>Ga0307981_1000677_pt1 | contig 33196 bp, 27 predicted proteins | sample OrgLakmetagen987_FD_201849 | JGI IMG/M metagenome (GOLD analysis project Ga0307981, IMG submission 201849) | Saline water microbial communities from Organic Lake, Antarctica - #987 | ecosystem: Environmental > Aquatic > Non-marine Saline and Alkaline > Saline | place: Antarctica: Organic Lake... | reverse complement strand
ACTATGACCGTTCCGACTTTGACGTCGGAATGCTCTATCCAACTGAGCTACGCGACCGATGACTAAAAATTTGCAAAAACAAATGCTATTTGTAAGCTTTATTTTGCGGTTGCAAATATACATCATTTTGTTTCTACACCAACTTTTAAAATGCTTTTTTAAACAATAAAAAAACTCCAATTTTGAATTTTCAAAATTGGAGTTTTCATTAAAATTTATTGCCAATTACTTAGCCTCTTTCATTCCTTCTTCAATCATACCAAAGAATTGGTCTAATTTAGGAAGTACTACAATACGAGTTCTTCTGTTTTTAGCCTTTCCTTCATTAGTTTCATTTGTTGCAACTGGTTTGTATTCTCCACGTCCAGCCGCAGTCATGCGCTTAGGATCTACGTCAAACTCATCTTGTAAGATTCTAACAACAGAAGTTGCACGTTTTACACTTAAGTCCCAATTGTCTTGGATTACATCTCTTGATATAGGATCATCATCTGTATGACCTTCAACCATAAATTCGAAGTCTTTTTTGTCTTTTACAACTTTCGCAACTTTTCCTAATACACTTCTCGCCTCTTTAGTTACTTTGTATTGTCCGCTTCCAAATAATAATTTATCTGAAATAGAAACAAATACAACACCTTTCTCAACAGATATTTGAATATCTTCATCATTAATATCGTTCAATGCACCTTTTAAACTTGTTACTAAAGCTAAAGTTACACTATCTTTTTTATTGATAGCATCACGCATGGTTTTGATTTGTAAATCTTTTTCTTGCATGCTCTCCAAAGATTTTTCAAGATTTTCAGCTCCTTTTTTAGTGATAGTAACAATGTCACCTTGGGTATTTAATAAAGCATTGTTTGTTTTCTCTAAAGTACTAATCTGTCGTTCGTAAACTGTTTTTATACCATTTTTCTCATCTTCACAGACACTCAGTTTCATCTTAGCGGACTTCAGTTCGTCGCTAGTGGTTGTGTATTTATCTTCTAATTCACTGAATTTTTTCTTAGATACGCAAGAACTCATTAAAAGACTTGCAACACTAAATAATAAAATTAATTTTCTCATTTTTTTTGTTTTGTTAGACCATGCAAAAATAAGGTCTTTATTAGTTCCCACAACTGCTTAACACTAATTTAATGAATTTGGGTCACCTATTTTGAAAGCATTTTATGAAAACCTATTGAAAACTGAATTTTTATCCATTAACTTTGGTTCAAAATTATTTTTATGAGAAAGTATATTTCATTTTGTTTACTGGTGTTACCTCTACTTTTGTTAGCAAACGATAAAGAAATTCAACTAAAAACACAAAAGGTTACTGTTTTTTTAGAAGGAGCTCAAATTTCGGCTACTGCTAAAGTAAGCTTAGTTGAAGGAACTAACGAGTTGATTTTTTCAGGTCTATCTCCCAACATCAGGCAAAATAGCATTCAAGTCAAGGGTTTGAATTTGGTAAGTGTAAATTCTATTCAATTTGGAATTACTTATTTAAAGAAAAAAACTATCTCTGCTGAGGTAGCTTTATTGAAAGACAAGATAGAGGATTTTAAAGAAAAGATTGCATTGAAACAAAGTGCAATAGATGGTTTAGAAACCGAAGAATCTTTGCTGATGCAGAACAAGACCATAGCTTCAAAAGAATCCAATTCCAGTCTAGCCAAGTTAAAGGAATATGCTAATTATTACCGGCAACGTTCTGAAGCAATTTACAATGCATTGTATAAATTGAAAAAAGAACAAACTGAATTTCAGGAGGAAATAAGTGATTTAGAATTAGAAATACAGGATTTAGATAGCAAAAATGAAACATCTAGAGGAGAAATTAAATTGTTGTTGAATAGCGAAATAAACCAAAATTCTACTTTAGAAATTAGTTACATTGTAGAAGATGCAGGATGGTATCCCAACTATGAAATTCGAGCGAAAGACGTAAATTCGCCTATCAATTTCTTATATCAGGCCAATGTTTTTCAGAACACTGGTGACGATTGGGAGGACGTTGAGCTGAGCCTTTCTACTGCAGATCCAAGTGTGGTTAACCAAAAACCTGATTTGAACCCTTACTATCTCAATATTCCCTCTCCCATTTTTAAAATGGAGGATGATAATTTAGATGAAGTTGTTGTAACAGGATATGCTATTAGGAGAAAATCTAGTTTGAATTCAGCTCAAGAAGAGGTTAAAGAAGAATTGGTTCAAAAAAGCGAACAACTCACGGCAATGAATTTTAAACTTCCTAAAAAATACAGTATTACGTCAGGGGAGGAGCCGTTAAAAGTGAAATTAGACCAACAAGATCTCGCTGCAGATTATGAATATTATACTGCTCCTGTGCTGGACAACAAAGTCTATCTAACAGCTATGTTGAAAGATTGGCAGTCTTTAGATTTATTGCCAGGTGAAGCACGTATTTACTTTGAAGATACTTTTACAGGTCAAGTTTTTGTAGATGCAAACCTAAATACAGAAGATTTTGAAGTAGCTTTAGGAAACGACCAAAACATTGTAGTAGAACGTAAACAAATAAATAAACTGAAAAGTAAATCCTTTTTTAGAAACAATATAATTGTGGAAAAAGAATACGAAATCAGTATCAAAAACAATAAAGGTAAAAATGTAGTAGTCATATTAGAAGATAGAATCCCTTTATCCCAAAACAGTTATATTAAGGTAGACGACCAAGAATTTGATGATGCTAAGATAAATGAAGAAACAAGCATCCTTACTTGGGATGTTCAGCTGGATGCTAAGACTAAAAAATCTAAGAAATTCTCATATAAGGTCACTTATCCTAAAGGAAAACAAGTGAATATAGAACGTTAAAAAAAATGGGCTTTACCAAATTCGGTAAAGCCCATTTTCACAAATCAAAACAATCTATTTTGCTGATGATGAACCCCTATTATTTAGGATTCAAACTAATCTCACTTTGGTTTCTAAAAACCAATTTTCCATCAAACTGATCTAGTAAAATAATACTTTCTGGATGCACGTTTTGAGCTAGTATTTCTTTTGACAATTTATTTAAAACCTCACGTTGAATAATCCGTTTTACAGGTCTAGCTCCATATTGTGGATCGTAACCTAGGTGAGCTAAATGTGCAATAGCTTCTTCTGTGGCATCTAGAATTATACCTTGTTTATTCAACATGTTTTTTAATCCCTTCAACTGTATAGCAACTATTTTTTTGATGTCTTCTTTATTCAATGGTGTAAACATAATAACATCGTCAATTCGATTTAAAAATTCGGGCCTCACACTTTTCTTCAATAAATTTAGAACATCTACTTTAGCTGCTTCGGTTGCAGTTTCTGCGTCTTGTAGTTGGTCAAATTTCTCTTGAATAATGTGGCTACCTATGTTAGAGGTCATTACTATAATCGTGTTTTTAAAATCAGCTACGCGACCTTTACTGTCCGTTAGTCTACCTTCATCTAAAACTTGAAGTAAAATATTAAAGGTATCTGGATGGGCTTTTTCAATTTCATCTAATAACACTACAGAATATGGTCTTCTTCTTACGGCTTCGGTAAGTTGTCCGCCTTCATCGTATCCTACGTATCCTGGAGGTGCTCCAACTAATCTGGATACCGCATGCCGCTCTTGATATTCACTCATGTCTATTCGGGTCATGGCGTTATCATCATCAAACATGAATTCAGCTAAAGATTTTGCTAGTTCTGTTTTTCCAACACCAGTAGTACCTAAAAATAAAAACGAGCCTACTGGTTTTTTCTGGTCTTGTAATCCCGCTCTACTTCTGCGTACAGCATCACTTACTGCAATAATGGCTTCATCTTGACCAACTACTCTTTTATGTAGTTGTTCTTCTAACTTCAATAGCTTTTCCCTTTCGGTTTGTAGCATTTTGGTTACTGGAATCCCAGTCCATTTGGCAACTACTTCTGCAATATCTTCATAAGTAACCTCTTCTTTTATTAGGGTATTTTCCCCTTTTTGATTTTCTAATTTTTCCTGATAGGTAGTTAATTTTTCTTCAGCTTCCTTAATTTTACCATAACGTAATTCTGCTACTTTACCATAGTCGCCCTCACGTTCTGCGCGTTCCGCTTCCATACGGTAATTTTCAATATCTGTCTTGGCTTGTTGGATTTGGTCTACAACATCTTTTTCGTTTTTCCACTTTGCATTCAATTCGTTGCGGTCTTCCTTTATGTCTGCTATTTCAGCCCGAAGTAATTTCAACTTATCTTCGTCTTTTTCTCGTTTTATAGCCTCAATTTCAATTTCTAATTGCATTATTTTTCGGTCTAATACATCCAATTCTTCTGGCTTGGAATTGATTTCCATTCGAAGTTTAGAAGCTGCCTCATCCATTAAATCGATGGCTTTATCAGGTAAAAATCGATTGGTAATATAGCGTTGCGAAAGCTCTACAGCACCAATAATAGCTTCATCTTTAATGCGAACTTTATGATGGGTTTCGTATTTTTCTTTAATTCCGCGTAAGATTGAAATTGCAGCTTCGGTATCAGGTTCATTTACAATCACCTTTTGAAATCTGCGCTCTAAGGCTTTGTCTTTTTCAAAATATTTTTGAAATTCATCTAAGGTTGTAGCTCCAATTGCTCGCAACTCTCCACGGGCTAAAGCGGGTTTTAAAATATTAGCGGCATCCATCGCGCCTTGGCCGCCACCAGCACCAACTAGAGTGTGTATTTCGTCAATGAATAAAACAATATCGCCATCACTTGTCGTCACTTCCTTGATTACTGCTTTTAATCGTTCCTCAAATTCACCTTTGTATTTCGCACCAGCAATTAAAGCGCCCATGTCTAACGAATAAATTTTCTTAGATTTTAAATTTTCTGGGATATCACCTGCGATAATTCTGTGAGCTAAACCTTCTGCAATTGCAGTTTTACCCGTTCCAGGTTCACCCACCAACATCGGATTGTTTTTGGTTCTTCTAGATAGAATTTGAAGGATTCTTCTAATTTCTTCATCTCTACCAATCACAGGGTCTAACTTTCCTTCCTCTGCCATTTTGTTGAGATTTACGGCATATTTATCTAAAGAATTGTAGGTTTCCTCGGCGTTTTTGGAAGTAACTTTATCACCTTTTTGTAATTCGTCAATAGCTGCTTGCAATCCCTTCTCAGTTGCACCTTGGTCTTTTAGCAGGCTTGCAATTTTAGATTTACTTTTAAAGATAGCTAAGATTAAATGTTCTATGGAAACATATTCATCTTTATTTTTTTTGGCAATGATAGCAGCTTCGTTGAGCGTTTTAGCAGTTTCTCTGGACAACATGAGTTCACCGCCTTCTACTTTTGAAAAGCTTTCTAAACTCTTATCCAAAATTTGAATTAACAAATTGGGGTTGATGTTTAGCTTTTTCAACAAAAAAGGAGTAACGTTTTCATCTACAATGCTAATGGCTTTAAATAAATGTTCGTTTTCTATTTGTTGATGCTGAAACTCTTGTGCAAGCTGCTGTGCTTGTTGAACAGCTTCTTGTGATTTTATGGTATAGTTGTTAAAATTCATTATCTTTTATTTACTGAATTAATAGCAATATACATGCCCTTGAAAATAGATGCCATTTTGACGTGTTTTTGATGTTGAGCTGATGTCATTTTGACACCTTTTTTATATGAGTTATTCTTGATAGTGTTGTAATTTGACTTCAGTATGATTCCACAAATATCAATATTTACCTACATGTTTTGGTTTTTTTATATCTATACAATTACACTCCTAAATTTTAAGGAGTATTTATATGTCATTTTAGGATTGAACATTAAATATTCAATAACTTTGAAAATTAATAGAAATGACATGGGATTTTTTAAAGACTTATTTTCTTCAAATGATGAAATGAATTCAACTCCAACTGATTCTTCTAGTCTTGATTGGTATAAACTAACTAAAATTGACCAACTTGAGCATATCAAACAAATCTCAAATGAAAAGTTAGTTGTCATTTTTAAACACTCTACCCGATGTGGGATAAGCCGTATGGTATGGAATCAATTCCAAGCTAGTGCAGACTTTCCTAAAGGGCAAGTCGAGTTATTTTACCTAGACTTATTGTCTTACCGTTCTGTTTCTGATGCAATATCTCAAGAATTTCAAGTCATGCATCAGTCGCCACAGCTTATCATTCTTCAACATGAGGAAGTAGTTCATCATGCATCTCATTCCGCAATAGTATCTTCATCAGTTCATCAATTTCTAAGTGAATAGAGCCTATTCCCTTATTTAGGAATTTGAATTTCAACTAAATACAAATCTTATTGTAGCCTAAAAGTAGAGTGCTTGATAGACTAATATTTATATTTAATCTAAATTTTTCAACATCTTCTATTAGATTTCATTTTCATTTATAAAAAATAGTTTTAAATTAGTTCATTATAAACTAATTGTTCATCCTATGCTTGTAAAAATCTATGGAAGTGCTGTCTTTGGGGTAGAAGCCCAAACCATTACAATTGAAGTAAATATCGCCAAAGGAATTGGTTATCATTTGGTAGGACTGCCGGATAAAGCTGTTCAAGAAAGTAGCTTTAGAATACAAGCAGCTTTAAAAAATACAGGATATAATTTCCCCGGTAAAAAGATTACAGTGAATATGGCTCCAGCTGATTTGCGAAAAGAAGGTTCTGCTTACGATTTAAGTTTAGCTATTGGCATTTTGGCTGCATCTGCTCAAATTGTTTCTGAAGATTTAGGCAAATACATCATTATGGGAGAGCTTTCATTAGATGGAAGTTTGCAGCCTTTCAGAGGAGCTTTACCCATCGCCATCAAAGCTAAGGAAGAAGGTTTTGAGGGTTTCATTTTACCTAAGCAAAATCAAAAAGAAGCTGCTATTGTAGATGGTTTGAAAGTTTATGGGGTAGACAATATTGAACAAGTAATTGATTTTTTTAATGAAGGCAAAGCCTTAGAACAATGTATAGTCGACACCAAGCAAACTTTTTATGATTGCTTAAGCAAACCAGAGTTTGATTTTGCAGATGTAAAGGGACAAGAATCCATAAAACGCTGTATGGAAATTGCAGCATCGGGTGGCCATAATATTATTATGATTGGCCCTCCAGGTTCCGGTAAAACCATGTTAGCAAAGAGATTACCCAGTATTTTACCGCCTATGTCTTTGCAAGAAGCTTTAGAAACAACAAAAATTCATTCCATTGTAGGAAGAATAAAAGAGAATCAAGGCTTAATTGCAGAACGCCCTTTTAGAAGTCCGCATCATACTATTTCTGATGTGGCTTTAGTAGGTGGAGGAAGTTATCCGCAACCAGGAGAGATTTCGCTATCGCACAATGGAGTCCTGTTTTTAGACGAATTACCCGAATTTAAACGAACGGTCTTAGAAGTGATGAGACAACCTCTAGAAGACCGCGAAGTTACTATTTCTAGAGCTCGATTTACAATCACTTACCCATCCAGTTTTATGTTAGTTGCCAGTATGAATCCTAGTCCTGGTGGTTATTTTAATGACCCAGATGCACCTGTAAGTTCTTCTCCAGCCGAAATGCAACGCTATCTGAGTAAAATTTCTGGCCCGCTTTTAGACCGCATCGATATTCATATTGAAGTTACTCCTGTGCCATTTGACAAATTAAGTGAAGAAAGAAGAGGCGAGAGTAGTGTGGATATTCGAAAACGAGTTACAGTAGCTAGGAATATTCAAACCGAACGTTTTGCTGATTTTGAAAACATTCATTACAATGCACAAATGGGAGTAAAGCAAATCAGAGAATTCTGCGCTCTAGATGAAACTTCAAAAACTTTACTGAAGACTGCTATGGAAAGACTTAATCTTTCTGCGCGTGCTTACGACCGTATCCTGAAAGTAGCACGAACCATAGCTGACTTGGGTCAAGAAGAAAAAATTCAACCTAGCCATATTACAGAAGCAATTCAATACCGGAGTTTAGACCGTGATGGTTGGTTGGGGTAAGACTATTTTAATGCATTATCTTTTAAAAGGTAAATTTTTTAGATTTATTATAAATAAGAAGGCAAATGGTATATAAATCAATTATAATCCGCAAAGCTTTATTATTTTACTACTAGTAAAATCGTAATTTAATTGCTTTGCTTTTTTAAAATCCAAACAAGCTTTTTGAATTTGATTATCCGATAGTTTACTTAATCCTCGACCGTAGTAATAGGTAGATTTATTGTTATTTTGTGCAATTAAAATATTGTAATCTCGTATCGCAAGGTCATATTTTTCAAGCATTAAATAAGCTCTTGCTCGGTTTTCACGTAGTTTTATGTTTTCAGGATTTTCATTTAACTGTTTAGTTAGGCTTACAGCAATCATCTCTATTTCTTCAAGAAGAACTTTGTTAGATGCTGTAGTAATTTCCTGTTCTGTTTTTTGAGCTTTAGCAAAAGAAAATACTAAAAATAAGGCTAGGGTTAAATGGAGGCAGTTGCTCATGGTTTTTGTAAAATAGTTTTTGGCTTAATACAGCCTTGTAAGTAAACTACTACATTCTTCAACACAGCCTGCACCTAAATAATGATTTATATTTAGAAATTCGTTATTGTAGTCATTACTATAAAAATCTTCTTTTAAGTTTGATGTAATTTCCCCATTAAAATTGATTTCACAGTCAAAATAAAACTCGATATTATCTGAGTCAAGTTCAAGAAAATATGTACCCGCAAAACAATCTTGAAACTTAGTGTATTCGAAACGTTCCTCATCAAAAAACTCTAAAGTAAATCCGTTCTCAACATCAACCCATTCGTAAGCGTTTGGAACTATAGTAGAATCCTTTAAGTTAAACATACTTACTTGCTCCCATTTCCCTATAATTTTAGTTGAAAAATCAAATTTTTCATCAGGGGCATAGTCATCTGTTCCACATGATATAAATAAAGATGAAAGACACAGCACTAATATATGGATTCGAATTTTGATCATAACTGGTTTGTTTTAAGTTGAATAATACAATTCAAAATTTAAAAAATAAATATAGTAATTGTTTTTGTGAAATTCATTTTGATGCTGAAATTAAATGAAAAAAAATTAAAAATAAGTATATGGGTTATATACTAAAGCCAGCAGTAGTTTTTGATTAAACAAGGTTAAGTTCCACACTTTAAATGATGTTCAAAAAAATAGCCTTGAAAATTTTCAAGGCTATTTCTATTTTAATAAAAGTTACTATTTATTTCTTGTCACCAAGTTTTTTTTGCTCCTCTGCTTTTTTCATGATTTCTTGCATTTTGCGAGCAAATTTACCTTTCTTTTTAGGCTTCTTCTTGTTCTCTTCAATTTTAGCTAAAATCTTATCTTCATTAATAATTACGTTTTTAATAATCAACATAATCCCAATGGTAATTAAGTTAGAAATAAAGTAATATAAAGAAAGACCACTCGCATAATTGTTAAAGAACACCAACATTACTAAAGGAGAAATGTACATGATGATTTTCATGTTCGGCATGCCTGGTTGAGACATTTGTTGCATGTTTTGTCCTGTGGTCATTCGCATATAAAAGAAGATAGCTACTGAAGCTAAAATAGGAAACAAGCTGATGTGGTTTCCATAAATATAAGAGATTAACGGTATATAAGCATCCCATTCATAAATTACATCATAGCTAGATAAATCTTCAGCCCATAAAAATCCTTTTTGGCGTAAATCAAATGCACTTGGGAAGAACCTAAATAAAGCATAAAACACAGGAATTTGCAATAGCGCAGGAATACACCCAGCCAACGGACTTACACCTGTTTTGCTGTATAATTTCATGGTTTCTTGCTGCTTTTTCATGGCATTGTCCTTGTACTTTTTGTTGAGCTCGTCAATTTCTGGACGCAAGACTTTCATTTTAGCCTGAGACAAATAAGACTTATAGGTGACAGGAGAAAGGACAATTCTTACTACGATAGTCATTACGATAATGGCAAGACCATAACTAGGTAAGACACTACTTAGAAAAGCAAAAAATGGAATAAATAAATATTTATTTATCAAACCAAAAATCCCCCATCCTAAGGGTACAGCCATATCTAAATCTCTATCATATTCCTCCAGGATATTAATGTCTGTTGGGCCATAGTAAAAATTCATTCCTTTGGTAAATTCACCAGCAACTAGTTCCAAAGGTAATTCTGCTTGATAGTCTTTTGTAAAAATCGTATCTACTTGCTCGTCTTGTACCAGGTTTTCTGAAGTAAATCTACCACTTTCAAAAGGTGAGTCTGCTAACAAGATAGAGCTAAAAAAGTGTTGCCTAAAAGCAACCCAATCTACATCTTTAGCTTCTTCTTCTGCATCTTCACTTTGGTTGGTGTAATCACTATTGTCACCTTCGTATTTGAAAATAATTTCAGAATATTGGTTTTCATATGAAATACTTTTAGCAAAACGATAAGCTTTAATCTTCCACGTTAATAACGGATCCTCATCTGTATTCAAAACTTGATTTAAGCCCTGCGATCGAATGTTGAAATCCATCATATAATCCTCAGGTTTCAAACGGTATTCAAAAACTAAAAAGTTTTTTTCGGAAGCTTTCAACTTCATTTGAAGCACCTGATCATCACCTTCTTGAGTCAAGCTTGGCTCAAAATACAAGTCTTTTGTGGCTAATTTTTTCCCGTCTTTGGTTTGTAAATCTATGGAAAATGATGCGTTGCCATCTTTGATTAGGTAAATGGGCTTGCCGTCGAAAGTAGTATAATCTAAAACTTCCGCTTCAACGATTTGTCCACCTCGATTACTGATTTTAAGGCGTAAGAGACCATTATTGATTTCGGTAAATCCATTTTTATCAGAAGCTGACATTTCAGCATAAGCAAAAGCACCAAGTTGTTGTTGTGCAATTAATTGAGCTATGGAATCATTTTGTACACTAGCAATATCTGGGGCAACCTCACTATTGGTTATAGTTTTATTCTCCTGTAAAGCGTCCGTTTTACTTTCTTCTACTTGTTCTGTAGTGGTTTGTTTTTGATCGCTTTCTGGTTCTTGGTTCATGTACAACATCCAGAATAGAATAACTCCTATTAAGACAAAGCCAATTAACGAGTTAACATCAAATTTTTTATTTTCTTCCATGCAGCTTTATTTGCTTCAAATTTTTAAAATCAATTTGCAAAAGTGGTTAAATTATCTCAATTTTCAACTGATTCCGCCCTAAAATTGTGCCATACCACTTTTGTCACAATATTTAATTATTGCTCTTCCCGTTTTTTTGCTTTAGCTGCTCCAATAAATGACACAAATAGTGGATGCGGTTCTGCAACGGTGCTTTTGTATTCTGGATGATATTGCACACCTATAAACCAAGGATGATTTGGCAGCTCAACCACTTCAACTAGTCCTGTTTCTGGGTTTTTACCCACACACATAAAACCAGCTTCTTCTAAAACTTTTACATACTTGTTGTTTAATTCGTAACGGTGTCTGTGGCGTTCACTAATGCTTGTTTTTCCATATACTTTAGCAATTAAGCTGTTTTCTTGTAGTTCACATTTCCAGGCACCTAAACGCATGGTTCCACCCATGTTTTCAATATTTTTTTGGTCATCCATCAATGCTATTACAGGTTCAGGAGTATGTTCATCAATTTCAGTAGAATTGGCATCTTTTAGTTTCAAGATGTTTCTTGCAAATTCAATGACCGCCATTTGCATGCCTAAGCAAATTCCAAAAAATGGAATCTTGTTTTCTCTAGCAAATTTTACAGCTGTGATTTTTCCTTCTATTCCACGTTCTCCAAATCCTGGTGCAACTAAAATTCCGTCTAATTCCTTTTCAGCTGCCTTGTGTGTTTCAAAATATTCAGAGTGTAAACTTTTTACATTTACTACCACATCATTCATTGCACCAGCGTGAATAAAGGATTCTAAAATCGATTTATAAGAATCCTGCAATTCTACATATTTCCCGACTAATCCAATGGTTACAACTTCGGTAGCATTTTTATGGCGTTGTAGAAATTCATTCCATTTGGTCAAATTTGGAGTGATTTCTTGAGATAAATTCAATTTTTGAAGTGTAATGATATCCAATCCTTCTTCCATCATCAAATTAGGAACATCGTAAATGGTGGAGGCATCAATAGATTGTATAACGGCTTCTCGTTTCACATTACAGAATAAAGCCAATTTATGTCGAAGGTCTTCCCCTAATTCATGTTCTGTTCTACATACTAAAATATCCGCGGCAATACCGCTTTCCATTAGGGTTTTAACGCTATGTTGAGTAGGTTTTGTTTTCAATTCTTTTGCAGCAGACAAATAGGGGACAAGAGTAAGGTGAATCACCAGGGAATTGTAATCTCCTAATTCCCATTTTAACTGCCGAACAGCTTCAATATATGGTAAAGACTCAATATCGCCAACCGTTCCACCAATTTCAGTAATTACAATATCAAACTCACCTGTGTTTCCTAAAATTTGGATGCGCTCTTTAATTTCGTTGGTGATGTGAGGTACAACTTGTACGGTTTTCCCTAAATAGTGACCTTTACGTTCTTTATTAATTACACTTTGATAAATCTTACCAGTAGTAACATTGTTAGCTTGAGAGGTGTTTACATTCAAAAAACGTTCGTAATGTCCTAAATCCAAGTCGGTTTCTGCACCATCTTCAGTCACATAACACTCCCCATGCTCGTATGGATTTAAAGTACCAGGATCTACATTAATATACGGATCTAATTTTTGAATGGTAACAGTGTAACCTCTTGCTTGAAGCAATTTTGCTAAAGATGCGGCAATAATTCCTTTCCCGAGAGACGAAGAAACACCGCCAGTTACAAAAATATATTTTGTGTGAGCCATGTGTGTTGTTTTGATGTCTATACGGGGTGCAAAAGTAAGTGTTTCATTTAAGATATGCTGCTATTTTTGTAGAAAATGGTGAAGCTTTTTTGGGGCTTACCACGCTTAGGCGCGGTCGGGCTTTTTGTTGCAATGCTTCATCCCAAAGCCACAACATAAAAAAACCAGCTAAGCTCCGTTGTCGCTTGCTGGTTTATATGTTGTAAGACTTTGGTATTCCAGGATTTTCACGTCAATCCCTAAGCCAATTTCCATTTACTTTTTAAGCAGTTTCGCCATGTAGAAACCATCATGCCCAGATTCACTTACCAAAACTTTTTCTTCTTTTGCCAATTGAAATTGAGCACCTTCTTCGCTAGCTAGAAAATGTTTGACTTGATCTTGGTTTTCCATTGGTAAAATAGAGCAGGTAGCATAAACCAAAGTTCCACCTGTTTTTAGCATTTTGCTGTAATCCCTTAATAATTCTCGTTGTTTTGTAGTGATTTCTTCTATGAATTCAGGTTTCAATTTCCATTTTGCATCTGGATTTCTTCGTAAAACACCTAGACCTGTGCAAGGTGCATCAATTAAAACGGCATCTGCAGTTTCATGTAGTTTCTTAATAACTTTTGTAGTATCTATTAGGCGGGTTTCAATATTGTGCGCACCTGCTCTTTTAGCTCTACGTTTTAATTCTTTCAATTTTTGAGGGAAAATATCTAAGGCAATTAGCTGACCTTTGTTTTCCATTATGGCAGCCAAATGCAAGGTTTTACCTCCTGCACCTGCACAAGTATCTACCACACGCATTCCAGGTTTTGGAGCCAAGTATTTGCTTACTCTTTGAGAAGAGGCGTCTTGTACCTCAAACCAACCTTTGGCAAAAGAAGTAGTAGAAAATACATTTGCTCTTTTTATGAGTTGCAAAGCATCTGGTTGTTGATCTATAAACAAAGTTTCAATGCCTTCTTTTTCTAACTCAATCTGCAATTTTGCTTTGTTGGTTTGTAAGGTGTTTACTCTCAAAATAACAGGAGCTTGCTCGTTTAATGCTGCAATTTCTTTTTCCCAAACTTCACCAAGCTGCTCTTCTCCTAATTGGTCTAACCAATCGGGAATAGATTCTCTGTATTTCCGTATGCTGCTTAACTCGTCGAACTTTCCTTTTATACGTCGGGTAGGGGTATCTTCAAATTGTTTCCAATCGGGTATTTCAATACCACGTAAAGTAGCCCAAACCGTAAATAATCTAAATAAATTAGTTCTGGAGTAATGTTGATTAATATCTGCAATTTCGCTATACAGCCTTTTCCATCTTACAATATCATAGCTGGTTTCTGCTATAAAACTTCGGTCTCTGGAGCCCCAACGGGCATCTTGTTTTAAAGTCTTGGAAATTGCTTTGTCAGCATAGGCTCCTTCGTTGAAGATGGAGTCTAAAGTATTTATAACTGCAAATACCAAATTACGATGTAAACGCATACAATTGAATTAATTTGCAAAATTAAGCATTTACTTTGTAGTAGCTTCTCCTGAACGGTATTGTTTAAGTAGTTTTTTGTTGAAGTTGTATTCAGCGTGTTTAAGTAACATTACTTTTTTGGGAGAAATGACCTTTTCCAATTCGTTTATAAATCGTAGTCGATTTTGTAAGCGTGTGTTCAAATAGGTTTTGTATCTACTCAATAATTCCTCTGCCTCAACTTCACTAAAGGTATTTACTTCTCGTAAGCCCTTTTTAATGGCATCCCATTCGGTATCACCTAACTCTTCATAAATAGCATTGTGTTTGTTGTAAATAGGCCAAAATTTTTCAGCTTCTTCGGCACTTAAATCCAATTCTTTAGTGAAGTAAGCAACTTTAAGCGATTTGATTTTATCATCACTTAATTCTCTTTCTTTTGATTTTTGTTGATTATAAGTAGAGTCAACTTTTTCAATTGCATTACTTGTATCAACAGATTCTACTTGATCTGTTTCGGTTGGCTTATTTGCTTTTTCAGCATTGGGATTGCAACTGCATAAAAGCAAGCTGAGCAGTAAAATGTTGAGTAGTGATTTCATATTAATTATTCATCTAATAAATCCAAATCATCTAATTCGTTGTCTAAATATCGTAAAATAACTTCATTATCTAGTTCATTAATGGCGTTATCTGCGATTTCAAACTCACCTTCTTCCATGAATAAATTACGCATTTCAGAATAAGGCAAAATATTATTTTCTATATATATTTCTAAATCTTCTTCGCTTACAGTCGAAAATCGATCAGTTTGTTGGTTCGTTTTGTATGTAGTTTGTAAAATACCATAGCCTGTAATTATTAATAATAAAATGGCTGCTACTTTTGCAATCTTATAGTACCACAATGAAACAACTTTAGTTTTCTTCTGATTGATTGTTCGTTCAAATATAGCTTTTTCAACCGTATTAAAATAGGCTTCTGGAATTTCTAATCCAGAAGTTTCTGGTAAAATTGAATTTGGAGTCGTATTTTGTTCTGATAATTTTTGAAACAAACGGCTTTCAAAGCCCTCAAAATAAGCTTTTGGGGTGATAAAGCCAGTTTGATTTTTATTTATTTTATCTTTGAATTCCATATAATTAAGACTCAATTTTATGTAAAAGGTTTAATTGTTTTTGAGGTAAACTTCAATTTTTTTTACAGCATGATGATAATTGGATTTTAATGCCCCAACGCTCGTTTCTAGAATGATAGACATCTCTTTGTATTTCAAATCTTGAAAGTATTTCATATTAAAGACCAATTGTTGCTTTTCAGGAAGTTTTGCAATTGCTTTTTGAAGTTTCAATTGTATTTCATCTCCTTCAAAATACACATCACTCTGCAAGTTGTCTAAAATATAATCCTTAATTTCTTCGTTGGATATATTTAATTTCTTTGCTTTTTTGTTTAAAAAGGTAATGCTTTCATTACTAGCAATTCTGTACATCCATGAATACAATTTGCTTTCGCCTTTAAATTTATGGATATTTCGGTATACTTTAATAAACACATTTTGCAACACATCATCTGCATCCTCATGTACTTTTACGAAATTTCGGATATGCCAATACAAACGAACTTTGTATTCTTTTAGGAGAATTCCAAAAGCTTCATCTTTTCTCTTAGGATTTTGAAGTAATTGAACTAATTCTTCCTCTTCCAATGGGATATATTTTTTACAAATCTAACCGAATCCTAATTTGACTAAAGGTTTTTGCTTCTTTTTTAACAAGTACGATCAAACATTATTTTTTCTTTGCTACAGGCGGGTATTTTTTTAAGATTTCAGTTACTATTTCATTGATTTTCTCTTCTTTCTTATCCATGTCTAAACTTAGAATGCCTTCACCAAGTCCTTGCCACACTAATTGGTCTTTATTTTTATCAATAAAATCAATAAACAATGAACCTTCTACACTACGGTTAACTGATGACATTGGCATACCCCAACCCCAACCCCACGCAGGACCCCAGCCCCAACCAAAGTTATTTTGGTAAATATTTACCTGTTCTTGTTCTTCCGTGAAAATGTTGATCAAAACATCTGGGTTTTCAGATACAACCATTCCCTTCTGAGTAAGTTCTCGATCTATAGCTCGTAAAATTCTACGTTTGTCCAAATCTGAAATTTCTACTTTATCGATTCCTGGTTTATAAAATGCGAAAGTTTTATAGGTTTCAAAGTTAGCTTCTTTATCATAATCTACTGCCACAGAGACAGAAGAACAAGAAGCAACTAAAATAGCTAATACTAAAAGAGGTAAAATTTTTAAGGTTTTCATAATAATATGTTTTATAAAAGTGCATCGTCAACTAGATTTGGGATAGTAACTTTTAAATTAGGATCCATTTCCATGGCTCTTTTTATTGCAAATATTGCGCCTTTATTTCTAGCCCAAGATCGCCTCGCTATTCCGTTATTCACGTCCCAATGTAGCATGCTATGCAGCTTTTGATTAGTATTATCACTACCTTCAAGAAGCATGCCAAAGCCACCATTCATTACTTCTCCCCAGCCTACACCACCACCATTGTGGATACTAACCCAAGTGGCACCTCTAAACGAATCTCCAATAACATTTTGTATCGCCATGTCTGCTGTAAACTTGCTACCATCGTAAATATTAGAGGTTTCTCTATACGGGGAGTCTGTTCCAGATACATCATGGTGGTCTCTGCCTAAAATTACGGGTCCAATCTCTGCATTTGCTATTGCTTTATTAAAGGCTTCTGCAATTTTCATTCGCCCAATAGCATCAGCATAGAGAATCCTTGCTTGAGAACCGACTACCAGTTTATTAGCTTTGGCACCTTTGATCCATTTGATGTTATCAGCCATTTGTTGTTGAATTTCAGCAGGGGCTTCTTTTTTTAACTCCTCTAAAACTTGCGTTGCAATAGCATCAGTTTTTGCTAAATCTTCTGGATTCCCAGATGCACAAACCCAACGGAATGGACCAAATCCATAGTCGAAACACATTGGTCCCATAATGTCTTGAACGTAACTAGAGTAAGCAAATTCAGCATTGGGATTTTGGAGTTCTTTTGAATTAACTAAATTTCCCTTTTGGTTTTTAAAGACTTTTGCTCCCGCTCGAGAGGCTTCTAATAAAAATGCATTTCCATAGTCAAAAAAGTAAGTTCCTTTTTGGGTGTGAAGATTGATTGCATCTGCATGCCTACGCAAACTTTGTTGAACTATCTCCTTAAATTTTTCGGGTTCAGAAGACATCATTTTGTTGGATTCTTCATAAGAATATCCTGCAGGATAATATCCTCCAGCCCATGGGTTATGCAATGAAGTTTGATCACTTCCTAAGTCGATATGAATCTGTTCTGCGTCAAATTTTTCCCAAACATCAATGATGTTTCCATCATAAGCGATAGAAACTACTTCTTTATTGGCCTTTGCCAGCTTCACTCGTTCAGCAAGTTCGTCTGGATTGTTTATAATTTCATCTACCCATCCTTGTTCGTGTCTTGTTTTGGTTGCTTTTGTATTTACTTCTGCACAGACAGTTATACAGCCAGCAATATTACCTGCTTTTGGCTGAGCTCCACTCATTCCTCCTAATCCAGCGGTTACAAATAATCCGCCTTCTGGGCTTTTATTGATTTTCCTGAACGCATTTAATACTGTTATGGTTGTTCCATGCACAATTCCCTGCGGTCCTATGTACATGAAGCTACCTGCCGTCATTTGTCCATACTGAGAAACGCCTAGAGCGTTGAATTTTTCCCAGTCATCTGGTTTGGAGTAATTGGGGATGACCATTCCGTTGGTTACCACAACTCTTGGTGCATTTTGATGAGAAGGAAATAAGCCCATTGGATGCCCAGAATACATCGCCAAAGTTTGGTCATCTGTCATTTCTGATAAATACTGCATGGTGAGTAAATACTGAGCCCAATTCTGAAAAACACCACCATTTCCACCATAAGTTATCAACTCATGTGGGTGCTGCGCAACTGCTGGGTCTAAATTGTTCTGAATCATCAACATTATTGCTTTGGCCTCTAGACTTTTTCCAGGATAAGCATCAATAGGCCTAGCGTACATTTCGTAATCAGGTCTTAACCGATACATATATATACGTCCATATTCTGCTAGTTCTTCTTTAAATTCTGGAAGTAATTCGGCATGGTGCTTTTTATCAAAATACCGCAATGCATTTCTTAAAGCAAGTTTTTCTTCCTCAGAAGTTAGAATTTTCTTCCGAATAGGAGCGTGGTTGACATTGGCATCAAATGCTTTTTGAGGAGGTAATTCATTAGGAATTCCAGTTTGTATTTCTGCTTCAAAATTTAGGACTGTATTCATTTATTCTGTTTTTTTATCATACCCATACGGACAATGTCTACAGCCACTTTTGCAACAATAACCACGCTTTAAATGGTATTGTTCAGTAAAACAACGGTAGCCTTCTGGAGTTAAATAATAATCTCCTTTCTCTAATGGAATATTTTTTTTCTTAAAAATCACCTTACAAAAATAAGGTTTCTTTAATGTAAAGGTGGTTTAGAAGCTAAATTTTAATAATTTGAAAACAATTCAGTTTTTTGGTTTAATCAATTGAATACTGATGCATTATACCGATTTGATTTTGAAAAGTCGTTAAGAAAACAAAATTGCTTTTTCTTTTAATAACGTTGTGAGTGATTTGCATAGTATAACTATGGAAATTATGAACTAGGAAATTAAAAGGAAAATGAATGCGATATATAGCGGCTTTTCATGGTTAAATCGTTATTATTCACACAAATAAAGATTATTTTTCTTTTTCACGATTGCCCAACAAGGCTTTTTGAATATCTCCTAAATTCGAATTGAAATCCATTAATTGAGCAATAATTTGTCCCATCTCATTGGTGTTTGCTAAGCCTTTTATTTTGTTATTTTTTACAAAAGTTTTTTTAATTTCATTCCATCGTTCTTCTTCTTCAGAAGTGAGTGTCTTGCTTAGTTCTTTGTATTTCAATAAATTAGCTTCAGCTTGGGAGGTGAGTGTTTGAGATTCGCTTTCATAATGCGTAAGCAGTAAACTTTCCAATTCCTTTTCATTCATAATGGAAATAATCTTTTCTACTAATTTGCTCATGTCTCGGTAAGAACCTTGTAATTTGAAAGCTGGTTCAATGCGGTAAGCATCTTCCATTGCTGCACTTTTAATGTAAGTTTCATTTACCCTTAAAACCGTATTTCGTACTTTAATAACTTTTTCCAATACGGCCACATACTCTTGAATATCTTGTTGTGAATGTCCAGCTTTTAATTCTGCTTGTCGACCTGTTTCAATTTGAGAAATAAGTGCGTACAAATCATCCATAGAGGAATTGCGAAGCTTAGTTAAAGTTGAATTGGAGGTAAGTGCATTTTCAATTAAACTCAATTCAAACAATTCTTTGGTTTCTCCTATGATGTCTCCTAAATTGTAAATATCTGCTCTGTTGACCAGCATATCCGGTATTTTAAATCGTTCTCCTGTTTCAGTATATGGGTTTCCAGCCATGATTACACAGAATTTTTTTCCTCGTAAATCATAGGTTTTTGGTTTACCATTATACACTCCTTCAATCCGGCGAGTACCGTCTGATAAGGAAATGAATTTTTGTAGAAATTCTGGATTACAATGCTGGATATCATCGAGATAAAGCATCACATTATTTCCCATTTCAAAGGCAAGGTTGAGCTTTTTCAATTCTTCTTTTGATGCAGAATTGGTTGCTGACGCAGGGTCAACTGAAGTGATATCATGACCAATAGCTGGGCCATTTATCTTCATAAAAGTTAACCCCAAACGATTACAGATGTATTCCATTAAGGTAGTTTTACCGTATCCAGGAGGAGAAATCAGCAAAAGCATTCCTGAGCGGTCTACCCGTTTGTTTTCTCCAACAGTTCCAATTTGTTTTGCTAGGTTACTACCAAACAAAGGTAAATAGACTTCATCAATCAATTTATTTCTTACAAAGGAAGACAGTACATTAGGAATAAATTTATCAAGCCTTAGTTCTTCTTTTAAGTCTTCCAAAACTTCGTGTCGAGCAGCTCTAAATTTTAAAAATTGAGGCGCTTCCTTTTTTGTGTAAGTATCTAGTTTTTTGATGAAAAGATGGTAATCAAATTCATATTTTCCTTTTTGAATTAGCTGATGGGAACCTTTTAAACCAGTTAATGTTTCTTTTGCTGAAAGATGTGTTTCAGGTTGATTGAAACTTTCTGCAAATAAAGATAAACACACAGCTTCTTCAAGGTATTCCGGGTTAGGTTGTGGATTGCTATTTTGAAATGCTAGAAACCATTGTTCAGCCATTTGGATTTTCTCTTTCAGGCTTTCAGTTTCTTCTAAGGTAACCAGATATCGTTTGTCTTGCTTTTGTTCTTTAAGCAATTTCTGAAAAGCTTCATTAAATTCAAAGGCTTCAATTGAAATGACAAAAACATCATCGCTTTGTAATTCTTTGACCAAATAGTTGGCTATTTCTTCCTTTTCAGTAGTATTAAAAAGTTGGTGTTCTTCAGCAAAAAGAGAAATTGCATCCTGCAACTCTTTTTCTACAAAATTATCTTTAGGTGAAGTAGGGAAGGTTTTAAACACCTGACCAGTGGTCTTTATTAAACGTAGAAATCGTAGCTGAGTACTTTTTTCTAAGGAATGCCAAAAGAATTGAGCATGAGCACGCAATCTAGTATGGATGCTTAGCAAAGCTAAAGTCTGATGTTTGTCTACCAAGCAGAGCAATATACTTAACGCATCCTCATCATGAACTCCTTTGGTATAACCTTCTGCATAATTGGTGCTGCTTTCAGACTTAATAAGTTCTGCCCAATCTGATTTGGTAAGTAAACCAAGTTCATCCTGTTGCTTAAAAATACTATAGGCTAAGTACTCACTTCTGTATACTTCCTTATTTTCTGAAACATAATCTTGGGTCCAAAATCTGCGTCCCTCTTCAAGCACATCATTTTTTAGAGGCTGATAAAATTCGGTTGCTGTGATATGGTAATAAAGCTCTTTGTTTTTTAAGACTAAACTCACTTCCAGATTTTGTTGATTGACGCCAAACCTATGTTTACCAAATTTAATAACAGAATTTCCTTCTTCATAGAGTTCATTTCTGTCTTTCAGTTGCCGGAATGCATCTTCTTTGGCTACCTTTAATGAAGTTTCAAGTGATTCTGCTTTTCCTTGGTCACCTAATTCAATCAACTCTTTAGTGTTGTCTCGGACTTTATTCACCATCAAGTCTGATGCAAAGTAGGCATTGATTTCCTGTTCAGATTCTATCTTTTTCAGCTTGTTAACAATGCCTTTGATAATTCGTTCTGAAGTTGATTGTAGTGCAACTGCACGGCGATTTTTCTTTTCAGTAAGTTCACTTTTTCGATTGTCAAAAGAAGCAAAAATTTCCTCTCTTTTTTCCGCTATTTCAAGGGTGAAATTATCATAATCGATAAATTTAGCTTCTAAATCTTCTAATTGTACAGCAACTTTATTTTGATATTCGTCACACTTTTCAGGCGTATTTGCCATATCAAAATAGTTGTTGACACTCTGCTGAATCAGTTTAATTTGAGTTGCAAAGCCAGCCTTTGCTTCTTGGCTACCTAAGTCTTGTTTTTTGTTTTTTGCCGCTGCTTTTAGTTGATTTAATCGAGCATAAATCAATGAAATGGCATCTATAATTTGAGTAGAGTGGGTGGTGTCCTCAATTTCTAGATTAGAAACAATTTCTATCAACAGCTCTAATTCTGAAGCAATATTCTGGACATCCGCCTCTAATTCTTTTATTTCGAATACTTTTTTGCCTTTTTCAAGGGCTTTTTCTTTTTCATCTAGTTTTTCCTCGTAGGGTTTTAAGGCCTTTTTATCCAATAGAAACTCAACACACCTTTTTGATAATTTGTCTTGGTATTCTTCAACTTCTTGCTCAATTTTTTCCAATTGGTCAAGGTCTATGTATTGCACTTGTCTTAAGGTAATTACTTCCCCTCGAATTCCTCGTAATGCAGTTAAAAACTGAACAAATTCATCAATGCTTTTAAAAGAAGTACTTTTTATTTTTCCGAATACTTCCTGAGCTTTTTTATTGATTTTTTCTCCCTCTTTCAGTGCATTTTTTCGCAATTGAACTACCCGTTCAAATTCATCTATCGCAGCGTGAGCAGTTTCTCTTATGGCTGTAATGGGTTCATCCAATTGCATGGTTTCTTCCTCATTCAACCAATAGTAAGAATCTAAAATGTTTTTAGTATTCTTTGCAATGTCAACATATAGATTTTCGTAATTATCTCCCTTATTTAGTAAATTGATAATTCCTTGAGCTTCCGCCATAAATTTGACGATGTCTTTATTCCCAATTTTGTAAATCATGGAATCGGCATGCTCTGTTGGAGTAATAACTTCTTTCGTAAAAGGAGTCTGCCAAATTTGAATAAGGTGATGCTTGGTTTGTTCTTCTTCATTTCTAAAGTAACACAATTGTCCTTCTTTAAAAATGGTATATCCATTACAGAGTATTGGTGTTTTTACTTTTTGTGAAATTACATTGTAATGCAATAAATTGTACAAACCTAAAGCAGAGGAATAGAATACATATAAATAGTCTTCACCATTGGGTGAGGCCACTTTTCTAACAAATTCAATTCCTTCTATTTGATTATCAAACAAATGATATTCCCCAGTTTGAAGGTAATATCCTGTGGGGAAAATCAGTCCTTGTTCATCTGGAAGAAATACGGCAGTATGGCTCAAACTGTCTATGCGTTGTACTTCCTGCATTTTATGATTGTACAGAAAATACCTAGGAGTTTCTTGAAAAGGAGTAATTTCTATGGGAATAAGGTTGCCAAATTCTGAAAAACGAATTTTTCCATCGTCTAAAGTTTGGTCGTGGTACTCTACATCTTCACTGTAAATACCAATTCCATCTGAAGTATTGTCTTCAATTTTGATGGTTAAATCTCCTTTTATGGTTTCAACAAAAACTTTATCAGCAACGGAAACATGAGGATGTTCTCCATACCGATGCATGTCTCTAGTTACTTCTTTCCATTGAAACTCATGTTGAGGTGGAAGACTATATTCATGCTCACTTCGGCTATCTACATAAGTTAATTGATGGTCTTTAATCAACCATTTGAAGGTCTTTATGTCATCGTGCTTTTCACTGATTTGAAAAACCATGTACAGGAAATTACCAATGACTGCAAAACGAGTAAAAAAAGTATTTCTATAGTATTTGTAGAGATTAACAAAATCCGTTTCAAATTGGGCATCCTTTATAAAATTTAAAGATTGCACCTCAAAGTGATTGTCTTTAAATTCATAAATACTGAAAACATCAGATAAATTGATTTCTGACCTCAATCCAAAATGAACGTTATATCCAAATATACAAGTCTCATTAAAGGAAACAATATCTCTAGGAATACAGTTGTTTTCAGTTAGAATCCGGTTGTTGTCTATCAATTTGGTTTCTAAAGCACCAAAAACTTCCTGTCTTTGAGTATTGAGTTTGCTCACACGCTTTTGAAGTGACCCCGCGTGTTTTTGTAGTCTACCGCGGATTATTTCATACGTATCATCATTTAGTTGATGCGTTTTTTTTTCTTCTGCCATCGGTTTTTTATATAATTTTCTTCAATTTGATTGCTTCGTTTTTTCTTAAAAAGAATCTTTACTGAGCTTAATAATCTATGTTCTTATTGCAGCTTAGAATACTTAGCTTTTCGGAATTTTCAGGATATGCTTTTGTTTTGCATTGGCTTGAAGATTGCATTTTGCTCTTAATAAGTTTATTTATTTAACTCAATAATAAACCAAACCGTACCCATCCGAAAAGCTAAATGTTTACTACTAGCATATGATAGCCGTTTTATTTTAGCTTTTTGTTTTCAATTCCCATTCCTTTTGCCATGTTTAAAAGGTTGGTGAGTAAGTTGTTGTCTTCCTCACTATCTGCTTTTTTGTTCATTTTAAGGAGCAAATTTGCAATGCTGAGGTTTTTGATGTCCTCTGAACTGATTCCAAAGCGGTCCGCCATGTTTTTTACTTTATCTAGTAAATTGCCTTCCACTTTATCGCTAGTAAGGATAGCGTCTTTTACTTCTTGAATGTTTTCACTATGGTTTACTAATCTATCAAAACCTTTAGAGCGAGTAATTTGCCCCATAATTTGCTCAAAGAACATGGTTTCTCCTCCAACAATATCAATGTTTGCTGATTTTAATGCTTCAGAAATTACATTGGCTTGTGCATTGGCAATGTCTTTTTGGATATTCACATTAGCCAGTTCAATTTGTAATTCTTTATCTAATTTCAGTTTAAATTCTTCGTGGTCTTTACCTACGCCATCTAATTTTTTCATGGCATCTGCTTTTTCTTCAATTCCTCTGGCATCTGCTAAAGCTTTTTCTTTTATTACTTCCGCCTCGGCTAGACCGTCCTTGCGTTTGGCATCTGCATTGGCTTCAATTCCTTTAGCTTCTGCAATTGCTTTTTTCTCTATGATTAATGCATCTACTATTCCTTGTCTTTCATTGGCATCTGCTTTGGCATGCATTACTTGTGCTTCAGACATCCCGATGGTAGCTTCCTCTTTAGCTTTTGCTTCGGCAATGGTTTTACGTGCATCAGCTTCTTTTTCACTAGCTTCTTTTCTTGCTAGAGCTTCAATATTAATCTCTTCTGCTTTTTGCTTCATTGCTTCTTTGCTAGCTTCAGCTTCTTTGATGATTTTTATCAATTTATCTTGTGCTTCAGATTCAGCTCTGGTAATAGTCACCTGCTTTTCTCTGTCTGCGGTTTTGAAAGCTTGAATGTCCTTCATGTTTTCTTGCTCTTCAACTACTCCTTTTTCTAAAGTAACCCGATCGCGAATAACATCTTGAATATTTTTCTTTTCTATTTCAACTGCTTTTTCTTTTTCTATTTGTGCTAAGGTTACTATGCGCTCTCTTTCAGTTGCTTCAAGTGCACGGTCTTTTTCTACGCGTTCTGTTTCAACAGCTTCCGTTCGCATTTTATTCTTTTCTGCTACTATAATTTGGCGTTGCATATTTTCTTCGGCAACTTTCACTTTTTCCTCAGTAGCTATACGAGCACTTTCAGATTTTAAGCGTTCTTCTTCCCCAACTTTTAAAATTTGCGCTTGCTCTCTAGATTTAATGTTTGCAATTTCTCTTTTTTGAGATTCTTCTTTTTCAGCTAATTGGCGGTCTAGTTCCAATATGGTTTCTCGGGCTTCTACATCTTGCTTGCGAATAACCTTTTCTTCGTCGCGCTTAATTAAGTTTGCTTTTTTACTTTGTTCAGCGGTAAGTTCGGTGATTTTCTTAATTCCCTCCGCATCTAGAATATTGTCGGGTTTTAAATGTATAATAGGAGTCTGTTCTAGAAAATCGATAGCACAATCTTCCAAAGTATACCCATTTAAGTCTGTGCCAATAATGTTTACAATTTCGTCCCTAAACTCTCTTCTGGCTTCATACAATTCAACAAATTCAAACTTTTTACCAACGGATTTTAATGCTTCAGAAAATTTAGCTTCAAATAATTCTTCAAGTGTTTCAATTTTGGAAGCTCTGGCGCAACCAATAGTTTGAGACACTTTTCGAATAGCTTCCACATCTGTGTTAACTCGAACGAAGAAAGCTACTTTAATGTCGGCTCTCATATTGTCTTTACAAATTAAACCTTCGTTTTCCATTCGTTCTATTTCGATTTTCTTAACCGATAAATCCATGATTTCCAACTTGTGGAAAACAGGTACAACATACATTCCTCTGTCTGTTGCGATTTTAATTCCTCCTAAACCTGTTCTAACTAAGGCTTGTCCTTGAGGAATTTTTTTGTAAAACATGGCGATAACAGCAACGTAAACGATTGCTAAAAATAAAACTGCGCCAACAATTAAAATTGAAATTGATAAAAAATCCATGGTGTTTAAGTGATTATGAAATTAGTAATTGGTTTTATAAGCTTGTACATAAAAATAACTTTTATCTGGTGCATTTCCTATAATGAGAAATGAATCTTGGTAATTGAGTAGTTCTCCGTTTTCGGTTTTAATGTATATAGAAAAGGAGTTGCCGTCTATAATAACTTCTGCATTCCCCATTTTATCTCCTGAAATGGTAGATAGCGAAGTGCCTTGTCTTCCTATAAAGTCAGTTGGGGCATCACCATCTTTATTCAGTTTTCTGAAAAATGACTTGAAGGGATTTGAAAATATTTTGGAAACAAACAGAGCAGGGAAGAAGCTTAATGCCATTACCAAAAACCCAAATTGTGTTTCATAAAGATTAAAAAATGAGGTGCTGACTATTGAAATAATCCACCAAAAAAACACCAAACATGTAAACGTAAACATAAAGGGTAAGCCCACAAAGTTGAAGTAAATCAAGAAGATTTGCCACCATTTTAAAGGTTTCCGCCTATGGTTTACTACATCTTCTTTGTTTACTTCTACATTTGAAGCATCATCTATGCCATTTGTTTCTAGCGATGAGCCAGTTTCAAAATCAGCGTCCAGGTCTACATCAACATCGACATCAAAGTCCAAATCGAAATCCAAGCCGCCTAGCATAGAAACCAACCAGTATACTACTAGAAGCATGACTAATAATGTTAGCGCAAAATTGACAGATGAAAATAACAGTTCAATCATTGTTTTTAATTATGTTCCTTTTCTATTTTCCTTTTTAGTGCTTCAAGCTGGTCATCCGCCTTGCTTGAAGAAACATCAGCAGCTTTGTCTATTTCATCTTCTATTGTAGTAGAGTCGTTTGCAATTTCCCCATAAGCTTCAGCTAAAGATTCTTCCTGAGCAACCTTTTCGTGCATTCTTTCTAGCATAGTAACAGTTCCATGGCTATCTATTTCTGCCATCTGTTTGTTTAAACTGATTTTAGCCTTACTTACCTTTACGCGAGATTTAAGTGTTCTCAATTCACTTTCCCACTGTGATATCGTGCTTTTTAACTTTGCTATATTTTTTTCAATTTCAGCCACTGAAGAATTTGTACGTTCATACTCTTGTTTTGCTCTTTGAGCTAGGTTTTCTAGTTCCTGTTTCTTTACCAGGGCTTCTTTTGCTAAGCGGTCTGCTTCTGATGCATCCAGTTTGTTACTTTGTCCATTTTTTAGAATTGCAATCGCTTTCTCTTCGTATTCAGTAGCCTCATTCTGATAATTCTTTTCATCGTTTCTCGCTCGAAAAGAAAGTGCTTTCACCTGCGCGAGGGCTTCTGTGTTTTTAGATAAATCTGATCTAAGATCTCTAATACCTTGTTCTGTAAGTTTAATAGGATCTTCCATTTTGTCTATAGTGGAGTTGGCTTCTGCCTCTCCAATTTTAAATAATCGTTTGAAAATATTCATGTTTGTAGGTTTTTAGTATTTAGAAAATTTAATAATTTGTTTTGCATATTCACTCAACAATAAACTAAGTGAATTTAAAGAGGCTTCCAACTCCTCTATGTCTAAGGTGTCTATTTGAAGGGTGTCTCTAAAAATGACCTTTTGTCCTGTTTCATCTAAAACAAAAGCACCGTGCACAATGTCTCGATTTTTCATCAATAAATTTTTGAAGATTCCTTCTGAAGGATTTTCTACTTTAAAGATGTATTGCTCGATTATTAAAACCGGTGGAGCAATACCTATAACAAGATTTTTGATTCCATTTTCTTGTTTTTGGATAACCAAAATTCCTTCATCTTCTTTTTCTAGTGTAATTGCATAATCCAATTCCGCTAAAAAATCTTTAATGGTCTGCGTATAATTCATGGAATAAATTTATATAAATTAATCGTAGTGAAATAAAAAAAATAAAAATTATTTAAGTGATAAAACCATGCATGTTTGCTAATTAATTTTTAAATTAGCTAAAAATATTTGTAACAAATATAAGTTATTTTTTCATTTGTGCAAATAAAATTAGCAAAAATGTCTTTTTTTGGAATAAATTTAAAAAAAATAAGAAAGTTAAAGTCCATTTCTCAAAAGGAAATGGCAGAGATTATATCTCTTAAAAGAGCCGCACTTGGAGCTTACGAAGAAGGTAGGAGTGAGCCCAAAATTGATACTATTATCAAATTTGCTAATTATTTTAGTATTTCTATTGATGATTTGTTGAAACGTGAACTAAGTATCAACGAATTGCTTAAGTTTAATACGAGAATTACAACAGATGAAACCAAATTAAGAGAGGCTTATCCTAGAATACCTATTATTACCAAAGAAATTGCTTCCTCTTATTTAAAATATTATGATAAAGCTGGCTTTATTGAGAATATGCCGTACGTAGAATGGCCAGTAAAGAAAGGCAATAAAGAAGTTCGTGCTTTTGAAATACAAGATTTAGAAATGAGTAATAATAAAGGAGGTCTATATCCAGAGGATATTATTATTCTCGAAAAAGCACTTTTGTCTGATTACAAAGAGGAAATATTAGGACTAGTAGTTTATACTGATTTGAAATTCAGAACTCTTGTTCAACAAGATAACCAAGTTCAACTTAAGGCGAGCCATCCAGCAATAGAAGATATCCGCATCAACAAAGAAGATATAAAAGAGTTTTGGATTCCCATTGGCTGGTTTCAGAAATATAGAGAATTAAATGTGGAAACTTAATTATAGTAATTCCTAATTCAGTTAAAGATTTTAGTTTTCGTATTGATGCTAAAAATTTTCATAAGCTAAACAAGAAATACATTCTTACAGTTTTTGTTAGTGTTAATGAATTTCAATTTTAACTACTATTTTTTAGTACATGACAAAAAACTTAAGCATCTAATATTCAGTGAAATAAAGTGATTTACTTTCTATTTTTATTTTCATAAATACTGTAATTCAGTATATTAAATCATTATTCTTCAAGTAATGGCTTTAAAAAAGAATTCCAATACAAGTGCTAAATATACTAAACGTATTTAACTAATTCAAGACTTTATCGACTGCTTTGGTAAAGACTGTATAGATTGTTTGTTGGCAGATAAAGAGTTTGTTGGAGAAAAATGGCTTCACTTTTTTAATTTAAACAGCATACGTTATTTCATTAGAATACGTAATAACTTTAAAATATATTGTCCTAAAAAGCAAAAGGAAATTACAGTAAGGCACTTATTCCATCACTTGAAAATTGGGGAATTAAGACACTATCCTAAAATAGTAAAAATGAACGGTGAATATTGCTATTTATCGGGCACCAAATCCATTAAAGATGGAAAAGTGGACTTCTGTATTATCGTATCATTTAACAAGCCAGATAAAGCTTTGGAATACTATTCCAAAAGGTGGCAAACTAGCCTGCCGGCTGGTGTAGAAACGCTATTTAGAGCTCTTAAAACGAGTGGATTTAATCTAGAAGATACTCACGTTACTCACCCTGTGAGACTAGAGAAGCTAATCTTACTTCTGATGATAGCAATTGTATGGTGTTATAAAATTGGCGACTTCATTGATGAGCATATTAAAGCTATAAAAATAGAAAAATACGGAAGAAGAGCTATATCAGTATTTAGATATGGATTCGATTATCTATCAAGATGCTTATTATCATGAACTAATAAATATAACTTTAAGCTTTTTCAATTTTTTTCATGTACTTAGAAAAATTCTTTTTTTTTGTCTTTAAGAGCGAGTATATATATCCAAACAGCAGGAATTATGTACAGCAATGTTTGGTATTGTTGCAAATTCAAATATTCATCGTGCAATCCCACAGCTTTTTCTATAACCATCCAAAGCAATAATACTGTTATACAGATGAAAGCCCATTTAATTCTTATACTAAATTTTTTCATGTTTAAAAGGGTTAAATTAAAAACCGCCTTCATTTTTAATAAAGACGGATTAAATATAGTTTAATTTCAACAATACCAAACAAAGTGTTAATAATAAGTATATCTTCTAACTTGACTTACGTATTTAGCGAGCCTAATTACTTGATGGCTATAGCCATATTCGTTATCATACCAAACATAAAGCACAGCGCTTGTTCCGTTTTGATGTACAATACTCGCCTTACTGTCGAATATACTTGGTGCTGAAGACCCAACTATATCGCTAGAAACCAATTCATTGTCTATTGAAAATTTAATCTGTTCTACTAAGTTCCCATTTAATGCATAATCTTTCATGGTTGCATTAATAGCATCGACAGAAGTTTTTTTCTTCAAATTCAATTTCAAAATAGCTAGAGAACCATTGGGTACAGGAACACGAATAGCATTAGAAGTCAATTTCCCTTCTAATGCTGGAAATGCCTTAGCTACTGCTTGACCTGCTCCAGTTTCAGTAATTACCATATTGAGTGCAGCAGCTCTTCCTCTTCGGTATTTGCTGTGCATATTATCTACTAAGTTCTGGTCGTTAGTGTATGCATGTATGGTTTCTAAATGTCCGTCTTTAATACCAAAGCTCTTTTCTATAGCACATAAAACTGGAGTTATAGCATTGGTAGTACAAGAAGCAGCCGAGTAGATAAATGTCTTATTTGGATCTACTTCCTTGTGATTTACCCCATGTACAATATTAGGAATTCCTTTTCCAGGAGCAGTAAGAAGTACACGTTTCGCTCCTTTCGATTTTAGGTGGCGGCTTAATGCGGCTTCGTCTCTAAAGGCTCCTGTATTATCCAAGATTAATGCATCAGAAATACCATACTGGGTATAGTCAATATCCTCTGGTTGGTTTGCCGAAATAATATAAACGCTTGTACCATTTATAATTAAAGCCTTGTTTTCAACATCTACACTTACGGTTGCTGAGAAAACACCATGAACAGAATCGTTTTTTAAAAGTGAAGCTCTTTTTTCTAACACATCTTCGTTAATTGTACCCCGAGTAACAATTGCTCGTAATCTCATCTGACTTCCTTTTCCTGTTTTGGTCATCAGCTCTCTAGCTAACAATCTCCCAATTCTACCAAAACCATATAAAACAACATCTTGTGGTTTAATTTCTCCTTGTTTTTTAGCCCCTTTTAATTTATCTGCCACAAAAGCAAAAGCATTTTTATGAGTAGGATTATCAGAATGAAACTCATAAGCTAATTTTCCAATATCTAATTTAGCTGGTGGTAAATCTAATTTCATAATGGCATCAGCTAGCTCTACCGTGTCGTATATTGAAATGCTTTTTCCTACAAATTTGCCAGCATATTCATGCAAATCTAGAATGTCACTCACATTTTTATTTAGGAGCGTATTTCTGAAAATCACCAATTCAATTGATTTTTCATACCATAACTCGTGTATGGTTTTTATAAATTTTACACAAGACTTACGTTTATCTGCTTGTAGATTTAATTGTTTCTCGTAGTCGTTTAGTTGCATTGGAGTGGTCTTAAAGAGGTTAAATTTGATTGCAAATGTATATATTTCAATCGTTTTCGTAGCTGTTTTTAGACTGGTATTTATATTGATTTTCAGCTTATGTAAAACTTTAATTTTTTATGCTAAGGAATTCTATAATTTTATGAATAGCTTTTCAGTATCTTGTATATTTGAAGCAAAAAATGATGAAATACGTAATCTTATTCAGTCTTTGTTTTTTATTTTCCTGTTCTTCTGACAATCAGAAAATAGAAGGGGTGATTTCAGATGAAGAAGGTGAGCCTTTAAATGAAGTGATGGTACAAGTAATGGGAACAGATTTATATTCCTACTCCAATGCTGAAGGCTACTTTGCCATCAACACCAAATCTAGAGGAAATGAACTTTTGTTTAATTTAGAAGGATATGAGCTAGAAAGATATGACATTCAAGAAGATGAAGTTATGCAGGTTTCTTTAAAGTCAATACCACCGGAAAAGAAGAAAGAAGAGCAGCAAATAATGGAATAGTTACTGTCTGGTATCTACAATATTGATAATTTTCCATTCACTATCCATAAAAGCTAAGGTAAATAAGTTGATGCCACTATGGGATTTTTCATTATTGATGTAAAAAATATAGTCAGTAAATACTTCAGCTAAAGGAAATCGAATACTGACCTTCATATTTTGCACCTTTTCTTCTATTATTAAATCATTAGGTAGATTTCCTATTTGGTTTATAAATGCACTCATTTCTTCTGTAACTAGTTGTTTTTCTCCATTTTTGATCAATACACTTTTTAATCCCACCTTCCCAATCATGGTAGATTTTAACTGGATGGTATCTTTTGCATTTAAGCCTTCAAAAAAAGTTTCAATTTGCTGAGTAATTTTTTTTTCATCTGTACTGCTCTGAGCAAAATTCATTGTAAAACTGAATAAGCTTAAAGTAAGTATCAAAACAAATTTAAGTTGTGTAATTTTTTTCATATTGCTTTTTTATTAGTTAAGGGTACCTCTATTAACTCTTTTTGGAATGATAAAGCAATAGCTGTTAAAAAGAACAAGTTAGCAACAAAATTAGAGTTTTTAGAGATGCCCTCAATGCCTTTTTCCATTCCAAGTGCCGCCATAGCGGTAATTTAGTTTTGGTTGGTGTTTTTCAATACAATCTTTGCAAACAAAAAACCACTTCCCAGATTTTTCAATTTGAATTCTGTATAAAATTAAATGATTTTTATCACAATCTGTACATGTTTTTGTTTTCATCTTTCAAAATAAGTAAAAAGTAAATTCATTTGTAACTAGAAAACTGTAAATTTAGTCAGAATAAAATCAATGGAAAATGTAATTGTTGAGCGGGTTGCTGATTTTTTAAAGCAGCATCCACCATTTCAAGATGTTGAATCAAATCAACTATCAAAATTAGCTGGTCAGGTTCGGGTACATTATGTGCCTAATCGGAATTTTGTTTTTAAAGAAGGAGATACCGCGCATACTGAATTTTATGTGGTACAACAAGGGGCAGTAGGTTTACGGTCTAAAAGTATAAGTTCTACTGATTGGATAGACATTTGTGATGAAGGAG
>Ga0307981_1000676_pt1 | contig 33252 bp, 34 predicted proteins | sample OrgLakmetagen987_FD_201849 | JGI IMG/M metagenome (GOLD analysis project Ga0307981, IMG submission 201849) | Saline water microbial communities from Organic Lake, Antarctica - #987 | ecosystem: Environmental > Aquatic > Non-marine Saline and Alkaline > Saline | place: Antarctica: Organic Lake... | reverse complement strand
TCATATACCTGCCCTATGTAAAGTTGTCAGAAACCTAACATATCAACAGGTTACTTGATGGTCGGCAGCTTTTCTTACTCAACAAAGCGGAGAAGAGCCACTTTATTAACCTATTCGGTCAACAACAGATCACCTCACCAGTTAAATTTTGTGGGAAAGGAAGGCAAGTGCAGGGCAAGATCCTCATCGTTGATCCCATCGCCACAAATAGGATTGTCCTTAAGACAAAACTCGCATCCGCGTTCTATGATGTGCACCAAGCAACCTCTGTTGCAGAGGCTTTGTTTCATGCAAGTCGCAACACGCCCGATCTTGTGATCTCGGCGTTTACCTTGAGCGATGCGGATGCGACTGCCCTATTAGATGGGCTTGCAGCGCTTCCCAAAACCATCCGCATTCCGGTGATCGCATTTGGCGACAGCGAGGACGCCGCCTTGCGGCAGCTGTTCTTGTCGCATGGTGCCCAAGATGTGCTCGTGAAGCCCGTGGAAGATACCTTGCTGCTTAGCCGTGTGCGCAGCATGATCCGTTTGTATCATTCGACCGAACGATGGCAGATGCGTGCAGAAGCAAGCCGTGCCTTCGGCTTGGCCGAAGCGCCTTCACCTTTTCAGATGCCCGGACACATTCAATTGGTGGGCAGTGACAAAGCGCTTAATCATATCTGGGCAACCCAGTTGCGTCGCGCGCAGCCCGACCATGTCTCTGTTTGCGGCACTGGGGACGCAATGACGTGCCTTAGAGCGCATGTCATCCCTGATGTCTTTGTGCTTGTTCTGACCCAAGACCGCGACGCGGTCAAAGATCAGATGGATCTCATCTCGTCCATCCGCGCAAATGCAGGGACGCGCCATTGCGGAATTATCACCATCCAAACCATCCCGAATGCCGAAGTTGCGGCCAATGCCCTTGATCTGGGGGCAGATGATCTGATGCAACAAGGCTTTAACCTCAGAGAGCTGCAATTGCGCCTTTCCGCACTGCTGACCCGAAAACGGCAGGTCGATCGAATTCGCGCCAGCGTCGACTTGGGCCTGCGCGAGGCCATATTTGACCCTCTGACGGGGCTTTATAATCGGCGATATGCTCTTGCAGAACTGACCCGTCAGACCCATCCCGCAAACCGCGAAGATCTCCCCTTTGCGGTGATGATGGCCGACATGGATCACTTTAAAAGCGTCAATGATCGTTTCGGCCACGCGGCAGGAGACGCGGTTTTGGTTGAAACAGCACATAGGCTGCGTGCGCAGCTGCGCCCCTCAGACACCGCCGCCCGTCTGGGCGGCGAGGAGTTTTTGCTGCTGTTGCCCGCCACCAGTGAAAAGAATGCAACTGCCTTGGCCAGACGCCTCTGCCGTTCGTTCGAGCAGACACCGTTTCTCGTTCCAGGAAGCCAAACGCCTGTTACCGTCACAATCAGCATTGGTATCTGCATGGTCACGGGCGCGGATCTGCACAAACCAGATGCCGCAGCCAGACTGATAGATCAGGCCGACAAAGCGCTTTACGCCGCAAAAAGTCGTGGACGCAATTGCGTGTTGCTCAGCCGACCCGCCGCTTGATCCAGCCCCGCTCAAACCGAGGTCACGACTCCGGTCCAAATTAAATCTTTTGCATTCAGATCGACAATCAGCATTATACATCCACTGGTTGTTATTTCACACTTCGGATCGCGCTATGATAAATGCTGATAAACCCTTGATCGGGATTATTCTGATGCTTGGGTTTTGCATTCTGGCCCCCATAGGCGATGCCATTGCAAAGCTGTTGGGCACATCTGTACCAATTGCGCAGGTCGTTTTGATCCGGTTCGCCGTCCAACTGGTTCTTTTGGTTCCATTGGTCTGGGTAACGCGCCGCGCGTGGCGCATGTCTGGCAGAACGCTTTGGCTCGCGTTTTTTCGCACCTTGCTACATATCATTGGCATTGCCGCGATGTTCACAGCGCTGACCTACCTGCCCCTTGCCGATGCCGTTGCCATCGTTTTTGTGATGCCTTTCTTCATGCTGATCTTGGGGAAATATGTCTTGAACGAGGAAGTCGGCAGCAAAAGACTGCTGGCGTGTATTGTGGGGTTTTTCGGCACCGTGCTGGTTATTCAACCAAGCTTTGTGCAAGTCGGCTGGCCAGCGCTTTTGCCGGTTTTTGTGGCTGCGAACTTCTCGGTCTTCATGCTGGTCACGCGAAAGATCGCCAAACAGACGGACCCCATCAGTTTACAGGCGGTCAGTGGTTTCATGGCCGTCGTCTTGATTCTGCCGCTGGTTTGGCTTGGTCCAAAGCTGAATATCGCAGCGTTTCAGATGATCAGCCCTGACAAGATGCAATGGTCGCTGCTTTTGGGGATTGGCGTGCTGGGCAGTGTCGCGCATCTGTTGATGACATGGTCTTTGCGCTATGCCCCGTCGGCAACTTTAGCCCCGATGCAATATCTGGAAATTCCATTCGCAACGGTGATCGGGCTTGTTATTTTCGGCGATTTTCCAAACCCGCTGGCCACGGTAGGCATTGTAATCACGATAGCAGCCGGATTGTTCATCATCCTGCGCGAAGGGGCCATCCAGCGGCGTCTGAATGCACAAGCGCTTGCACAACCGGCTGAATAAGCCTGCGCGGCAAAATCAAAATCGCATGTGGTGTAAATACTTCCAGCGTTACAGGGCCAAGCGTCCTGTTCGAGGTGCCAATTTTTGAAAGCGGATCGAACGAAATACCGTCGATGGGCCACTCAAGCCCTTCACTGCGCCCCGTCACGGGGCCCAGCGGAAACAAAGATACCACGTCGCCCTTTTCAGTGGGAAGCGTCATGAAAGGCGGCGCAATCAACATGATCTCAGTTTGTGCGATCAAAATGCACGGCCGGTGCGCATGCGTCGCAAGGGTGTGCAATGCCGCGAGTTGATGATCGACGCGGCCACCCAAAAAGCCGACTCCCACAACCAAAGGCGCATCAATACACGCTAGGGACTTGTCAAAATCCGTGGTTTCCTGTTCACTTATGTTAGTTTGCCGGTCTGGGGGGATCAGCGAGAGAGTGTCTGCCGTAACGGAATCAAAATCACCAATTACTGCTTCAAGCGTAACACCGGCCTGTCTTGCCAACTCTGCGCCGCGATCCGCAGCGATGCAAACGGGGGCAAGACGAAGGGCCTCCATAAGGTCCGAAATTTGCGCTTCCCCGCCGCCAATGAGGGTAACTGGATCGGAACTGATGACAATACGTTCTTTCAATGCGTTTTTACCCATTTTTGGAAACTGACCACAATGATGACATTAAATAATACTCTATGGGGCACAGATTCGAGCCGCTTTCGTCTTGAAGCGCGTGGTAAACAGTATCTTGCATAAACGCAGAGGACGAGCATCCGATGATGAATAACAATAAAATTCTGACGGTCTCCTACGGCACGTTCTCGTGTACGTTAGAAGGCTTTGACGATTCATTTGGCACAATGAAAGCGATCGCAGAGTATTTTCGCGATCTGGCCGCCGAGGATCGCTATTTCGGAGCTGAGCCGTCACAGCCGGATGCAGAAATGTTGGCCCACATTGCTCAAAAGGAAATTTCGCGCCGGGTCGAAGCCCGCAGACAAGATGGCAACATCGTCCTGAGCGCACGGGAAGCGACCGGATCGGGCGATATCAAACCAGTTGAAATCTCCAGAACGGATGCGTCGCGGGCGACTGCTGCACTAAGTGCCCTTGCCACGGCCCAAGCACCTGAACGCGGCGCCCTGGCTGAAGCAACACCAAACCCAACTGCAGACGTGGCCGAGCAGGCCAGCCCGGCAGTTGCAAACACCACGCAGGACTTGGCCGCTGTGGCAGCTCAGCCTGATGCAGCCGACCCTCGGATCGACCTTAGCGAGGTAGATATCGTTCCGGGGCAGCCGGACGACGAAATCAAAGCGTTCTTTGACGAAAGTACAGCATCGGCTGAAACCAGAGAACACGCCGAGCACACGACAGCCGATTCGCCCGTGAACAGCAGTATTGCCGCGAAACTTCAGCGCATTCGTTCGGTTGTGTCCCGTCAGGACGTCGATAAAGCCGAAGACGATTACACCGAAGACGAACATGCGGACGACGAAAAGGCAGCCACTTCGGAAAAAAGCGGTTTTGTGGCCGATGCTGCTAAAGATATCGAAACAGCCCTGGATGAAGATGACACTGCGGCGGTGGAACTCCAAGACGAGGAGGATGACGTCAGCGCCCTGATCAACCGCTTGGATTCACAAACACAGGACGACGAACAGCCCCAAGAAAGCATTGCTGCCGATGATGACGGCGTCTTTGAAGATGATGTGTCGGGTGAAAACCTGTTTGATGCAGACACCACTCCACAAGAAGCCACTGCCGACCCGGAAACTTCCCCGAACGCCGCAGCGGCCGCGCGGGGCCGTGTGATCAAGGTCAAACGCGCCGATCTGGAGAAGGCCATCGAAAAGGGTGACCTGGAAGAATACTCCGGTGATGATCATGTGATTTCCGAAACCGACCCCGATTTTTCCGACGATGCATTGGTCTCTGACACTGTGCAAGCATCCCAAGATGATGTGACAGACGAAGATCTGGCACCCTCGTCTTTGACGGCGGCTGAGGAAGATGAATTGGCCCGCGAGCTTGCCGATGTCGAAGCTGGTGTCGTTCACAAAAACGCCGACGCTGAACCGCGTCGGACATTGCCATCGCTCGAAGGTGACCAAGGCTCTGATATGAACCGTCTTCTGGCGGAAACTGACAATCAGATGGATGACCCCGAAAGCGCCGTGCGCCGTGATGCGATTTCCCATCTGCGTGCGGCTGTTGCAGCGAAAAAGGCAGACTTTGCTTTAGGTGAGCCAAACACAACGGATGAAGAAGACGATGCCTACCGCAATGATCTGGCGGAAGTGGTCAAACCACGTCGGCCCGTTGCCAAATCGGACCTGACAGAGCACGCCCCCGATGCGCGTCCTGCCCCATTGAAACTGGTGGCTGAGCAGCGGATCAACACCCAAGCAGCGGCACCCGCAGCCCCTGTCAGCCCGCGTCGCGTGACACCAGTCGTGTCCGCACCCACCACAGCTGAACAGGTAGAAGGCGGCTTTGCTGAATTCGCAGATGAAATGGGGGCAACGTCATTGCCCGACCTTTTGGAAGCCGCGGCCGCCTATATGTCGTTTGTTGAAGGGCTCGACCAATTTTCGCGCCCCCAACTGATGAGCACCGTGCGCCTGGCCGGAGAAGAAGACTTCAGCCGCGAAGAAGGGTTGCGCTCGTTTGGCATGCTCTTGCGTACGGGCAAGCTGCAAAAACTTGATGGCGGACGTTTCAAAGTCTCTGACAAGATTGGTTATCAGCCGGATGAGCGCGCTGCGGGCTAAGGCAGAACATCATTATTCTGACAAAAACGGCCCCTCACCGGGGGCCGTTTTTTTATTCTGTATCGACAGATTCGGGGTCTTCTTGGCCAACACCCTTGAAGACGAATTTAAACGGGATCGCCCAAACGATGCCCAGCCCCACATAGATCAACAATTCAACCAGAAACGACGGTCGATCAAACAGCGCGATAACCGACACGGCCGCAACAATATAAACCGGCAAGCCAACCAAAAGAATGACTAATGCCCATCTGCGCCGGGCCTTGTAACTCAATGCCATATCGTCAAACTCCGCTTGTTTCTACACTGATGCAGATGGCCCCAGGGGCATAAAAGTCAAACGTTAGTCTGCAAAAGGATCTGTCACCAAGATGGTGTCTTCGCGCTCTGGCGATGTGGAAAGCAGAGCAACCGGACAGCCGATCAACTCTTCTACGCGGCGGACATATTTGATTGCGTTGGCTGGCAAGTCAGCCCAGCTGCGCGCACCTTCAGTCGATTCAGACCAGCCGGGCATTTCTTCGTAAACCGGCGTGCAGCGGGCCTGCTGATCTGCCGCTGTCGGCAGATACTCCAGCATCGCGCCATCCAGTTCATAGGCTGTGCAAATTTTGAGAGTCTCAAAACCGTCAAGAACATCAAGCTTGGTAAAGGCGATGCCATTCACGCCCGATGTCGCGCATGTCTGCCGCACCAGCACCGCGTCGAACCAGCCGCAGCGCCGTTTGCGGCCTGTGACAGTGCCAAATTCATGGCCCCGTTCGCCCAACCGCTGACCGTCCGCGTCCATTAGTTCCGCAGGAAAAGGCCCCTCGCCAACACGCGTGGTATAGGCTTTGACAATCCCCAAGACGAAATCGATGGACCCTGGTCCAATGCCCGTGCCCGTTGCAGCTTGGCCCGCGATCACATTTGAAGACGTGACAAAAGGATAGGTTCCAAAGTCGATATCAAGCAATGCGCCTTGCGCGCCCTCGAACAGGATACGTTTTCCGGCTTTGCGCTTTTCGTTCAGCACTTTCCAAACCGGAGCAGCATATTCCAGCACCGATGGCGCGATCTCGCGCAATGCGGCCAACAGAGCATCCCGGTCAATCGGTTCAAGTCCCAAGCCTCTGCGCAGCGCATCATGATGCACCAATGCACGATCAACACGCAGCTCCAAGGTTGCATCATCCGCCAAATCGGCAACCCGCACGGAACGCCGCCCGACTTTGTCCTCATAGGCAGGTCCGATGCCGCGCCCGGTCGTGCCAATCTTCGCAACGTTGTTTTGCGCTTCGCGCGCCCGGTCCAGTTCGCCATGGATCGGCAGGATCAGCGGCGTGTTTTCAGCGATCATCAGCGTTTCGGGGGTGATCGTCACACCTTGCTCGCGCAAGATCGCGATTTCCTTCACCAGATGCCAAGGGTCCAGAACGACGCCATTGCCAATGACCGACAGCTTGCCACCGCGTACAATTCCAGAGGGCAACAGACTAAGCTTGAAGACTTTGCCGTCGATCACCAGCGTGTGCCCGGCGTTGTGGCCGCCTTGGAAGCGCGCAATCACGTCTGCGCGCTCGCTTAGCCAATCCACGATCTTGCCTTTTCCCTCGTCGCCCCACTGAGCGCCTACGACAACGACATTGGCCATAATGATATTCCTTTAAAGGTGCAAACCCGCGTCGGTATAGCCGCGCAAGCGCCGGACTGAAACTGTAAAATGACGCCTTTGCTTCTCTGGCTCGAAAATATCCTCGCCGAAGGCCTAATCCTTCAAATGTCCCATAGACTTTTATGCCTTCGGCGAGGATATTTGAAAGCCAGAGAAGTGTGTCTTGGCCTCTTGACCGGCGGCGTCCGAGGTATTGCAGGGGCGAACAGCCCCGGTCTTGGCAATCCTCCCTTGCCCCCATGGGCAAACATGCCTAGATACCCCAGAAGTTAAAATCCAAAAGCCGTAGGTATTCATGGAAAACGTTGTCCTGATCGTCCATCTCATTCTGGCCCTTGGCCTGATCGCAGTCGTCTTGCTGCAGCGGTCAGAAGGTGGCGGCCTTGGTATGGGCGGTGGCGGGGGCGGCGCGGTATCTGGCCGTTCGGCGGCCACGGCAATGGGCAAGTTAACCTGGGTCCTTGCGATCTGTTTCATCATCACGTCGATCACACTGACCATCATTGCCGCAGACAAGTCCGCGGGCTCTTCTGTGATCGATCGCTTGGGCGTGACACCACCTGCATTGAATAGCGGACCGGCTCTGCCTGACAGCGACAGCCTGCTGCCACCCACGCCGGGTGATAATACACCGCAGGTCCCAACAGCTGATTAAACCAGCCACTACAATAGCTTGAGGTTCGGCCAAGAATAGCAACATCATGTTGCGGCTTGGCCTTGCCTTTACCATCCAAAATATGTAAGCATTTAGTCCCGTGGTGTTGTGGTTTTCTGCAACTCATTTGGCTGGCTATTGCCACATCAAATATGAATTTCACGGGGGTCCCTGATCACATGGCACGCTATATTTTTATCACCGGCGGTGTGGTTTCCAGCCTTGGAAAAGGTTTGGCCTCGGCTGCACTGGGGGCGTTGTTACAAGCGCGCGGTTTCTCTGTCCGGCTGCGCAAACTTGATCCCTATCTGAACGTCGATCCCGGCACGATGTCACCGTTTGAACATGGCGAGGTCTTTGTGACCGACGATGGCGCTGAAACCGATCTGGATCTGGGCCACTACGAGCGCTTCACCGGTGTCGCTGCACGCAAAACAGATTCGATCAGCTCGGGGCGGGTTTACTCGACCGTTCTGGAAAAAGAGCGTCGTGGCGATTATCTGGGCAAGACCATTCAGGTGATCCCCCATGTCACCAACGAAATTAAAGAATTTCTGCATGTCGGCGATGACGAGGTCGACTTTATGCTGTGCGAAATCGGCGGCACCGTCGGCGATATTGAAGGTTTGCCGTTCTTCGAGGCCATCCGCCAATTCAGCCATGACAAGCCGCGCGGACAGTGTATTTTCATGCATCTGACCTTGTTGCCTTATCTCGCTGCCAGCGGAGAACTGAAGACGAAGCCGACCCAGCACTCGGTCAAGGAATTGCAAAGCATCGGCATAGCCCCCGATATCCTTGTTTGCCGGTCCGAGCATCCGATTCCAGAAAAAGAACGCGAGAAGATCGCGCTGTTCTGTAACGTGCGCAAGGAAGCGGTTGTCGCCGCCTATGATCTGAAAACCATCTATGACGCTCCGCTTGCCTATCACGCGCAGGGCCTTGATCAGGCGGTGCTCGACGCCTTCCAGATATCGCCTGCCCCCAAGCCTGACCTGACAGTCTGGCGTGACGTGTCTGACCGCATCCACAACCCCGAAGGTGAAGTGCGTGTCGCTATCGTGGGCAAATACACCCAGCTCGAGGACGCCTATAAATCCATCGCCGAGGCGCTGACCCATGGCGGGATGGCCAACCGGGTCAAGGTCAAGGTCGAATGGGTCGATGCCGAGGTGTTCGACAAAGCCGAAGACGTCGCCCCCCATCTTGAAGGGTTTCAGGCGATCCTTGTTCCGGGTGGTTTTGGCGAACGCGGCACCGAGGGCAAGATCAAAGCGGCACAATATGCACGCGAACATCAGGTGCCCTATCTTGGGATTTGCCTTGGCATGCAGATGGCCGTGATCGAGGCGGCGCGAAATGTTGCGGGGCTTGCGACAGCCGGATCCGAGGAATTCGACCATGAATCCAGCGGCAAGAAGCGCTTTGAGCCGGTTGTTTATCACCTGAAGGAATGGGTGCAGGGCAATCACAAGGTCGAGCGCAAGGTGAACGACGACAAGGGCGGGACGATGCGCCTTGGCTCTTATGATGCGACGCTGAAAGAGGGATCGCATGTGGCCAGAATCTACGGCACCACGTCGATTGATGAACGCCACCGCCACCGCTACGAGGTTGACACCGCCTACCGCGAACAGCTTGAAAAGGTCGGGATGACCTTTTCGGGCATGTCGCCAGATGGTAAATTGCCAGAGATCGTGGAATGGGCGGATCATCCTTGGTTTATCGGCGTGCAATTTCACCCGGAGCTGAAATCCAAACCCTTCGCCCCGCATCCCCTCTTCAAGGATTTCGTCCGCGCCGCCAAGGAAATGTCCCGGCTCGTCTAACCCCCTCAAAGGCGGCCACACCCATGCTGAGCTATCAACATATCTATCACGCGGGCAATCTGGCTGACGTGCACAAGCACAGTCTGTTGGCGTGGATGCTGGGGTATCTGACGCGCAAGGACAAGCCGCTGAGCTATCTGGAAACCCATGCGGGCCGTGCACTTTATGATTTGTCGGACGAATATGCGCTCAAAACGGGTGAGGCCGCAAAAGGGATCGGGCGGGTGCGCAACTGGTTTGGCAAAGATCACCGCTATACCCGTGTTCTGGATGAGATCACGCTAGAGCATGGGCCCAACGCCTATCCCGGCTCGCCCCTGATCGCCGCAAAGCTTTTGCGCAAAACCGATAGCATTCATCTGGCCGACCTTCATCCGGGCGAATTTGCAGCGCTTGATCTGGCCATGTCGCCCTATAATGCCAAATGCCACTACCGTGACGGGTTCGAGATGGCATTCGCCCTGACCCCGCCAACGCCGCGGCGAGGCTTGATGTTGATTGACCCCAGTTTCGAGATCAAGACGGATTACGTCGATATCCCGCGCCACATTGGCAAGCTCGCAAAAGCATGGAATGTCGGGATCATTGCGCTGTGGTATCCGATCCTGACCTCAAAGGCACACCAGCCAATGCTAAGTGCCTTGATGGGCGCACACCCCGATGCGCTGCGTCACGAAGTGAGCTTTGCCCCTGCGCGTCCGGGTCACGGCATGGTCGGCTCGGGCTTGTTTGTCATAAATCCGCCCTTTGGACTTAAGGAAGAAGCCGCTAAGCTGTCGGCCAAATTCAGAACATTACAAAAATAAGGACACAAGATGCAAAAGGGATACTGGATCGCAAATGTCGATGTGCGTGACGCGGCTGTCTATGATCAATATCGCGCCGCAAATGCCAAACCATTTGCCGATTATGGTGCAAAATTCCTTGTGCGCGGTGCCATTGCCGATGTGCGTGAAGGCACCTCGCGGCCCCGTATTGTCGTGATCGAATTTCCCAGCCTTGCAGATGCCGTGGCCTGTTATGAAAGCGATGCCTATCAAGCCGCAAAAGAGATCCGTGCAAGCGTGTCGGACGGGACATTGGTAATTATCGAAGGCTATGGGACGTAACAGATGCGGCCTTTTTACATCACTCGGCAGGCATCGCACAGGCCTTAGGAACAGATCATCAAAGCTTGTGTTAACTGACATATCAAAGATCGATAAAGTGGTGAGTTTTCATGTTCGAACGTCTGTTTCCCCGTCGCAAGTCTGACCCAAAACCGTTGCCCCAGCCCACTCCCCAACTGGCATTGGGGGCGCTTTTGGTGCGGGTGGCATTGGCGGACCGGAATTACCAAGCCGCCGAAGTTGGCCAGATCGACCGTATTTTGGGGCGCACGTTCAATCTAAAACCCTTGGACGCCGCCAAATTGCGCGCGACCTGCGAAGCGCTGGAACGGCATGCCCCCGGCACGCCGGAATTTGCGACCATTCTGCGCGAAGAAGTGTCTTACAGTGACCGCAAGGCGCTTGGTGATGCGATGTGGTCCGTGGCCTTAGCCGATGGCGGGCGTGACGAACGCGAGGAAATCCAACTGCTTGCCATTGAGACAGCACTTGGCCTGACCGACGAAGACATGGCCGCAGCCAGAGAAAACGCGCTCAAGGCATTGTGAGCTTGGCCTTTTTGCGACGACGTTCTATATCCTGTTTATGTTTGCAGATTTCCTTAAAAGGCTGACACAGCCAGAGCCCGCCCAACTGCCTAATGCCGATGCGCGTCTGGCGTTGACTGCCCTTTTGGTGCGGATTGCAAAATCCGACAACGAATACGCCCCGTCCGAGCGTGAGCGGATAGACCAGATCACGGCAAAACGATATGGGCTTGATGCTCAGGGTACCGCTGAGTTGCGCAGCCAAGCCGAAGAGCTTGAGACCCAAGCCCCGGACACCGTGCGCTTTACCCGCGCGATCAAGGACGCCGTCCCTTACGAAGCGCGTCTTGGCGTGATCGAAGCGCTATGGGAGGTCGTTTTGGCAGATGGCATGCGGTCGGATGAAGAGAACGCTTTGCTGCGGCTTGTCGCGAAATTGCTGGGTGTCACGGACACAGACAGCGCCATGGTTCGAAAGCGGATCGAAGGCAACGTCTAGTTAACGTGCACGCAACAGCATTTACGCCGGGTCAATGCCCTTTATTTAGGCGAAATCCAAGTTTCCGGATTGCAAATCCGGATCGGACCCTCCTTTAATCTACGGGACCGGCGTAACAAGGATAGCGCGTGACAGATCAAACCCCTGTGATCGAGATCAGAAACCTCCACAAAGCATATGGCGCTTTGGAGGTTCTTAAAGGTGTGTCCCTGTCAGCGCCAAAGGGTCATGTGATCTCGTTGATCGGATCTTCTGGGTCGGGAAAATCGACGCTGCTGCGGTGTTGCAACCTGCTGGAAGACAGCCAGCAGGGCGAATTGATCTTTAACGGAGAGGCCGTGACCTGGAAGGGCACAACGCATAATCGCCGCCCCGCTGACGCAAAGCAGGTCCTGCGAATCCGCACCAATCTGTCGATGGTATTTCAGCAGTTCAACCTTTGGGCCCACATGACAATCTTGCACAACGTCATGGAAGCCCCCTTGACCGTTTTGCGCCGTGACCGCGCGGAGGTCGAAAAATCAGCCCGCGCCTATCTTGATAAAGTTGGCATCGGCGACAAATGCGACGTTTTCCCTGCCCAGCTGTCAGGTGGCCAACAACAGCGTGCCGCGATTGCGCGCGCGCTTTGCATGGAGCCGGAGGCGCTGTTATTTGACGAGCCGACTTCCGCGCTGGACCCCGAGCTGGAGCAGGAAGTCATAAAAGTTATCAAAGATCTCGCAAACGAAGGGCGCACGATGATGATCGTGACCCATGACATGAGCCTGGCCGCGGATGTGTCGGATCATGTGGTGTTTTTGCACAAGGGGTTGATTGAAGAACAAGGGGCACCGGATCAATTGTTCGGCGCACCCAAATCGGAACGCCTGCGTGGGTTCCTGTCACCGGGCCACGTGTCGTAAAAAAGAGTAAATTGGGAGACTTCAAAATGAAAAAACTACTACTGGCCACAGCCGCCCTTGCACTGAGCACGGGTTTTGCACTGGCAGACGCACACGGCAAAACGATCCGCATGGGAACCGAGGGTGCCTACCCTCCCTATAATTTCCTGAATGATGCCGGCGACGTTGACGGATTCGAGCGTGAAGTCGGCGACGAGCTGTGTCTGCGGGCCGAATTGACCTGCGAATGGGTCACGAACGAATGGGACAGCATCATCCCGAACCTGACCTCGGGCAACTATGACACGATCATCGCAGGGATGAGCATCACGGATGCGCGTGAAGAAGTGATTGATTTCACACAAAACTATTTCCCGCCAGCGGCCTCGGCCTATGTTGCGAAAACAGCCGATGCAGATCTGATGGGGGGCATTGTTGCCGCACAAACCAGCACGATTCAGGCAGGCCACGTGGCAGAATCTGGTGCCACCTTGCTGGAATTCGCAACCTATGACGAAACCGTCGCGGCCGTGAACAATGGCGAGGCGGACGCGGTTTTCGCGGACAAGGACGCGCTGGCCCCTACGGTTGAAGATTCCTCTGGCGCGCTGATGTTCGTCGGGGACGATGTGCCTTTGGGCGGCGGCATCGGTCTTGGTTTGCGCGAAAGCGACACCGAGCTGAAAGCCAAGTTCGACGCGGCCATCACTTCGATGAAAGAAGATGGCAGCCTGAACAAGCTGATCATCAAATGGTTTGGCGAAGACGCGAAAACATTCTGATCCAAAGCGGGCGGCCTCAGCGCCGCCCGTTCTACCCCTAACAACAGACGCCCGGCTAAGGGTGCTTACCTCAGGGACATTCCGCCATTTTCGCCTGCACTGATCCTGAAACGCTCTCCGGCCTGTCATGGCTGAGTTGCTACCTGACCACAGGCAAGCATCTTGCGTTTTATGGCGCGTTCGGAACGGTTCTTTTGTTGCTGGCGATCACCGCACCCGCTGCTATGGCTTTTGGCTTCGGCGGTGCGATGGCCGCACGGTCGCGCATTCTGCCGCTGTCTTGGCTGGGGCGTGGTTATATCGCGATTGTACGGGGGGTACCCGATATCGCGTTTTTCCTGTTCTTTGTGATCGCGCTGGATCAGGGCATCGAATACCTGCGCCACAAGATCAAATGCCCCGACTGGACAGAGCCACTGCGGCAGGGCAGCGATTTCTTAGTCTGTCAGGCAGCCAAAATGCCGCTTGGCAATTCCCCGCAATGGGTTCACGAAACCTATGGGTTTTCCTTGGCGGTGCTGACCTTTGCGATTGTGTTCGGTGCCTTTGCCGCCAATGTTTTATACGGTGCGATGCGCGCTGTGCCCCGCGCCCAGCTTGAAACCGCCGAAGCGTATGGCATGTCGCCCCGCCAAACATTCTGGCGCGTTCTGGTCCCGCAAATGTGGGTCTATGCGCTGCCTGGTTTGGGCAATCTTTGGATGGTTTTGATAAAGGCCACCCCGCTTTTGTTTCTGTTGGGCGTCGAAGACATCGTTTATTGGGCGCGTGAATTGGGCGGGGCCAAGACACCGCGCTTTACCGATTATCCACACCCTGATTGGCGTATGTGGTATTTTCTGGCGCTGCTGGTGTTCTATCTGTGCTTCACGCGGGTGTCTGAAATCGCGTTGGAGCGGGTGATGCGCAAGCTGACACGCGGTCAGGCGACTTCGGGCGGTGAAGCACAGCGAAAGGCTGTGACATGAGTTGCTTAGAGACAATTCAGGCTTACGGGCTGCGATCGCTGGGGATCGGAGAACGCCTTCTGCCGCGCAGTGATTTCACCCTGTGTGATCAGTTCACCTTGATTGGCTCTGGCATGATCTGGAACGTGTATTTTGGGTTTTTCGCACTGATATCCGGGTTTGTTTTCGCCACGGCTTTAGGCTTTGCCAAGGCCCAGCCCAGCCCGTGGCTGCGCAAACCGGCCGAGTGGTTCATCTTTATCTTCCGTGGCTCGCCGCTGTTTATCCAGTTCTTCTTTGGGTATTTTCTGTTTCTCAGCCTCAAATCGGTACACCCGTTCTTTGATGTCTTCACGTCGGCATGGCTTGGGGCATTGGTGGTTTTGTTTTTCAACACCTCCGCCTATTCAGCCGAAATTTTCTATGGTGCGCTGCAATCCATCCCAAAAGGCGATACCGAGGCGGCAGATGCCTATGGCATGTCCGGTTGGCCGCGCTTCAAGCGGATTGTTTGGCCGACAATGCTGAGACTGGCATGGCCCGCCTATACAAACGAGGCGATTTTTCTGTTTCACGCCACGACTTTGGTGTTCTTCACCGGGTTTCCCGCGCTGCAACAACGCGGTGATGCACTTTATTATGCCAGCTACTTTGCGGACAAAACGTTTAACCCCTTCGTCCCCTACCCTATCTTGGCTATGTATTTTATCATGCTGACGTTGGTGATTATCGGCGTCTTTGGGGCAATCAATCGACGATTGAACAGGCATTTACCCCAAGATCAGATGAGGAAAATTCGCTTGCGTCCTAATCTGATACGGTAGTATTTGTTTTTGATCAAATTATCTGGCGCGTGGGCGCCTACCATCGGTTTTCGTCGATCAGAAAACCCTTCTTCATGCCCGCCGCTCACAAGGTGTGTTATGAAAAACTGGCTTCGCAAACATCCTCAGGTCCGCACAATCCGTGTGGCCGCCGCCGACCTGAACGGTCAGGCCCGTGGCAAACGCATCCCGACGCGTTTTGCCGACAAGGTCGTCGAGGATGGCACGCGCTTTCCCATGTCCGTCCTCAACCTTGATATCTGGGGCGAGGATATTGATGATAGTCCGCTGGTGTTTGAATCAGGCGATGCCGACGGGATTTTATACCCGACCGAACGGGGCTTTCTACCGATGCCTTGGCTTGATGCGCCTTCGGCCTTACTGCCGATCTGGATGTTTCACGAGGATGGGCGGCCCTATGCGGGTGACCCGCGCCATGCCCTGCGCGCCGTGTTGGACCGCTACAAGGACCGTGGCCTGACGCCCGTTTGCGCGGTCGAGCTTGAATTCTTTCTGATCGACGATTCGGGTCGCAAATTGCAGGTTCCCATGTCGCCTCGTTCCGGCAAGCGGCGCAAAGCGGCAGAAACCCTGTCGATCCGCGCACTGGACCAGTTCGACGAGTTTTTTACCGATCTTTATGACGCCTGTGAGGAAATGGATATTCCCGCCGACACCGCGATCTCCGAGGCAGGACTGGGCCAGTTCGAGATCAACCTGATGCATTGCGACGACGCCCTGCGCGCCGCAGATGATGCTTGGTTTTTCAAGATGCTGGTCAAAGGTCTGGCGCGGCGGCACGGGTTTGCTGCCAGCTTTATGGCGAAACCATATGAAGATTATCCAGGCTCTGGCCTGCACACGCATTTTTCAGTGCTGGATAAAAACGGTGCCAATGTCTTTGATGACGGTGGCCCGAACGGGACGGCGATCATGCGTCACGCCGTGGCTGGCTGCATGAATGCGATGGCCGGATCAGCGCTGGTCTTTGCGCCTCACGCCAACAGCTTTGACAGGATGGTCCCCGGTGCGCATGCCCCCACGGGCATTTCCTGGGCCTACGAAAACCGCACGTCGTCGATCCGCATTCCCTCTGGCAGTCACAAGGCGCGCAGGATCGAACACCGTGTGTCGGGTGGCGATGTGAACCCATATCTGATGCTGGCCGCCGTTTTGGGGGCTGCGATGAACGGAATAGAAGACGCTGTTGATCCGCCTGCCCCGATCACCGGAAACGCCTATGCCGCTGATCTGCCGCAAATTCCAGCCGACTGGAAGTCCGCGATTGACCTGTTCGAGACATCGCCAGAAGTCGCTCGCATTTTTGCACCCGAAATGGTGCGTAACTTTATCCTGACCAAGCGTCAGGAATTGCATTACATGCAAGAACTTACCCCACAAGAGCAGGTCGAGATCTACCTCGATACTGTATAAGGGCAGCCGTCATGAAAATTGGAATTCTGCAAACCGGCCATTCTCCCGACAACATGAAAGACAGTCTTGGCGATTATGGCGAGATGTTCACCAAGTTGCTTGGGGGACATGATTTTGACTTTCGGATTTGGTCGGTCGTGGATGGCGACTTTCCCGACTCTGCGGTGGATGCAGAGGGGTGGTTGATCACTGGCTCCAAGTTCGGGGCCTATGAAGACCATGACTGGATACCGCCTTTGGAAGATCTGATCCGCGCCATTCGCGAAACAGGTCGCCCCTTGGTCGGCATCTGCTTTGGCCATCAGATCATCGCGCAAGCCCTTGGTGGCCGGGTCGAAAAATTCGCTGGCGGCTGGTCGGTCGGGCGCACGGATTATACGGTCAACGGTCAGGCGATGGCGTTGAATGCGTGGCATCAAGATCAGGTGACCGCGCTACCCGAAGGGGCACAGGTCGTCGGGTCGTCTGACTTCTGTGCCAATGCCGCGCTGCTTTACGACGATCAAATCTGGACAATCCAGCCACACCCCGAGTTTGGCAGCGACTTTATCGATGGGTTGATCCGCACACGCGGCAAAGGGGTTGTCCCTGATGCGCTGCTGGCGTCCGCCGCAACCCGGTTGGACGCGCCGACAAACAACGCCGATATTGCTGCCCATATTGCCAAATTCTTCAAGAAAGAGAGACCCTGATGTCCGACTGGATTGACAACCTACCCGAAGCTGTTCGCGATTACCTTGACGGAAAACGACTGGATGAGGTCGAATGTATCATCCCGGATTTGCCCGGCATTGCCCGTGGCAAGGCCGTCCCGGCCAAGAAATTCGCCCGGCAAGAGTATTTTCACCTGCCCGACAGCATCTTCTACCAAACGATCACCGGCGAATGGGGTGAGGCTGCCGGCGTTGAGGGGTTTATCGAAAAGGATATGATCCTGCGCCCCGACTTTTCGACAGCAACGGCGGCACCATGGACAGCGGATTGGACACTTCAGGTGATCCATGACGCCTATGACCGCGATGGCAATCTGGTTGAGTACTCTCCGCGCAACGTGCTCAAACGTGTTGTGCAGCTTTACCGCGATCAGGGTTGGGAACCCATTGTCGCCCCTGAGATGGAATTTTTCCTTGTCGCGCGCAATCTTGATCCCGCCCATGCAATCAAGCCGATGATGGGCCGCTCTGGCCGGCCGGCAGCCGCGCGCCAAGCCTATTCCATGACGGCAGTGGACGAGTTCGGCCCTGTGATTGACGACATCTATGATTTTGCCGAAGCCCAAGGATTCGAGATCGACGGCATCACTCAGGAAGGCGGTGCTGGCCAGCTTGAGATCAACCTGATCCACGGTGACCCTGTGCGTCTGGCCGACGAGGTGTTTTATTTCAAGCGCCTGATCCGCGAAGCGGCGTTGCGCCATGAGTGCTATGCGACGTTCATGGCAAAACCGATCGAGGACGAGCCTGGCAGCGCGATGCATATGCATCATTCGGTTCTCGACATGGAAACGGGTGAAAACATTTTCTCTGGCGCTGAGGGTGAGGAGACGGATGCGTTTTTCCACTTCATCGCCGGGATGCAAAACCATATGCCCGACGTTCTGGCTGTGCTGGCCCCTTATGTGAACAGCTATCGCCGCTACGTGAAGGACCACGCAGCGCCGATCAATCTGGAGTGGGGCCGCGACAACCGGACCACGGGCATTCGCGTACCACTTTCCAAACCCTCCTCGCGGCGGGTAGAAAACCGTATCGCAGGCATGGATTGCAACCCCTACCTTGGCATCGCAGCATCACTGGCCTGCGGATATCTGGGCCTGATGGAAAAGAAGCAGCCAAAGGCAGAATTCAAAGGGGACGCCTACGAAGGCGATGGCGATATTCCGCAGGTCCTTGGGTCAGCATTGGATTTGTTTGAAGAAGCCACCGAAATGCACAAGATTCTGGGCCCTGACTTTGCGCGGGTCTATGCCATCGTCAAGCGCGCCGAGTATGGCGAGTTTTTGCAGGTCATTTCCCCGTGGGAACGCGAGCATCTCTTGATGAACGTCTAGGCACGCTGCAGCCGCGGATGCCTTCGGCGAGGATTTAAAACCATTTGGAACAGGGCGCGGGGACAAAGTGCTATGAACCTGCTTTATGCAAACGACAAGAACGGTGCCTACCCGCCTAGCTGGTACGCAGCGACAGCCACGCCGTTGGACGCATTTGCGCCGTTGAAGGGCGCAGTGACAGCAGATGTCTGCGTTGTCGGTGCCGGCTATACGGGGCTGTCCGCCGCCTTGCATCTGGCCAAAGCTGGCCGCAACGTGGTCTTGCTGGAGGCGCAGCGCGTCGGCTTTGGCGCGTCCGGGCGTAATGGCGGGCAATTAGGCGGTGGCCAGAGGGTCGAACAGGATGCGCTGGAAAAGATGCTGGGCCGCAGACAGGCGCAGCAGCTTTGGGATTTGGGCGAGGACGCAAAGGCTTTGGTCAAAGGCCTGATTGCCGAACATGACATTGCCTGCCACCTGAAACCCGGCGTTGCCTGGACGGCGTCCTCAAAAAGTGATGTGCGTCACTTGCATGACTACGCCGCTCATCTGCAAGACAGGTATGGCTATGATCAGATCGAGGTGTTGGATCACGACGCCTTGCAGCATGTCTGCCCCTCGCCCGACTATAAAGGCGGGATCCTGGACATGGGGGCAGCCCATCTGCATCCTTTGAACTTGGTGCTTGGTCTTGCGCGTGCAGCGAAAGCAGCTGGCGTGCGGATCTACGAAGGCTCTGCTGTGCATCACATAGAAGAAGGCTCCAAGGCCGTTGTGCAAACCGGTGGCGGGCGCGTTACTGCCGATCATCTCGTCTTGGCCTGCAATGGCTATCTTGGGGGACTAAGCCGTAAGGTCGCGGCACGGGTCATGCCAATCAACAATTTCATCGTCGCAACCGAGCCTTTGGGCGACCGCATCAAAGATGTGCTACCGCGCAATGTTGCCGTCGCCGACAGCCGCTTTGTGGTGAATTACTTCCGGCTCAGCCATGACGGCAGATTGCTGTTTGGTGGCGGTGAAAGTTATGGCTACAAGTTTCCCAAAGATATCGCCGCCAAGGTGCGCGCGCCAATGTCTGTTGTTTTTCCGCAACTCAAGGACGTGCGGATTGATTACGCTTGGGGCGGCACCTTGGCGATTACGATGAAACGATTGCCCTATCTGGCACGGATTGCCCCCAACATCCTGTCTGCCTCGGGATATTCCGGGCACGGGGTCGGCACGGCCACCCATGCAGGCAAGTTGATGGCAGACGCGATTATAGGCGAGAGCGACGGGTTTGATGTGATGAGCGCAATTCCAACGCGTCCTTTCCCCGGAGGTGCCGCGATGCGCACGCCTTTGCTGACTTTAGCGATGAGCTGGTACGGCCTGCGAGACAGGCTTGGCCTTTAGTCACAAATCTTTAACGCACCATCCATCCAAAATAGCTTGGTCTTGGGGCGTCCTTGTTTTACTATTCTGAAAACCAACATTCGGGATTTTGAAATATGACTCTGCCAGACATGCACCGCGCCGAACCTATTCCCGATGCTGCCCGCGACGAAATTGAGCGGCTTTTGCAGACCGGCGATCTTTTTCGCTACACGGCAGCCAGTGATGCGCCCGTGTCATTGCTTGAGGCAGAGTTCGCGCAGATGATGGGCAGCCGCTACGCTCTGGCGGTCTCGTCATGCTCTGCCGCGCTGTTCTTGTCGCTGCTGGCCTTGGGCCTGCCGAAAAACGCCCGCGTTCTAGTTCCCGGGTTCACCTTTGCGGCGGTGCCGTCATCGGTCGTGCATGCGAATTATATCCCTGTGCTCTGCGAGGTTGGTGACAACTACCGTATTGATATCAAAGACTTCAAAGCCAAGCTACCGACAGTAGATGCCGTGATCATCAGCCATATGCGCGGCCATACCTCTGATATGGATGCGATCATGACGCTGTGTGACGCCGCAGGCATCCCTGTGATAGAGGATGCAGCCCATTCGCTGGGCACCCTGTGGCATGGCAAAAAGATCGGTACGATCGGCAAGATCGGCTGCTTTTCATTCCAGTCCTACAAGATGATCAACGCAGGCGAAGGCGGGATAATGATCACGGATGATGCAGACCTGATTGCGCGTGCGATCATCATGTCTGGTGCATACGAACATAACTGGAAAAAGCATCCCGGCATCGCCGAGGCCTGCACCCGCTGGCAAAACAAGCTGCCGCTTTACAATCTGCGCCTGAACAATCTGTCCGCCGCCTTGGTGCGCCCGCAACTGTCCGAATTGCCGCGCCGCGTTGCAGATGGTTTGCGCAACCATGATTATGTCGCGGCCAAGCTGAACACCTCGCGCTATATTGACGTGCCTGCCCCGCTGGCCCCCGAAACCCGCGCGCCAGATTCCATTCAATTCAATATGGTAGGTCTGGAAGATGACGCGATCCGGGCTTTTGCATCGGCCAGTGCCGCAGCTGGTGTAAAAGTGCAGGTGTTCGGCCAAAGCACCGATAACGCGCGCGCATTTTGGAACTGGCAGTTTATCGAGGATCTGCCCGAACTGCCCCAGACCCGCAGAATGCTGAGGTCGGCTTGCGACGTGCGTTTGCCGGTCCACTTGACGCAAGGCGATCTGGACGCGGTCGTTGACGTGATTTTGGGTGCTGTCCAGGCGGCAACCGATGCTCAGGCCGCTTAATCTGCCAATCGCGCCGGTTTAACATATCAAAAGCCCACCCGAGAAAGGGGTGGGCTCAGTTCAAATCAAGATCAAACACTATAATCGCACGTCAGTGCGGCCGCTGGATCACTTCAGCTTTGAGAGCTGTTCTTGCAATTCGGCCAGTTGTTTTTTGATCGCATCCAGATTTTCGTCACTCTCTGCCTTCGCAGGCTTTTCACCTTTAGGCGTTTGCATAACGGGCCAAGCTGCCGGAATATTGGAGGTCATCGCCTTCATGAACGCTTCTTGCTGCGCTTGCATGACATCAAAGCCCGGCATTTTCGACATCGGATTGATCGTGTTGATATTTTCAAGCACCCGCGATTGACCGTCACGCAGCATATCAAAAGAGGCCTTAAGAAACTGTGGCACAACGCTGACATTTGGCGACATATAACTGCGCACCAGATCGTTCAGCACATCAACGGGCAAAACGGATTCACCACGGCTCTCGTGCTCTGCAATGATTTGCAAAAGATATTGACGGGTCAGATCGTCGCCTGACTTCAAGTCAACAATCTGGACTTCGCGCCCATCCCGGATGAAACCGGAAATATCTTCAAGCGTTACATAGTCGCTCGTCTCGGTGTTATAAAGTCGGCGGCTTGCATATCGCTTTATAAGCAGAGGCTTGTCTGTGTCGGCCACGGTGGATCCTTCCCAAATTGCGTGCTGAAATACAGCCTAAGGCAGCAATTTCCAAAAAGAAAGGTGCCACAAAGAAAGGGCAGGCTTTTGACAGCCTGCCCCACCACTCATGAAAGTGTTCTTAGCCTGAAACGAATTACTTCGCTGCGGCTTTTTTCGTTGCTTTGGTCACGTCAGCTGTCGCTTTTTTGACTGCTGCGGATGCTTCTTCGGACATGTCTTTGCCGGCAGCCATCATCAATTCAACTGTGTTCATCTGAACGGATTTTGCGATCTCTGCGAAAGCGGCCATGTGCTCGGCTGCAACTTCAGCGGAAGCAGATGTGAAATCTGTCATTGCTTTTGCATAGTCGGCTGGCTCTGCTTTGGCTTTGGACATCTCAGCCAGCTTGGCCAATGTGTCTTTCTGCCACTTTGTGGAAATCTCTGCAGATTTCTCGGCAGCTGTCAGCGCAACGCCGGACAGTTTCTCGTTCAAGGTTGCCGTCGTTTTGAAGGCATCGTTCATCGCTGTGGTGTCAACTGGGAATGCGCCCATAACGTCTTTCATCATGGCGGCGAGATCTGGTGTCTTTGTCATAGTCTTTTCCTCTTTCAGTTGTGAGCGGCTATCGCCTGCCCGTTTGGGTATGACAACTATCTATATGCTGCAGTGCGGCATTGCAAGAAATTTCTGCACCGCAGCATATGAAATTTGTCAAGGAAAAAAGACTATTCAGATCAGCCTCTTGCCTTTCGGGTAACGTAAGTTCCAGGCGCATCACAGAGTATTTCCCGGTCATTTGCGCCTGGAACTCGGGCGTCAACCTGCGCACCCGCCTGATTCTTCAGCCACTCGCCCCAGGTGATCCACCACGATCCAGCGTGAAACTCTGCCCCTTCCAGCCAGTCTTTGTGGTGCAGCGACAGGTCGTCATTGGTATAGTGGCCATATTTACCTTTGCTGGGGGGGTTAACGATCCCTGCGATGTGGCCCGACTGGGTCATGATGAAGGTCTTGTCCTTGCTGCCCATTTGCTGGACACCCCGAAAGCTGTCCTTCCACGGTGCAATATGGTCGGTCTCGCATCCAACGGCCAAAAGGGGCACGTCGATGTCACCCAGTTCAAGGTTGTGGCCCAGCAGATCAAATCCGCCATCAGCCAACTTGTTTTGCTGACAAAGGCCGCGCAGATATTCCATCGCCATCCGTTCCGGCAGGTTTGCGCCGTCGCCGTTCCAATACAGCAAATCGAATGCAGGCGGTGTGTCGCCCAGCATGTAGCTTTTGATCGCAGGGCCGTACACCAAGTCGTTTGAGCGCAAAAACGAAAAGGTGCGCGCCATGACGATGGATGGCAGAATGCCTTTGTCTTTCGTCTCGGCCTCGATGCCATCAATAAAATCATCCGTTAGGAAGGGCTGGAATTCCCCCTGATCCGAGAAATCGGTGAGCGCCGTAAAGAAGGTAGCGGATTTGACCGATTTATCGCCGCGCTGTTTCAGCAATGAAAGCGTCAGGGCCAGTGTGGTACCCGCGATGCAGTAGCCCACAGCATTGATCTGCTTTTCACCGGTGATTTTCTTCACCTCGTCGAAAGCCGCTACAAAGCCATCTTCGATGTAGCCCCCCATCCCGACATCGCGGTAGCTTTTGTCGGGGTTGATCCAGGACACCATGAACAACGTATGGCCTTGATCGACGATCCATTTGACCAGGCTGTTTTGCTCTTTCAGGTCAAGAATATAGAATTTGTTGATCCAGGGCGGAAAGATGATCATCGGCGTTGCATGCACTTTTTCGGTGCTGGGGCTATATTGGATCAACTCGAACATGTGGTTGCGAAAGACCACCTTGCCCGGTGATGTCGCAATGTTCTGGCCCAACTCGAACGCCTTTTCATCCGCAAGACGCACAATCAGTTCACCATTGTTTGCCTCAAGATCGGCGATCAGGTTTTCCAGACCTTTAATAAGACTTTCGCCCTCGGTCTCGACTGCGCGTTCCAGCGCATCGGGGTTGGTCGCAAGAAAGTTGGTCGGGCTCATCATGTCGATGATCTGACGGCTGAAATAGCCAAGGCGCTGTTTCTCGCGCGGATCAAGGTCGGACACATCTTCAACCGCCTGGCTCAGCGTCTCGGCGTTGATCAGGTATTGTTGTTTGACGAAGTTGAAATAGGGATGCGTTTCCCAAAGCGGGTTGGCAAAGCGACGGTCTTTCGCGGAATTGTCGACAGGCGCTTCGAGCTTTCCCTTGGCGAGCGCTTTTTGCGCTTCAACGAAATGGCTGACAGACTTGCTCCAAAACGATACCTGGTGCTCAATTAACTTGGCAGGGTTTTGAATAGCCTCGTTCCAATAGGATTGTGCCGCCTTGGTAAACAGCTCCTGATTCGGGGCATCCAGGGCCGCTTGATGCCCTTCTCGACTAAGCATGATCTCGGTCAGACGCGCTCCCAAAGCTTCGACTTTAGTCATATTCTCAGTCATGCGTGCCAGCGCGGCCTCGTCGGATGCATGATTTTTATTCGTTTTAGTTGTCATGGTAACCGTTCCTCCCTATGTTTGCACTTGCAGCATCGCGCCGACCTGTCTGGGAGGGGAGCGGCGGAGTGCCCAAGCACAGGGCCAACCAATAGGAGACCCCTCATGAAGTATATGGCATCTTACGACTTAATGGAAACGATGCGAAACACCAACCAATGGCTTGGTGCCACGGCGCAAGCGATCGCGTCATATCCCGCGTTTTCTGTAATTCCAAATCCGGCACTCGATTGGATGGCCGCATGGGGCGAAGTGACCGAACGCAGCTTTGCGCGCATGGTGACAAAGCCAGACTGGAATATCCCTCCCGCTGTGGGCTCAGACGGTGCCGATCACCCCGTGTCCATCGAAAAGGAAATCGTGGGTGCGTTTGGCGATCTGCTACATTTTGTCGTGCAGGGCCGCGAGTTGCCCAAGCGCAAGATCCTGCTGGTCGCCCCAATGTCAGGCCACTACGCCACATTGCTACGCTCCACAGTGATCAGCCTGCTGCCCGACGCTGACCTGTACATCACGGATTGGCACAACGCCCGCGAAATCCCTGTCAGCGCAGGCAAATTCGATGTCGAGGATTACACCCTCCACCTCGTCGAATATATGCGCCATCTGGGGCCGGACGTGCACGTGATTGCCGTGTGCCAGCCCGCGCCGCTGACATTGGCCGCAACTGCCTATCTGGCCGAAGAAGACCCAAGCGCGCAGCCAAGTTCGCTGACGCTGATTGGTGGCCCGATCGATCCAGACGCAAGCCCGACCGATGTGACCGATTTTGGCGACCGCGTGAATATGGGCCAGCTTCAGGAAATGTCGATCCAGCGCGTGGGCTTCAAATATCCCGGCGTGGGGCGTAAGGTATATCCTGGCTTGTTGCAGTTGAACTCGTTCATCTCGATGAACAGCGAGACTCACGCCAAGGCGTTCCGCGACCAGATCATGCGCGTCTCACAGGGCGAGGCCAGCGATCACGACAAGCACAACAAGTTTTATGATGAATACCTGTCCGTGATGGACATGCCCGCCGAGTTCTATCTGTCCACCGTTGAGCGTATCTTTAAAAACAACGAGATTGGAACGAACAGCTTTACCGTTGGGGGCAAAAAAGTCGACATCGGCAAGATCACGACTGTGGCGGTGAAAACTGTCGAAGGCACCAAAGACGATATTTCGGCACCCGGCCAATGTGTTGCAGCGCTTGCGCTGTGTACCGGTCTGCCCGACAGCAAGAAAGCCAGCCATCTGGAAGACGGTGCAGGACACTACGGTATTTTTGCCGGGAAAAGCTGGCGCAACAATATCCGCCCGCTTGTTCTTGAATTCATTGATGCAAACCAGCGTGAAACTGATCCGGAGGCTGCCAAAAAGCCAGCCAATAAAAACGCGGCTGCTTAATGCTAAAAGCGCCGCGCGATGTTCCGTTTAGCTGCCGTTGTGGCCAGATCAAGGGAACGTTGCGCGGCGCAGCACCTTCTACCGGCACCCATCTAGAGTGTTTTTGTGCCGACTGTCGCGCAGCCGAAGTTTATGTAGGCCAGCCCGACACTCCATCCGTGACGCTTTTCCAAACCTCGGCTGACAGGTTCGACATTGAACAGGGTCAGGATCAGTTGGCGGTGTTTTCGTTTGGTGAAAAAAACTTGCTTCGATGGCATGCCAGTTGTTGTGGATCGATAATGTTCAACACGTTGCGAAACCCCAAAACGGGTTTTGCCAGCATCCGCGTCCCGCTTCTGGCAGATCAAGACGCCATAGGTCCGGTGATCACCAAGGCATTTATCAAGACCGCATCCGGCAAATCAAAACATCACGGGATGGCACGTTTCGTCTACGGCATATTGTTACGCATGGCGGCAGTCCGCCTTTCAGGAAGCTGGAAACAAACGCCTTTTTTTAACATGGCGACCCTGACGCCGGTGCGCGAGGTTCAGGTTGTGGCAAAAGAAGACCGCGCACGGATTACCGAAAACCTGCGCTAATGGTGCCGTTTGCCTATTGTAAAACGTAAGGCTGGCGCATCCAATTGATCAGCGCATCGGTCACCGCTTGGGGTTGTTCAAGTGTTGGCACGTGCCCTGCCCCCGCAATGACCTGCAAAACGGCATTTGGGATCAGCTCGGCCATGAAACTGTGGCGTTTCACAGGGTTGATGCTGTCGGCCTCACCACACATCACCAAGGTCGGGCAGCGCAGTTTGCGCAGCACTGCCTGCTGGTCTCCGGATCTTTGTAACGCGCGGGCCTGTTTCAGCTAGACATCTGGCCCCAGCGTGTCGGCCATATCCAACAAGATATCCATGATTGCCGCGCGGTTCGGCCCTGCTGCCAGCGCGGTTTGGGGCACTTCTTCGCGCATCACATCCATAATCTTGCCTGACTTGGCTTTGACAATCCGCAACTCGCGTATGGCCGAGCTTTGCGGGGTTTCACCCAATGGGCTGGTGTCAATCAATCCAAGGCGGCTGACGCGGTTAGGCGCACGGCGTGCAATTTCAAGCGCGACCATCCCGCCCATTCCCAAACCTGCAAGCGCAAATTTATGAGGCAACAGGTCCAGCAAGCCAGATGCGATCTCGTCGATCCGCTCTCCTTGGGTGATCGGGGCGACGGTGACAGCTGTTGTGGCAGACAGTTCAGCGATTTGCGGCCAGAACACGCGCGCGTCGCACATCAGACCGGGTAAAAGCACAAGCGCTTCAGCCATTTGTTGCCCTGCAAAATATCATCGTCTTACCTAAGTTCATGCAAACCGCCTATCCGTTTGATGCGCATCACATCATGGATATGCAACGCCGCGCAAGGGCGGAAAGTCGGCATATCTTGCGCGCCGCTGCCCGATCGGCTCAACCGGATCATGACCTGCACGCAGCAACATCCCTTTGGGCGCAATATAGCTGGAAATTGTACGCTGTGGGGTTGACCGCCAGACCAGGTTAAAGGCGGCCAGCTTGGGGAAAAACCAAATTTCCGAGTACGGCAGGTGGTCATGCACCCACCAGGCCAGATCACGCCAATCGCGCCCTTGTGCGTAGCGATCTGCAAACCAGGGGATCACAACAGATGCGCCCGCAATGGCATCATCGCCGCCGTGCCGGTCCCAGATATGGCATTCAATCGGGTTATCGCTTGCAGCGCAGTTCAGTTTAGCCTGATTGCCATAGTCATTCAGTTCCCGCGAGCGGTAGCCGGACCGGACGGCGACCCTGCCAAAGGTTTCCTCAAGCGGGTCCATCAGCGCGGTGCAAAAATTGCGACCGTTTTCAATCGCCAGATCGGGGTTTTCCGGGATATTTGGGATACCGTGAAAGCTGGAAATTTCTGAATACATAAAATCGCGCATGAAGAAATGTTTGGACAAGCGGACCCGACCAAACGTCTCAAGGCTCCACATGCTGGCGGGTTTACGCATTCGCGGGCGAGCTGAACACATCCTCCAAGGCCTGTATCATCAGCGCCAGACAGCTGGGGTCAGAAAAGCGATGGTCAGCGTTTTTGACCAGCTGCAACTGCATGTCCGGGCCTTGCGCATGTTCAAGCAACTTCACTGCTGTTGCCACACTGACGGCCGTGTCAGCCGTGCCTTGCAAGAAACGCACTGGAAATGGCAATGACAGCGGTGTGCGAAGCACCAGTTGCTCGCGCCCGTCTTCAATCATGCGGCGCGTGATGACATAGGGCTCCATATAGTCGGACGGCAGTTCAACCTTCCCCTCGTCCTGCAACTGTTGCTTTTGACGGTCGGTAAAGCTGGCCCAATAGCCGTCCTCGGTAAAATCCGGTGCCGCGGCAATGGTGACCAGCCCGGCGATACGTTCTGGCATGGCCCGGCACAGCAATAACGACTGCCATCCGCCCATGGACGATCCGACCGGGACAATCTTGTCACGTGTCAGCGCGGTCACGGCGGCCAGCGTGTCCTGGGCCCAGTCGCCAATGCAGCCGCCTGTAAAGTCCTCCGAAGAGTCGCCATGTCCGGAATAGTCAAAACGCAAGAACGCATGGCCCTCGCGGCGCGCCCATTCCTCAAGGAAGACCGCTTTGGTGCCTTGCATATCGGACTTAAGCCCGCCCAAGAACACGGTGCATGGCCCCCGACCTTCGGTCAGATGGTAGGCCAGCCTGCGCCCCTGCGGCGTTTCAAGAAAAGCAGGCTGGCTCATCCGCCCAGATATGTTCCTTTGGAGGGACGGTAGAATATCTTTTGGTTGTGCAGCCGACCCAGCAGATCGTCGATCTTACGCAGGGAATCTGCTGTCTCTCCGGCAGGCAACATCTGCTGTGTGTCCCCCAGAGCGTCCAGTGACAGATCGCGTTTGGTGACGTGAAGGGCGGCTTCGATCAGATCGATATCACCGATTGTCAGCTCGAAATTTCCGTTGTGTTTGGGCATGTCCTGCTCCTTTTGATTGAAAGGACTCTCGTGTCATAGAGGGTCCTGTCAAAGCGATCAATCCACAGCTTCAACCTCGCGCAACCCAATTCCGGCGATTGCGCCCGCAATGGCCATCAATGCAAATAAAACAAGCGTTGCCGTAGGCCCGAACAAGGCAGCCCCACCGCCGGCAAACCCCGCAACCATCAACACTATCCCGATCGTTGTATTGGACACCGCGGCATAGACTGATCGTAGATCTTCGGGGGACATATCCACCAGATAGGTCGACCGCCCCTGCCGCACGCCGTGATAGGCGATCATCAGGATAAAAAGGACCAGCGGCATCGCCCAGAACTGGGTCGCCAAGCCGAAAACACTTAGCATGACAGCCCCTAGCATTGCCAAAGCACCGACAACGCCCGTCAGCATCAAAACCTTGCGGCTGGAACTGTCCGACATCCGCCCCCATACATAAGAGCTTAGGAACGACGCCAGCGCTGACGCCAGCACCAAGGCACCAAGCTGGCCAAGTGCGGATTGATCTTCGCCTCCGGCAAGCACGACGAAATAGGGGGGCGCAAGGGCTGTCGATGTGAGCAACCCGCGTACCAGAATGAAGCGGCGCAGATTCGGATCCTCTTTGAGGATGCTGAAACGCGCCTTGGGGGCGTTGCCGGTATCGCTTCTTTCTTCCTGAAGACCCAAGAACAACAGTGCGGCTCCCCCCCATAGGCAAGCCGCCAAGGCGATGGCCGCAACAACGACTCCTTTGCTTTGGAACAGACCCGACATCAGCAGCACCGCCAGCACGACCACGCCCGCCGACGCGACCGATCCCGCCGTGCCGGTGATCGACCCGCGCCGGGACTTGCCAACCGTCTTGCCCAGAATATCCTTGTACGACACCGAACAGGCGGCACGGCACAGCGCCAGCCCCGCCAAAGCCCCGCAGATGGCGTATCCTGCGGCAGACCCGTCCAGCGTCAGCGCAGCCAGCACGATCAGGGCGGCAAACACGCCCTGCCCTGCACTGCCGATCACCCACACCCATTTGCGCCGCTGCATCGCCTGCACCCAGGATGCCAGAACGATCTGCGGCAGCAGCGCGCCACTTTCACGGATTGGGACCAACGCGCCCGCAAAAACCGCAGGGGCGCCAAGGGCCGTCAGCAGCCACGACAACATTAGTTTGGGGTCAATCAGCCCGTCCGCCACCTTGGTCATGCACAGGCTGGCGATGTGGCGCAGCGCGTTGGGGGCTTCGGCCTTGTGCGCAACCTCGCTCAGATCGCTTGCATCATCGGAGGAGCCTGCAATTCTTGTAAAAAGCTTGTCTGCCCAGCCGCTTTGCATTGATCTGTCCCGTTCTGTGCTCCGTCCGGGTGAACACTTATGCCGATGCGCCCCCAAGGAAAGAAGATTCCGCACCAACCCCAACATTGACAACACCCCGACAGCGCGCCATCTAGCGCGGGCACATAACCCGCAACCGGGCGTCTCGTAGGCGCCAAACCGACGAGGAGGCCCCAATGGCCCAGATCACCCTTACCCTTCCCGATGGCAATGCACGACAGTACGACGCAGGTATCACTGCGGGCGAAGTTGCCAATGACATCTCTAAATCCCTTGGCAAAAAGGCGATCAGCGCCACCGTGAACGGTGCGCATTTCGATCTGGCGTGGCCGGTTGACGCCGATGCCAGCATCGCGATCCACACCATGGCGGACGAAGATCAGGCCAACGAACTGGTACGCCACGATCTGGCACATATCATGGCCCGCGCCGTGCAAGACATCTGGCCCGACACCAAGGTCACCATCGGCCCCGTTATCAAAGACGGCTGGTACTACGACTTTGACCGCAAGGAACCTTTCACTCCCGAAGACCTTGGCGTGATCGAAAAGAAGATGAAGGAGATCATCAATGCCCGCGACCCCGTCCGCACCGAGGTCTGGGACCGTCCCCGCGCGATCAAGCATTACGAGGATTTGGGCGAGCCCTACAAGGTAGAGCTGATCGAAAGCATTCCGGGTGACGAGCCCCTGCGCATGTATTGGCATGGCGACTGGCAAGACCTGTGCCGCGGCCCGCACCTGCAACACACCGGCCAAGTGCCGGGCGACGCATTCAAACTGATGTCCATCGCCGGTGCCTACTGGCGCGGCGACAGCGACCGGCCGATGTTGCAACGCATCTACGGCGTGGCCTTCACCGGCAAGGAAAAGCTGCGCGCGCATCTGAACATGCTGGAAGAAGCCGCCAAGCGTGACCACCGCAAGCTCGGCCGCGAGATGGACCTGTTCCATATGCAAGAAGAAGCCCCCGGTCAGGTGTTCTGGCACCCCAACGGCTGGCTGATCTATACCACCTTGCAAGATTACATGCGTCGCAAACAGCGCAAGGGCGGCTATGTCGAGGTGAACACACCACAGGTCGTCGATCGTAAGCTGTGGGAAAAATCAGGCCACTGGGACAAGTATCAAGAGCATATGTTCATCGTCGAAGTTGACGAAGAGCACGCCCGCGAAAAGGCGGTCAATGCGCTGAAACCGATGAACTGCCCCTGCCACGTGCAGATCTTCAACCAAGGCATGAAGTCTTACCGCGACCTGCCCTTGCGTATGGCCGAATTCGGGTCGTGCAACCGCTACGAGCCGTCAGGTGCTCTGCATGGCATCATGCGCGTGCGCGGCTTTACCCAGGACGACGGGCACATTTTCTGCCGAGAGGACCAGATCGAGGAAGAAACCCTGATCTACATCGAGTTCCTGTCCGCGATATATAAGGATCTCGGGTTCGAAAACTTCAAGGTTAAATTCTCGGACCGCCCCGAAACCCGCTCCGGTTCGGACGAGGTGTGGGACAAGGCCGAAGCAGCGTTGCTGTCAGCCACCCGCAAAGCCGGGATCGAGCCAGAGATCAACCCCGGCGAAGGCGCGTTTTACGGCCCAAAGCTGGAATTCGTGCTGACCGACGCGATTGGCCGCGACTGGCAATGCGGCACCCATCAGGTGGATTTCGTGCTACCCGAGCGGCTTGACGCGACCTTTGTGGGCTCTGACGGGGCCAAGCACCGGCCCGTGATGCTGCACCGTGCCACTTTGGGATCGTTCGAACGGTTCATCGGCATTCTGATCGAAGAACACGCAGGCAAGCTGCCTTTCTGGCTGGCCCCGCGTCAGGTTGTCGTCGCCTCCATCACCTCGGAAGCGGATGATTACGTTCGCGAAGTCGTGGAAACCCTGAACGCCGCAGGGGTCCGCGCCGAAGCGGACATGCGCAACGAAAAGATCAACTACAAGGTCCGCGAGCACTCCGTTGGAAAAGTGCCGGTTATCTTGGCCGTCGGTGCGCGCGAGGTCGAGGAAAAGACCGTTTCCGTGCGCCGTCTGGGCGAAAAGCAAACCTCGGTTCAGGCGTTGACCGATGTTGTAACAGCACTTGCCTTGGAAGCGACACCGCCAGATTTGCGCTGACACAGCTTGTAACAAACAAATCCGGGCACCGGTCTACGGATGCCCGGATACGACCGTTTGTTTCAAAAGAATGCCAGCTTGGGTGTTATTTTCCCGAATGTTACAGAAAATCGGTGGAAAAACTGACGTTCACGTGACCCACTTTGACGTGAGTGGATTTGTCGCGACAACGTGGATTTAACTAGGGTACTGACAAACGAAATCAATCCAACTGGAGGGACTACATCATGTCCAACACAATGAAATCTCTTGCCGTCGCTGGTGCAGTTGCTGCTGCACTGGTTGCCCACACCGCCCCTGCAAGTGCCGCATCAAAAGAGAAATGTTACGGCGTTTCGCTGGCTGGCGCGAATGACTGCGCCGCAGGCCCCGGCACGACATGTGCAGGCACATCCGTCACCGACTATCAAGGTAACGCCTGGACACTGGTCGATGCAGGCACATGCGAAGCCATGGAACTGCCCGAGATGGCCGACGGCACAGAACGCATGGGCTCGCTGGAAGCGCTTGAGCGTGACCTGCCAGCATAAGCTGACCTTTCTGCGCAGGCGGCAGTTTGCGGCCTGCGCACCCACATTGGAAATCCCGACCATGGGGAGGGCGCGTCATGCTTGACAGCGCACGCCGTTTTGAAAATCTGCCCGCCAGTCCGGGCGTTGGTTATAAGCCGCAACATTTCACCGATTTGCAACGCGACCCTGGCCGGGTGGAATGGATCGAGATCCATGCCGAAAACTATATGGGCGATGGCGGTCGCCCCCTTGCCCAGTTGCGCGCTCTGTCCGAGCGTTTTGCGATTTCCGTTCACGGTGTCGGCCTGAGCATCGGGGGCGAAACCCCTCTGGACCGCGAACACCTGACCCGATTGAAAAAACGGCTCTTCTCCGCTTTGTTGAGTAAGAAAAGCTGCCGACCATCAAGTAACCTGTTGATATGTTAGGTTTCTGACAACTTTACATAGGGCAGGTATATGACCATCGACATCTCGCAACATA
>Ga0307981_1000675_pt1 | contig 33297 bp, 31 predicted proteins | sample OrgLakmetagen987_FD_201849 | JGI IMG/M metagenome (GOLD analysis project Ga0307981, IMG submission 201849) | Saline water microbial communities from Organic Lake, Antarctica - #987 | ecosystem: Environmental > Aquatic > Non-marine Saline and Alkaline > Saline | place: Antarctica: Organic Lake... | reverse complement strand
GTTCAGGAGTTGTAGATACCTGTAGCGCCACGAATAAATAGACAAGAATTGAATTTGAAAAATACGCGCATGGAATGCTGTAGGTTTTACTTTTTGCTGTACCTTATTATTACGCCAAGACCGCAGACGAATGCATTTATCGCCTCTTGGACACACGCCAGGGAGAGTGAGCGCTAAAGACGGGGACAAACTTGTTGATTTCGTCCTTTTGTTGCTGGAGAATGCACTCCGAGATCCAGACCAAGTTACGGATTTCCTGTTCCTTGAGCTTGACATAAGCATAAAACACGGCAACGTGGAACTGGCTCTCAAACGCAAGCTCCAACGAATGGACATCACGCTCATAAAAGGCATCATCAATGCTTTTTTCGCCCGAACCATTTGCGTGAATATTCCAAATGGCCGAGTACTGCGGAAAGAGTTCCAAAACACGGCCGAGTTCTTCTTCGTTGGCAACATCCACAAGCATGGCTGTCCCAACAGGATAAAGGTGACCAACAGCGGGGTAGAGACGCTTGCGATCGGACATGCGCATAGCCGGCTCGTTCAAGGGAGTACCAAACGAGTTGAGCGTAATGTTAATGGCGTTCGTATCCGCGCGGGCCTTCAAGAGAGAGCCCATAATACTCGAGTTGTCGCCTCCCAACTTTTCAACGTAATTGCAAAAGTCCTCCAACCAGTACTTGATGAGAGAGCTCTTGATGATCTCAATCTCCACCTCTTCGAGAACGTTGCGGGCATCGCTTCCGCGCTCGGCACTCTCCTGCAAGAACATGGCAAAATAGGGACCGACCGGGGTATCGACAAGGACAGTCTGGTAAAGATCAGCGTATCCCTTGGCGCTCGTATCAAAAGTGGGAATACTACGCATGGTACTCTCCTTGAACATTCCAAGGGGGTGGCACTGCTCGATAAGCTCGTTAATGTCGCGGCCGCTGAGTGCTCCCTTGAGCAACAACATAACGTTCTCAATCATGTACTCGTAAGTAATGAAATCCAAAAAGGTGGCCAGGGGTTCGACGGACTGGGAACGCAAGTACTTGAACTCGGTAACAAGCTACGAAAAGTGAACAGGGAGAGAGGCTTCGGTTAATACACGGTATAATGGTTCCGCTAGAGTCATTCCACGCTGCAATGGGCTTCGCACTAGTCTCTTTTCGTTCTTCATAGAAGAAATAATAAGTCTTACCTTTTCAATGGCCGCCTTTTGGAGCGAAGCCGGAGTCACCGAGGTAAAGTCCACAATGGCATCCGCGTAATCCGATTCGGAGAGATTCAATCGCACGTCTTCCAACGACTCGCACTGCGTCAAATGGTGGTAGTCCGAGTCTAGCAAAAAGCTGCTACGCATACCTCTCACGAGCGCCTCGGGGAAGCCGTGAAGGATGTTAAAGGTGGCCATGTTGCCAGCTTGGCTAGCGGGAGAAGGAGTCGGCATGATGGTATACTTTGACTATAGGAAAAAGAGGAGTAGCGATGTGTCGTGTTATATCTTCGTTTCGTAGAGGACAGCGACGAAAGACGAAAGCGTTGTGCTTTTGGACTTCGCTGCTTGCTTGATTTCTTCCGATCCTTTGCAGCGATGGGCGGCGCGGGCCCCGCGTAAGTAAACGCGGCTTTTCCCCTAAGTAAACCTTGTTTTCCTAAATAGAATTTACATAAATCTATCAACTCTATAAATTGAATGTTTATAATGTCCTCGTCGCCAATGCCGACATAGGATTCCCTCATCCCTAATACAAAAAATAGCTAGGTAAAGGAGAACGAGGGATCTACAAGTTGGTGTTACTGTACCGTCTAGTCCAGTAATTCGACCATAGACTATTCGACTATATGATAGTAGCTGATCAGTACCGCATGCTCGAGCGTAAGACCTTATTAGGTCGTGGTCTCAGTTTGAACATTGAACACAATGGTGGAAGTCGACGAGCACGAGCGAAAGGGTAAGTACGATAAGCTAGGACATCATGGGACGACTTGCGCGAAAGATTACGCAGGTCAAACAATAATTGTAGCTTCCGTCTAACTAGCTAGAAGCAATCACTAGAGTAGAAATAAAGATAAGAGTGAATATCACCTTAGGGGTACAGAGAGGGATTTTTCTACCAGTCACAGCACAACAACCCAAACAAAACTCGCTGAGCGAGGGTAGTATCGACCAACGTCTCAGTGCGCCAGTCATTCATATTTGCGCAAGCATTAGCCCGACCCCAGGAATCCTGATCGTCGAAGATTGTCAGTCATAATAATTGTTCTCGTAGAATCGAGCACAAACTCCATATTGTTCGTATCGGTTGCACAGGTAACATGGATGAACGAGTCGTTGAAATCGTCATCAATCAAACAGTCTTTGAACTTTTGAATAAAGTACAAGACGCCACTGTTGAAATCTCGTGGAGGGCCCGCATAATCACCGAATGGCTTCTGGGCTGCAATGTCTGTGTACATGATCTTCTCTGCGAAAACGTCCTTCTTGTTCAAGAAAAGCATAATCGAAGTGTTGGCGAATGCCCGATTGTTGCAGACGGACCGGAAAAGCTCCAAAGCTTCCGTCATTCGATTCGTTCGCTTCGATTCTGCTAGCGTTTGATCGTATTCAGACAATGCCGCCACAAAAATAACAGCGTCGACTTGATCAAAGCAATCGATCCATTTGCGCCGCTCCGACCGCTGACCACCAACGTCATACATTTCAAACTCGATACCATCGATACGGTATCGCTCCATCACTACTTGCGTAGTTTTTACACGGGCAAGCAAAATGTCTTGTGTAGTCGGCCGGAAGATGGGTGCCGCAATCCGAGGTAGATCTTGCAGATACTCCTTGTGGCCGTCAATTACATTCACGGATGATCGTTTTGACCACACTACCTTCATTGATTTGGACTGTATCGGGGAAAGCAGCAAGTTTACCAAGGTCAACCGGTCAGTATCACGCTTGTGTCACTCTCAACAATACAAGTAAACATCGCAAACATCAACAACCACAACCACAAGCAAACAACACAGACAATAGACTCACCTCCCATAGAATTTTAATCGCCTTCCAGAGTTGCAGGAATTGCTTGCAATCATTATTCGCACCAAGTCCCGCTCGAGCACTCGTACCAACCCAATCCTGTCCGTCCGCGTTGGGGGTCGCTAGCTCTGACGGGTCGGATGTGCACTCTACAACGTGGGCGACAACAAGGTCATACGCCTGTTTTGGTGACAAGCCGTCCGCGTTCTCCGGCGTTGGTTCATTCGAAAGTTGCAGTTCTAGACCAAGGTTCTTGAGATGCACGCACAGCTTGCGCATAGCTGTGATAACATTGGATCGCACGACGACACCGTACATTCGAAGGTCGTCGAGACTGCGCTCCGTTCCGTGTAGAATTCTCATTTGCTTAAAAATTGTACTCTTCCCGCTCTCGCCGGCTCCCAATAGTAGCAGCTTTACTTTGAGTTCTTCTTGTTGTCTCGCTCTGTCTAATTCGCGGTCAATACCCGAGGACTTGACGATCTCCTGCGGATTATCTGGCTTCTTGTTCACTGGAGATTCGTACGGATTCCTGGTGGAAGTCCCAGTACTAGGCCTAGAAGACGGAGGCGCCGCTTCTGCGGATGCACCACAGCCCATGATGGCTAATTCAAGAAGTTCTCTCCTACAAAGCGTGCAACGGAAAATGTGCTTCGGTTCACTACTACGACATAGAGGGCACGCGAAAGAGCAAAGGAGAGCGTTAGCGGTTGCTGTTACAGTATGCATTTGTATGTGGATGCCAGCCTGCCTCTCGACCACGATGCGGAAGTGAGCAGACACGGGTCGAACGAAGCTGTTTTGCGTACGCGATCTTGATCTTCCTCGTGTCGCATTCCCATAATCAATAAGTTACGAGTACCGGAGCGGGCAATTAAATATGACCGTGCAAATCCTCGTCGACGCGCAGATCTTACCTCGCGAAGGTCTCCAACGTCACGACGACGGTCTCGTTATTTCCTACTCCGATCCCAAACAAAAAACACGCACGGGAAGTTTCAATGCCTCAGAGATTGATGAGGAGAGCAAGACGAAACGTTGGGCTGGAGAGATGGGAGCCTCCGTGTAAACAGCACCACACAACGCTTGGAATGCTCCGCACTTTTTTTGCTTTCACTGTGGCGGTGGCTTTTTTCGGCTTTTTTGCTGTGTCTGTCTGTTCGGTTGTCTGCTTCGCCGTGCTTCGCCGCGCCTCGACATCATAATATCACCATCAATCATCGTCATCTAATCTTCCGGAAGGGAACCCGGAGCAGTCTTGCGTCTTGCAGCACTACGTACCGGTACGTACATACATACGACGTATGCATGCCACAGACTTTACGACCAAGTTGCTACCAGGTGCGACGTACCGGTAAGTACCGGTCTACCGTACCGTTTCTCTCCTTCTATCATATTGTTCTATTGAAGTGTGTGGATGGTGTGGGTGTGGGGGGTCCTATTCTACGACGTACTGTATAATGGTCGGCATATGCTCAGTCTGAGAGACCAACATTGGAGGCTGAAAAGACTGGAGCCACTCGCGGAAGCTAGTACATTAGTACGAATAAATTGGGTGGGACCCCCACGCAGAATCAGACGACTAAAATAACACAGCCAGGACCAACGCTGGAGCTCTGGTCGACTTACGACTAGTGTACAACCAAAGGTTGACTTGCAGATGTGCTGGCATATGCATTGCAAGGGTAGCCATGGAGGATAGCCGCAAAAACTAGCGGTGCGACTAAGTGCAACACGAGGAAGGAGAGCACCGTAAGCCGATGGCCAGCGTTCGCTACTGTATAAACCTGACGCAAAGACAAACTACCACTAACAACACCATGCGGTCTATACTCAGTTCCATGAGAATGAAAGACGAATGTAAACGGCCGAGGCCGAAGCGACTGTCACCACCTCAAGGCGTTCATGGTCCGACACACCAGCACGAGACAAAGGTACAAACGAAACTCAATAGGCGACGAACTAGACCATGCGTTCAATTGATTTGAATTTCGGTGTGACAGAAATTTAACTGTACTTTACCCATCCCATGTCAATGGCGCGTTCACGAAAGACCTGACGCTTCATGTTGAGGCCGTATTTTCGGACGAGTCCATGGCCGCCTAGACGTCCAGTGACACGGCATGCGCGGGATCCCTTTCCGTATCCCTTAGGGTGGGTGCCAAAAAGCTTGTCGGGTTTGCGTGTCTCGGCCATTTTGAAAGTGAATCTGTAAGAACGAGAATAGATATAACGGCGTGTGAGAAAAAAGCGACAATCTCCAGTAGACCAAAGCGTTCAAAATGCTATTTTCCAGCAAGTAATTAGAAGATAACCAAGTTAATGATGGCTTTAGTGTATTTTGAGAGGAGCGAATAATTCCCTTCCCTGGAGAATCATGCTGCAGAACAACATTGTCTCAACCCACAAAGCGCTGGTAAACGCTGTACAAGCCGCCACACACTATTGCCCTTCCTCCAATTCATCTCAACATGGGAACATTGTGACTCCTACCGACTAATACGGCAAGCCATTCTACGAGTATCTCCCTTCCTGTAACATCTGCATTGGACAACTAGCTAACAAGCACATCTCATCGTCGTACCTCGATTTCGAAGAGTGTTCGAAGCGATGTTGGCAGTTTCCAGTTTTAGTAACGCGGTAAAGGTTCGCGCTATTTTTGGATCTCCAAGATTGACTCCAAACCCAAGACTCACCAGAATCGGAATCGAGCCACCCCAAGCCGAGCCATGTCAGAACCATGGGAAAGACAGCATCGTCTTATATATCCCGCCCTTTGTACTCGCACACCGTTGTAGTGATTAGCATAGCGTCCGTATGTCCCTTCAACGTGAGACCCTAAATGGGTGTTGGATCCTCGATAAAACACGCGAACCGTGGAGTATGAGCCAGTACCTCGAGACGATGAATGTCGATCCTCTCGCTATCATAGCTCACGAAAAGGGAGAGACCGAGAACGACACCTATCACACGATAGAACTGACTGATAAATCGGTCAAGATTGTGAAACGAAGCCGAGTGAATGCAGATCTTATTGTCGATTTGCAGCTCGGAGTAGAGGATGTCAAGATTTTGCCTCCTGGAGATCGACCCAAGAAGATGCTGGCCAAATCAGACAATGCGCAGCATTTGAAGATTGAGTCGTCTTTATTTACGGTAAATGGTATGGCCAACGTGACGGATCTCAAGGTTTTGCTACAAGAGGGCGACAAAAGTGTCATGAAGCAGGATCTGGCCATTGTGAACCAGCAAACTGGTAGAAGCCACACTACTACCCGATACTTTCTTCCGTACCTCAAGACACCCCCACATCTCGAGGAGGCAGCAGTACCACCAGCTCCGTAAAATGATGGCACGCGTACGAAGTGGGCCATGTATGTACAATCACGGTAGATTGTAGTTCGAATGTAAAGGTTACTACGGCGTAGCTAGAGGTGAAAGAGAGCGGATTCTATGTTATCAATTAGTCTTCCTACCGCAACGATCTTTAGAGTGTAGTTGCTTTAAGTTCATCCAAAAAGCTAGTACTGTTGTGAACAGTGCTGCTTCCTAATATAACTTGCACCCGGCCCTTGTTTGCCTCATTGAACTCGCTAATCTTGGTACCTTCTTCGTAAGTCACGCCTCCCACCATGTAGATTAGAATTTCGTCTGGTACAATCTGATCTGCTTGCTGGCGATTGGTCGAGCCTGGCACAAACGGGTGTGTTCTTGTCGATAGCTTTCCCTTCGCAATGGACTGGATCGTATCCATCACCAACGGAACGTGCTGCGCGTAGACATTTTGGACGCCTTGTACACTGGTCATGAAACTCTTGGTCATCTTGCTCATCAAGTTGTGATCGTCACCGTACAAGCCTGGACCTCTTGACTTGACACCACCATATCGCAGCATAATCTTGACGAGATCAACCATATCAGGTGGGACGCCACCCTTGCCCATGGCCGACTGCACCATGTGAATGTTCCCCGACACTTCGTACCGCAACGCATAGAGTAGACCCAAACGTAGTTTGTCGGGGATCTTGACGCTAGTACTCGAGAGCTTTTCCATGAGTTCTCGCCAATGAGCGTTATGGTCGTCGGCACAGGCCAGCTCTTGTTCAAACTGCGAAACATCCATGAGAGAACAAACGCCCACCAGTCGTGCCAACTCCCCCATGATGGCCACGTGCTTGGATACCGTATGCGATCGTGATCGCAACTCGGGAAACTTGTCCATAAATGCTTGCATATCTTCAATTGTGTTCAGGTTGGCAGAGTTATGCTGCGCTGTCTGTCGCTGGTAGTCCTTGAGCAATCGTTGAATCTCTTCGCCCAGCTCGCCAAAGTTCTTGTGACGATTCAGACGAAAGAATTCGTCCTGCGTTGCCGAGAGTACCACTTCTTCCAAGTCCTTGGCAACGTTCGGAGCACCTCGTAAAATGACACGATGGTTGTTCAAACCCAATAGTTCATGCACCATGGCTTGGTACGTCCACTGACTCAACAGAGGCGTTACAGGATCATCACGACGATCCAACACCAACAAGAGGAGACCTCCGCTGCGATTACTGCTTCGGAATTGAAAGATCTCGTCTCCTTGAATGGCCTCGTGTATATCGTTAGCAAGTTCTTCGGCACACGGTGAATGCCCCGCGTATCGAATAGCACTCGGTTGTCTCTTCAAGGCCAGCAACATACTCTGGAGGCCTTGTAAATTGCGTTCGTACTGAGAAGCATACTTTGGCGCCCAGCTCGTGCCAGCTGCCACGGTCATGGCTAATGTATACCGACACTGAATTGTCAAGAGATCTTCGTTCACGGGTAAAAAGTCGGCGTAAAACTCTTGGACTTGTCGAACCTTTTCTCGTTCGTCGCATTCCGCCAACTTGCGAAGGAGCCCAGTCGAGAGAATGCCACTGAAAAATATGTGATATTCGCTGAATCGTGGCTTCGAGAGCTCTCTCACCAAAAGATCCACATTGGACAGAGTTGGTCGAAGAAAACAAACGGCCTTGAGGTGACTATTGGGAGTCTTGTTCTGCGAGGCTGCGCCATTCTCCGTGGCCGCTTCGTCGTCCAAGCGCGACACCAAGTAGACTTGCTGATCCAAGATTTCCGTCTGGGAATAGACAGAACTAACAATCTGCGTGGTCGATGCATCCAATAGTAGTACCTTCATCCCGTTGCATTTTCCATCACCGAGAACAATTCGGTCAATGTAATGCCTGATAGCAGCAACGCCGTCCAAGTTACTGCTCGCCATTGTGACTGCTGCCTTTGGGTGGGCTAGAATGAAAAGGTTTCAGCAAATTGCGCTAAAAGAATCAACGAATCTCGGTCTGATTCTCACTAGCTTTGATACAAAGAGAAACGATTGGGTAAGGTTGCTACAATTGGGTGTTTGTCGAGCAAAAGCCAAAGGCCATGGTGGCCCTCGCCGCAGCTGGTTCGTGAATTGATTTATTACTGTATGTGCGGTGTCCAGTACTCTATACTACGGTCAACCTGTATTTGTAAAACATCGTATTTTATCATTCAACCGTTGCAGGTCATTTTCAGTTCCAAATAAAAATAATGACTTTTCTAGTTTTGGTTTACAGTACGCCATTATTATTGCTTTAGCTATTTTAGATAGTCTAGTTATTAACCCTTGCCAACAATCCATTGCAAAATCGTCTCGAGTGTCTCATTCATATCGACTGGAACAGAGTGACCTCCGCTATGGTTGACGACTGTTACCAGACACCCGGCCTGTTGCAGAGCCGATTTAACCCTCATGGCTTGCTTTGGTGGATTCATTTCGTCGGTGGCGCCGACAATCATCAAAACTGACTCTTGCAGTTGCAAAGATTCGAGTTCTTTGGTATACGGATTCGGCCAAGCGACACCATTCAAGATATAGCCTCTAGGAGGATGTCTTGGAATCTTGTTGAGAGCAAGTAGCGCCGTGGTCAGAATGGCTCCCTGCGAATGGCCAACGACAAGGTCAAAGTCGCACTCCTGCATGGCCTTTAATACGGCACTCGCACTTTCCTCAAAACCATCGTATCGTTCAGCAGTAAACGATCGAACACCGTCGGGCATGGACCACCACGCGTAGCCGTCTCCTTTTGGCGCTGGCGCCTGGATCGCGGTTAGCTCCAAGTCAATGCTGTTGGACTCGGTCAAGGCAGTCCGCCAGATTTCCATTGTATCAGTGAAACCGTCAGCAGTTCCACCACTTCCGTGCAGAATCAGGACACGCAACGTCTCTGGTGACGACGTGACCTCCTCTTGGGATGAGGTTGCCATTGGTCGACGAGAGAGCCAACAAGACGTTGTTGTACTGCAAGAAGATTTAGAAAAGGCGTGGACTCCATTCGTCAAGAGAAGAGCTGCAGTGGTGGAGAAGCTAGTCCGAAGCGAAGGGATCCGCATGGGCATGAGAATCAACAAGCAAAGGAATACGTATATTGTTGCCGAGACAGATATCATCAATCATCGTCCATCGTCCATCGTCCAAAATCCGAAATCCATAAAAAGGTCCTCTTCTTACAGTACTATTTTAGTATACGACTTGAAACTGTACTTGGTCTCCGTGCTCCGATGGATTCCTAATTTCTCAACGAACGTCTTTTTCGATCTTTCGATCTTTCCTACACTATACTTAGACTAGACTACGGTACGGTACGTCGTATGCTCGATGACACAGATAGATGACACAGCGACGATAAGACCGAGCTCTAACTCTAACCTCGTCAACATCACTCTCTTCCCGTGAATAGCACAGTACAGATTGACAGCAACTTAACTCTATCATCACTCTCTTCTATTGAATTGAATCGCACCATATAGATAAACATCAGGAATCATGACGGATACCAAAGTAAACGTTCTCATGGTCGGTACCGGCGAGTACACGACGGGATATGTCGGCGGCGCGGCATCCGACAGTGACAAGGGGGCCGGAGTCGTGGCCATTACCATGCTGGATATGAAACGTCGCAATAAGGTGGAGCGCATCGGCATGTGTGGCGTCAACGGCAAAAAGTTTCCCGGTCTCCGTGCCCACATGCAAAAGTGTATTGGAGACGTCTATAAAGATATGGACGTCACGTGCTGTGAGACCTTTCCAGCGGATGATCAAGTCGATCCGGCTGCCTACACCAAGGCCATCGCATCGTTCCAGCCGGGCGATGTGGCCGTGATCTTTACTCCCGACGACACGCACTTTGACATTGCCATGGCGTGTATCCAGCGGGGTATGCACGTCATGGTGACGAAACCCATTGTCCAGAACTTGAAAGATCACCATGCCTTGGCCGCGGCGGCCAAGGAAAAGAACGTTTTGGTGGCGGTTGAAGTCCACAAGAGATTGGATCCATTCTACGCGGATGCTCGTGATCGAGTTCGGGCTGGATTGGGCGACTTTCAATACATGTACGCCTACATGTCGCAACCAAAGCACCAGCTTGAGACATTCAAGGCTTGGGCCGGGATCAGTTCAGACATTTCATATTACCTGAACTCTCATCATATTGACTGGTCCGAGTGGACCTTGGCTGGTATCGCACGCCCTGTCCGAGTCACGGCGACAGGTTCTACCGGTATTGCCAAGGCACGTGGTATGGAAACGGAAGATTCCATTACGCTCACGGTGCAGTGGGCCAATCTGAACGAAGACAAGTCCTTGGGATGCGCCGTCTACACATCCTCCTGGGTGGCACCCAAGAGCGACGTGCATTCGCAGCAGCGCTTCTTTTACATGGGCTCGGCTGGTGAAATCAACGTAGATCAAGCGCATCGCGGTTGTACCGTTTCGACGGACCAAATAGGCTTTGCTTCCGTCAATCCTCTATTTATGAAGTATACACCTACGAACGGCCAGTTCTCTGGTCAAGGTAGCTATGGCGTTCGAAGTTTCGAAAACTTTATCGATGCCTGTCGGGAGATTAATGCTGGCAAGGCGACACCTGGTGACTTTGACGATGGCTCGTTGGCGACGGTGCACACTACAATGCAGGGAACGGCCATTCTCGAGGCAGGACGAATGAGCCTCGACAACGACGGCTGCCCGATGGATATTATCTACGAAGGAGACAGCTCGGAGCCCGTTAAGATCGTTCCGCATACATTCGAAAAGGTACATTAAAGGATATAATACATTGGAATGATGTGGTGTACTTTCTTAATAATTAGTTGGACGTGATTACGATCCGTTGTATCTGGTGAGCGCGCTCATTTGATCAAGTGGAACGACTAACGATAGTTTCCTGGCGGCGGTGGGGGTGGAGGAGGCATGTGACCTCTCGGGGGCGGAGGTGGCGCACCGCGGGCCGGTGGGGGCGCCTGCTGCGGATTCGTCGTTGGCGGAGGTGCCGCATACGACTGCTGCGGAGGTGGCGGACCAGAGGCATGGTGCGGAACCGCCCGGCCTGGCGGAGGTGGCATGTTGCCTTGAGGCGCGCCCTGTCTAGCTGGTGGTGGCGCCTGCGGAGGACCGCCATAATTTCCCGGAGATGGAGCTCCATAGCCACCCGAGCCTGGCCCTTGCGGCGGCCCTCCATAGCTACCCTGACTCGGGGCTGGCGGATGTCCTCCGTAGCCGCCCGACGACGGAGCCGGTGGCGCACCATAACCCTGAGGAGGACCAGCGGAATAACCCGACTGAGGCATAGCAGGTGGTGCAGACCTCGGCGGCCCATTCATGCTCGGAGCCGGAGGCGCATAACCAGGCCCCGAACTAGGTGGAGCGTACCCAGACTGTCCTTGTGGTGGGTGCATGCCCATTCCGGGCTGGGGTGCTCCGGTTGGACCAGGACCGCCACCGGATGGCATTCCTATACCTTGTTGCGGCATTCCCGGAGGTCCAGGGCGTCCCGGTGGGCCGCCACCTGGTGCACCAGGAGGTCCAGCCGGGCCTCTAGGTCCAGCGGACGCATTGGGGTTGTTGACAAACTTCATAAACTCGGGATAGCTGTGCGTGCCACCTTGGAAAGAGGCGCGATCTTCAATCATGAACCAGAAGAATCGAGCCTCCATGTGTGTGTCGCCTTCCCGAATGACGTTGATCTTTGGGGAAACAAAGTGGGTACCGTCTAGTGTTTCTCGAAGGGCCTGAGTGATAGCTCCAAAGCGAGACGCGAACGAGTCACCATCCGTGAGCACTTCAATCTGATGGGAAGGAGACGACGATAAGGTAAGAAACAGATTGGATGTGCAAGACTGCGCGTTCTTATGCTTGCGATTGTACTTACTTGGCTTGGATCAATGTCTTCCAATGAATGCATGCCAAAGAGAGAACTGACAACATTCATGTCAGCTGTACGTCCAACCCACAGGAACATTTCAACAGCATTGTCAAGCAAGTAGACACCATCGCTAGTCAATCCCTCAATACTGAGGCTGACCAATGGAGGCAGCAAAATGTTGTTCCGTCCTGCAACGATAATCTCGCTTTCGTCCTCTAGCGTTTCTTCTAAAGGATAACCCGTGTCATCGTCCATTTCGTGGATCGCAAACATGCGCGGGTAAATGTAATGCTTCGCGTCGTCAACCCACATTCCATTCAACAAGTGGTGAGACTGCACACGTTCATCCGGATGGACATCTGTTCCGCCTCTGAATGCAACATTCTTCATCATTGCCAATGTATAGAGAGGAAGCAACTTCAAGTTCTCGGGAATAGGCTTCTCCTCAGTCTCACCGCCTTGTTGCTGGCCTCCTGGGGGTGGCACAGCGTAACCTGACACTGTTCTCTTGTCGCCTCCTTTCGCAGTGCGGATGATTTCAACGCAAGTTTGCTGGAGTCTCATTCGAGCGTTGTCCAAGCTCGACTTCACGGCCGTCTGCAACGCCTGTTTAGCGAGAAGCGTACAGCACACGTCTGTATTGATGGATGCAATCACTTCCGATGTGAGTGAAGTAACCGGTAGCGCTTGCGTCATGACACGAATGCGTCGTTCCCCGTCACTGCTCGTGTACAAGAATGCTGCTTGAATACTAACGTGACTTCCGACAATGTTCTGGTCGTCGTGAACCAAGTCAAAACCGAAAACGGAATCCGTATTGGTGTTGGGCAACGCGAGAAGATCCGTTCCGCGAACGTAAAAGTTTCCAAAAAAGTTGGTAATTCGCATCCCCTTCGTGCAGCGGATTCTCATGACAGCCTCGAACGTAGTCGTCTGCGTAAGGGTCTTGTTAAGCTGCTCTTCGAATCGCTGGCCGTCCTTCGCCTGGTCGAACGAGACGTACGAAAACATGGAACCAGCCGTAAACTTTGGAAGTTCGCCAAGGGCGGCCAAGTCCATGTACTGATACGGAAAGAGGAACATGTCAACGCTGATCTGCTGCCGACTAAATTCGACAGCTGTATCCTTGTACCAACTAATTTCGGGACGAAGCAATTTGATTTCGTTGGGTGTGCCCATAATTCCAGGCTGCTCACGCGGCTTGAGTGCACCATCGCCCATGTTGGGCATGATGGACTGGAATACGCACATCTTTCCTCCAATCGCCTTCATGACAGTAAACGCCGCCTTGAGGGCCGGACCCAAGCAGGACTGCGAGACGACAGGACTCTTCGAGAACATTTCCGGCAAGCTGTCCAGAAAAGCTTCCACAACGCTGCGCGACTCTTGCAAGTTCACCAGCAAGTTGTCCGGCAAGGGAACAAAGAGCTCCTTCAAATCCGAGACCACAAGCATCTGCGGGTTGGAAAGATCCGACGATAGGTTGTAATAATGCACCGAGTTATCAAAGGTAATGAATCCAATCCTGGTACGTCCCCGTCCGGGGAGATCATCCAGGCTGGCCTTGATTGCATTCGCAGCAGACTGGAGCATACCACTACGAACCGCTGTGGCACTCACGTCCAAAACGAAAAAGTACGTGGGTGCCTGCGGAGGCCGAACCATGTACTCGGCAGGAGCAATAAACTCGCACACTCCCTTGCTCAACTCGGGTCGTTCGAAACGATCGCGACGCAAGCCCTTTTCGTCCAAGTGGCAAAAATAAGCCGAAGGACAGTCGTTAACTTGCGCACAAATGTTGCACCGCCACCTACGGCCGTGCTCCGACCAAGTAACAAAGGCATTGATATACGTGCGACAACGCTTGCACCGAATGATACCCGCGTTTCCTGGCTGAACCGTATCAATCTCTTCATCGTCCGGGCCAGTGGGGGCCAAAGGACGCAGGATGGCACCAAAAGGAATCTTGGAGGCAGTTGCTTGCGATGCCGTCTGCGAGAGCTTTCCAGCGGACAAGCGAAAGAATCGTTCCGGAATCTGCACGGCAAAATCAATGTTTTCATTAATCATGGGTGCCGATGAGGCTCCGGGCATGCCACCAGGAGCTCCTGGAGCAGCAGGGCGTTGCTGCTGCTGCTGACCTTGCGCCGGCGCCTGCTGGTAAAAGGGCGAAGGCGCACCCACGTTTTGTCCGCCGCCAGGCCCAGGGGGCGCTGGCATCATCCCCGAACCTCCCGGAGCGGAAGGAGGGCGAAATCCCATTCCAGGAGCCGGCGGAGGAGGAGCTGCACCACCGGGCGCAGGAGGCGGCTGAAACATGCCTGGTACAGGTGGTGCACCGCCGCTGTGTCCAGGAGGAGGCTGAAACATGCCTGGTGCACCGGGTGGGGCGCCTTGGCCTGGAGCCGGCGGCGGTTGAAACATGCCAGGGCCAGGGGGCTGGGGAGCTCCAAATCTGCGATATTGAATGAGAATTAGAACAAGTTAGTGAATACACGTCAGTGACAATGAACGTGAATACAGGAAAGGCTTGGCAAGAACCGAGAACCAGAGATCGCGCAACGTTACGCTAGACGGATACTACTGCAATCTGCACTGGAATAAGGCATATTCATATGGTAACCGGCACAAAATAACGAAAACAGTGCACCCTTTGAAACTACGTACCCTTGTCCGGAACCAGGAGGACCTGGCTGACCATAGGGAGAATGCTGCTGATGTTGCTGCTGCATGGACACGTTTCCCATGGCGTTGTTCAACGGAGTCATTCCACCGACAGCGCCTGGAGCAGGCGGTGCATATGCACCAGGCGCCGGAGGCGGAGCCGCAAAACCACTACCACCCGCAAAACCTGCAGGGGGAGGGGGAGCAAACTGTCCTGGTCTAGCGCCACCGGGAGGAGGAGGAGGAGGGGGAAAGCCTGACATGGTCAATAACTTATGTCTTTAAGCTGTATCAATGATCCGTCCGTTGGAGGGTCGGCCGAGAGAGTGCCGAGACCATACCAAGACGTACCGCGAGACTACCGGTAGGTTTTGGATACGACTGTTTTGCCGCGCGGTGACCGTTCTACTGACAATAACCCGATGAGTAGCGAGCGTTATTGTTGGACGGTCCGCGAAACATAAAAGATTTACGCGCCTACTTTTTGCTCCGGTAGATATTCATTCGTTTCCACCGAATAAATCAATCTTATCCCCCGCCACGACCATGCGAGACCCTTTAATCCACGCAATCATGTAAGAAAGCAACGACGGCTTCTTCTATACTCGACTGAGGAGCTATAGTTATTAGCTGCTGGTTTGGTCGATACAAGCAAAACGATGACCGATCGATTCAACCAAGTGAGTCGCTCGTTACTGACTGAAAAAGCAAGACCAATCGACAATGAACTCCAGTAAACCAATACCATACGCTATCTACGCTGAAATATATGCATCACAAAACTACCTCACTAAATTATATAGAGCGAGCAAGACAGCTGGAACGTAAAACTAAAGCAAGGGAATCTACGGCCATAAGGCATCATGGCGGGAATCATTTTATCATGGCCTTGTCATGCTCAGCATGACTTCTCCAACACAAACAGCCCCAACCATAGCAAGAATGCATTTCTTATGCAAGCGCTACTGTCTTTCCACTAGCACTGCCCCACTAAACCAAAAATAATCGCAGCAGAGCAAAGCCAAGTATAGGCAGTGTTAGCCAACCGTCAAGAGCGATATTCCTCATTTCTCAAAACTACACCGGTAACTTTCCATGTGTCTCTCATTTCACGTACCTTTTCCAGCTTTTCTAGCATGAGCTGTGGTGTTACGGATTCGTCGGCCTGGACAACCACAGTCTTGGCATCGACGTTGGTTTCAATGTTGGCGACACCTGCAAATCAGTCCGTCGACAAAAGCAAGAAGTTGATTAGTTAGTCGATACAGCGCAAGAGAAAAGGATCGATATCAGGGATCCAAGAGTTTTAAGAACTGTCGTATCGGTCGGTGATTCTGGAACGACTGACGTACCATCCATCTTGCCCAGTATCCGCTTGACTGCTGCCGCGCATCCTTCGCTGCAAACGACGGAGGATGATAAATAGTGTGAGTTAACAGGAGAGATTATTCATGTCGTTGGAGCTCTTTTTGACGTACCAAGTCATTCCAACGTTAAACTGAGTTTCTACCATTTGATTCTGGTTTGCTACAAGTTGATCAAGGAGGAGGTATCTGCAGGGAGCAGGGAGTCAAAGGTTCAGAGTGGACTGTGAATAACTGCTCGAGCTGTTGTCGTGTCCCTTTCGGGTGTCTTCTCGAGTACGATGCGACGTAGTCTTTTTCGATGGTAATGCAACTGCGCGCGGGAATGACCCGAATTGTCGTATACGACAATTCGGTGAATGTCCTACCAGAGTCTATCATACAGATAGACTATTATAGTAGAGCACAATGATGATGATGGTCTATCTCCGATGACATAAAAATATGTGTTCGTGGTGGCAACGAACACCACCTGTCCGTACCGCAACAAGTAAAATGTACTCGCCTGCAAGCAAAGGAGCATCGAAAAAGGTTGTTGGAATCGACCCAGTATCCAGGAAAGGACTGAGCGATTATGTCGTACGGATATGATCTGGCAAAGCCTTAATGCGTCCTTTGAGTGTAGAAAGGTTTAAGTCTACTAGTCTAGACTAGTCTAGACTAGGAAAGAAACAAAAAAAGCAACATTAGTGTAGCTACTAGTCTAGAAAGCGTCATGATGATTCTATATCCATCAGACGACGGGTGAGCTGTCACGTGGAAGCATCGATGGCTAGGAGACGACGTCTCTTCGAGGGACACCACGCCACACGATACCAGATTACGACGTACACAACAGAAAACAGTTGAACCGCACCGTCGATGAAGTTTTTTGGCGGATAGTTAAGAGTACAATATTTACATTACTGTACGGTACTACAGTACAGTACTGTAGAAAGTCAGTGCGTAAACGTACGTAGATATTACGTACGTACTTAGATACCACGTGCTGTAGTAGAGTGTTTTCATTCAGACACAATTTTAGCATTCAAACATGAGGACATTGATGTTGATGTGCGACAACATTGCATAGAATCCAAACAACGCAGTTTTGCTCTTGTGCAAGCAGCTTCTCACAGGGAAGCTATCTCGGACTTACCAAAGATCCAACACTTAATCACTATCGAAAGCTTGTGATACACTGCAGTGCATACACTGCATCAAACGGGGGTTCTTATGTCGACGATATCATGGCGTAATCTGCGGCCGCATCTGCTCACAAAGCTGAGGCGAGGCCAATCCTCCTTATTAGCGACACCTTGCTGTACAAGCTGCCAAAAATGTAGTCTTGCGTTAATCCTCCATATCTCCACTACTGGAGAGTCGCGTATCAAAGAGCGATAACCCCTCATCGTCATTGGTATCGTTTCCTTGTACACGACTTTCTTGTTGTTGGGCCAGTGGAGAAACTCTTGTGTCAGGCGAACAAGAGAAGAAAGTGTTTTGCAATGTTCGATGTCGACTATGGGAAGAAGAACGACGACAGCATGGCAGATTTCGATAACAACTCGTGCCCCGTGATATGCCCGATCCCTTGTGATGTACTACAGTACTGTAACTGTACTGTATATACGCCGGACGAAGACGAAGTACTTTCGAATGCGGGATGACCCTAATTGTCGTATACGACAATTTGACATGTTGACCACGGACAACTCAAATGTACTCGTCTGCAAGAGCAAAAAAGCGTCGAGGTTGTTATAATCGACCCAGTAACAGGAAAGGACTGAGCGATTGCAGCATACGAATATGATCTGGCAAAGCCTCGTTTCGTCTTCTGAGTGTAGATCAAATTGCAGAAGGCTCTACAGAACCGTTATGTAGCTACTGTAGAACAGATAGAGGTTTACATCAGAAGCGAAATGATTCTATATTCAACATTGTGACGGGTGAGCTGTCACTAATGGACTGTCAGGAGACGCGGCTTCCTCGACGGGACACCACCCCATACTACCGTCCCATTGGCGCCATTAGCGTTACCACCAGTGCGTTTACACAACACTGTCGGAAGTATGTTCTACTCGCAATCGCACAAAGAACGTGGTCATCATAAATGCAAGAACTGCAATGAAAGAACAGATTAACATGATAGCAGCATCCCCAAAGCTGTCTGCCGCTGGAGCAAAGAGTGTTGCTCCAACTAAGGCCCCAAACTTTCCAGCAGCTGCACTTATACCATTGAGTGTAGAACGGCATTCCTCCGAGTATACGAGACTCGGTAGCACAAACGTTGTGGTGTTTGGTCCGTAATTGGCAAAGAAAAAGGTTGAACCGTAGAGAAATACCAAGAGAAGCGGATAATGACGCAGATCTTTCCAGTAGATGCCAATAATAAGGTAGAGGACCGACATGGCAGCGAATCCTTGTAACATTACAAAGCGAGGTGTCTGTACAATGCCCCAAGTCCTTTTACCCATGACAAGACCAGCGACAGCGTACCCAGGCAGTGCGATGCTCGTGAGAATCAGCGAGTTGACAGCTGTTCGCTGTAAAAGGTGGAGTGGATTTGAGTGCTCCCTCGCACCAAATGCAGCTTCAATGACAATCGGCTGAAATAGAGTGTTGCCATAAAACAGCACATCAAACAAAAACCATGTGGCGGCGGTGCCAAGCAGCTTTTGAAACAGACGTTCCTCGTGGCGAATAGCTTCCGACCACCCATGCCGGGCGTGTGACTGCTCTTCTTGGGCAATTTCTGCACGAAATACTCCCTCCGTCTCAACGCCGTCTACCACTGAATCTAGAATGGTGCCAATCTCACCGTCACTATCTTCATTATTGCCTTCATCTTGGATAGCGTTTCTGCCAGGCTCGTGGAGTGGAACGGCTCGGCGGTCACCTCCTCCGTTATGCTGGTGATGCTGACGCCACTGTAGCAGCAGTAGCAGGATCCCCGGAAGACTTCCTAGCGCCAACACAATTCTCCAGACGACGTTGAGATTATCAACAGTATACAGCAGAGGCACCGTCACTAGAGGAACGGCCACAAAGCCAAGCCCTTGTGTGCTGAATGTCAGCACCACTCGATGCAACGAAGCCTCATCAGCAATCGCATTCTTATCGTGGCCGGTTCCTCCCTGTTCCGCACTCAAAACGGCCGCTAACGGATATACACCACCAGCACCGACACCAAGGACAAACCGCCAAGCAGCTAGTTGCACATACAAGCCGTAGGCCTCGGATATAGCAAAGGCACTACCGAGACTGGCGAATATTTGCAGCACCATGACAGCTCGGAGAGCTCCCAGTCGCCCCAACCGCGTATCCCCCAAAAATCCACCGATCAACTGACCCACAATCATACCCGCCAAGAGCGACGAAGCGACAGCTGCCGCATCGGTTTCGGAGGTGTGACTGTGCAATTGTTCCAAAATGGGTAAAACGAGCGAAATGTTTACGGCATTGTAGCTGGTAGAAAAATTCGATAGCATGGCCGTTACTTGTAGCGGATTCGAATACCATGGCAGTGTCAATGCTGTAGCTTCCCCACAAGCTTCCACTAGAGTAGCGGGTGCTGCTGCTGGCTCTACCAGTCCCCTGCTGCTGCTGCTGCTGCTGGGGAGATCCAGAGACAAGTTATCGTCTTCTTGATCTGCAGGAAAGTGAACTTCCTCTTGCTCGATGCGAATCATGATCCAGCAGTCCGAGGTAGGAGCTGAGGAGGACGATACGTCTGCCAGTAGTGGAGTTCCCAGGGCTTGCAAACTACACGTCAAGAAGTCAACCCTATTCTCTGGCATCGTGCAGAACTTTTTATGCAGATGAATTCTGGATGAAACGAAAATATTTCTTCGTTCCGTTTTTTATCCAAAGTTTAAAAAAGCGCGAAGAACGTCTCCACGTAGCATTCTTCGTCCTCGTTCTCATCGCGCACCATGGTGGCCACAAACCAATCGTGCGCAACCAAAAAGGATCGCCATGACGACAGAAGAAAAGCCCAAAGCATCCAAGCTTCGAGTAACGCCACCTTCATTTTCTACCTTTAAAGACGACTGCAGTCGTCCCGCTTGCGACGATATGACATCCATGATGAAACAGGCCCAGGAACGAAGCAGTCACACTGCTGCCAATAAAGGTACGGCTGTTGCGGCCTCCCAAACCCCATCAGTGGAATGCCCTCCCAATAGTGCATTTTTGGGGAGATTGTCATGGACGCTGCTTCATTCCATGGTACGTATTGGTTTGCCATTCGTTTTCACTAGCCAAGTCACGCAAAATCCAAAACTAACCATCACCAATTCGTCGTGTGTCGTCTTAACCTCCCCTATATATATACAGGCTGCCTGGTATCCAGACCAACCCAACGACCAAGATAAGAAGCACATGACTAATTTCATGTCGGCACTGGCACGATTCTATCCGTGCCCATGGTGTGCCACGGACTTTCAAGCCAACATCGAACAGAAACCAGTCCAGTAAGTGTGCGCCTATATACATTTACTACCTCGATATGCGCGCTTTTCAATCTACCAATATAGCTTTACCGCGTGCAGTAACTCACACACCATGCCAAACACATTCAATCCAATCACAGAACATCGTCACGCAAGGATCTGTGCACGTGGCTTTGTGAACAGCACAACGTAGTCAACGAAAAGCTGGGCAAGCCGGTATACTCGTGTGATATGGAAAGTTTGGACGAGCGATGGCGCAAGAGCAGCAAGGAACAGTGTCGATCGAAACCGCATTAACATTCTAGTTTAGATGCATTGTTCAAAGAATCGGATTCTAGTAGATATACAATCCTAGTACGAATACAATTAGTGGTCTTGCTCTAATGGGGAACCAGTTGCTTGGGGTCGTTCCATGCAATGCCTCCGGTCGGCGTATCTTTTGCCTCAATGTTTCGCAACCATTCCCAGCGCTCCCACATGACCGTCTCGGGTCCTCCAACCATGCATTCAATACGATCGGGTTGGAAGCGAAAGGCACGAATACACGCATCCAACTCTGGCAGCGAAACGTCTCCGTTTTCCAACTCTTTTGCACTCTTTTGCATTACTTCGACCGAGTGACTCTTGTTCAGCATGAAGTTTCTCTCTTCCGAAGCCGTCTTCAAGACTTGTGAATTATCTGTTTGTTCTAGTTCCAAGCGCTTGGAACCTACCATGCTCGTAACGGTAAAGTGAGGAATCAAGTCAATCACTTGTGAGAGCGGAAGTGGCATGCAAGATCCCTCGCCCCTCCATTGTTCGGCTGCAAACATGAGCAAGAAAATAAAGAGACGTGTGAGATATACTCTCTAAAATTGCTTTTGCTTATCGCAGTCGACCGGGCATACCTTTTTCACCAGGGATGTATTTTCCTTGCGAGTGTAGCACCGCCACAGGGGCGCCGTTGGCAACAACCTCGGACGTTCCACTGCTGCCGCGCTTCATGACAAAGTCAATGCCTTTTTCAGATATTCGTTGGATGCCGACAGTTCGGAGATTAGGCGCTTTGGTAGGATCGGTGGGAGCAATAGCCACGTTAAGGACCCAATGAACGCCTGGGAGACGACATCCTTCTTCGTCACACAACTGTCTCGCGAGACACTCCTTTCGGAGCACATCGAGAGGGTCCGAGCCCAGTCCTCTGGAAGCTGCCGCTGCCATTGTTCGGACAGCGTGAAAGAAGACGGGCGTGGCCGCTCCCATGACTCGTGGAAGGACACGGGGTGCGAGTGAGGTAAAGCTTTGACGAATCATGATGGCCTGGCTGTAATAGTTGTTGGGTGCTGTATGTAATGTAATGTGTTTTTGAGTTGTGTTGCCTCAACGACGATTTTTGGGGTTCTCATCGTACATCGCATCGTGTCAACAAACGGGAACCGTCGTTTCTTTGAAGAATACAGAACCCGGATACGTACCGACTCATTCGACTAAGCTCAATTTCATTCGAATGAGTCGATTCAAAACGGGTCATCGAAGGTCACGGACGGTGGTGGAGGGCGAGGCAAACAAAAAGCGCAATACGGTAGAGCGCGAGTGGAGGATACAGTAGCGTATCATAGATCATAGTCTAGCGTCCTCTGTTCAGTCCTCTGTTCAGTCGGCTATCGTTAGTCATTGATTCCCCGTTAGACCTTTTCGTTTCTAACTCTCCTCAAACGAGGCAACTGAGAAACCTTCGTCATGTCCATGAAACTAAGAGACTTGATCCGCAAGGTCCGGGCGTGCAAGACTGCCGGCGAGGAGCGGGCCGTCATCGCCAAGGAGAGCGCCATGATTCGAACGGCCATTCGAGAAGAGCAGAGTCACTTTCGGCACAGGAACGTTGCAAAGCTGCTATTTATGCACATGCTGGGTAAGTCACTTTTGTGTGGTACAGTTTGCGTCTACACCACGGCGAGTTTCGATCGCGCCAGTGCCGGGAGGGTGCCGATCGCAGTCGATCCGTATTGCTAGCGCTTAATTTGCTATTCACTTTCGCTAATTGACGTATTATTTTATATCCACAGGATACCCGACCCACTTTGGTCAGCTGGAATGTATGAAGCTGACAGCTTCGCCACACTTTCCAGAGAAACGGATTGGCTACTTGGGGATGATGTTGTTGCTAACGGAGGAAGCGGATGTGCTCATGTTGGCTACCAACGCCTTGAAGAACGATATGAACTCCAAAAACAAGTTCGTCGCGGGCTTGGCCTTGTGCGCCATTGGCAACTTGGCGACCGCCGACATGTCTCGTGATCTCGCACCCGAGGTTGACAAGCATCTGAAATCGAATCTCCCGTATCTCAGAAAGAAGGCGTGCTTGGCCATGGCTCGTTGTCTCTCCAAGTGCCCAGATATGGTGGAAGATTTCGTCGATCGCATCGTCACCTTGCTCAAGGACAAAAGTCACGGCGTACTCATTACTGTCCTTCAGCTCATGACGCAAGTATTGATGATTGATTATCGAAACGCCGAAGAGGAAGGAGAAGACCCTTTCGAGACAGATTGCCGCAAGGCTTTTTTGCGTTTGGTTCCGACCTTGGTCAAGATGTTGCGAAATCTGCTTGGCTCGGGATACTCTCCAGACCACGATATTGCAGGCATTTCGGACCCCAATTTGCAGGTGCAGCTACTCACCATGCTTCGCCTCTTGGGTTGCAACAACGATGATGCTTCCGAGCAGATGAATGATGTTCTCGCGCAGGTGGCTACCAATACGGAAACATCCAAGAATGCGGGCAACGCCATTTTGTACGAGTGCGTGCAGACAATCATGGGCATTGAAAGTGAAGACGGCTTGCGAGTTCTCGCGGTGAACATCCTCGGCCGCTTTCTATTGAATCGCGACAATAACATTCGTTACGTTGCGCTCAATTTGTTGGCGCGATGCATTGTCGAACAGAAACAGTCCGGTCGAGAGATTGAGGAAGGTGAAGGCGGCAACAGCGCCATGTCGGCTTTGCAGCGTCACAGGACAACGGTTGTGGATTGCTTGAAAGATCCCGACGTGAGCATTCGCCAGCGCGCTTTGGAATTGATTTATCATTTGGTGAACGAAACCAATGTGGAATCATTGACGGCCGAGCTGCTGAATTACCTTGTCCTGTGCCCTCGTGAGCACCGTGCTGATATCTGTACGAGAATCCTAAAGGTTGTGGATCGGTTCAGTCCGAGCGAAAGATGGAGGATCGACACGCTCATTACGACGCTGACTATTGCCGGAAGAGAGTCGACACGTGACGTCCAGAGTGCCACCATTGTATATATTTCCCGTGCGGCCAGCGATATCCATGCGTTTGCCACGCACAAGCTGCTCAAGGCAATCAGAGACGACGATGGTTCGCAGCATGGTCTTCTGGCAGTTGGTATCTGGTGTATTGGGGAGTATGGAGACAGACTTCTCGAACAGTGCTCGTACGAGACGTCTGCCAGAGGAAGCGATCCCAACGATTTAACATCCAACGGAGCTCCGACAACCATTACCTTTATGGCCTTGGATCCTACAGCGATCGTCAACACTGTGGAAGAGGTCACATGTCACCATTCTTGTCCCGAATCCGTGAAGCAAAGGGCACTGACTGCTTATGTCAAGTTGAGTGAGCGATTTGCAGATAAGGGCGATGCTGTTGCCCTTGACAAGCTCCAAAAGCTTCTCAAGTACCACGAAAAGTCACGGTCTCTTGAGCTGCAACTGCGGTCTTGCGAGTACAAGGCTTTGATCAATGCGACCAAGGGCTTGTCAGCGCCTGCGGCAGCTGCTGCTAGCGATGATCTCTTTGGTGTGAGCAACGGTGGCAGTGGTAGGGCTGTAAGCGACAGTGTTGTGAGTGCCGCGAAGGACGCTCTTGCACGAATGCCAGTTGTTGATATTAAGATCCTACAAAAGAGACTCGCGGCGGGCGACTTTGGTGAAGACGGAAACATGGTATCACGCGCGTCAAGAGCCCCTCCTGCTATAAAGTCGGGTGGGGGTGGCGATCTACTTGACTTGAACGATATCTTTGGAGGGGCGCCAGCTCCAGCACCGTCCCAGAACGGCCTTGCGGCATTTACAGCTGCAGCCAGCGGTGACGCAGGAAAGAGTGATTTGGATCTACTTTCTGATATCTTTTCCGCTCAAGCAGCAACGACCCAGGCTCCGGCTGCGCCCGCCGCTGGTGGCTTCGATATGTTTGGTGGTGGTCCGGTAGCACAGCCGGCCCCTGTGAACCCAATGGATCTTTTCGGCGCACCACCAGTATCGACCCCGGCACCTGCTGCACCAAGTATGGGCATGGGTATGGACCTGTTTGGAGCACCGCCCGTGCAACAGACCGCTCCGGTACAGTCACAGCAGCCGGCTTCAGATATATTCTCGCCTGCGGCTCCAGCTGCATCGGGAGCGCAGTCGAATGGTATTCGAGTTCCTGGCATTAGTCACGGCGGACTATCTGTAGAGTTTGAATGTATCAAGCCCGAAAGTTGGAACAACCAGAAATCATGTTTGATTGCGCACTTCAAGAACTCGACTGATGCACCGATTTACGGCATGAATTTGCAGTGTGCTGTCCCCAAGTATGTCACTATGGAGATGGAACCGCCTTCGTCCACTACGATTCCTCAGAGTGGCACTGGCAAGCTGGCGACGCAGAAAATCAACATTACGAATTCGATGCAGGGGACGAAGAACTTGATGTTGAAATTGAAGCTAGGCTTTACATCTAAAGGCCAAAAGTTGGACCACATGGCGACATGTTCAGGGTTCCCTGCAGGCCAGTACTAACCGTGTCCTGTCTAATGAAATACACACGCTTTAGCTTCACTTCCTCTAATAATAGCTCTGACTATGCACGCTTTAGAATTCAACGAGACATGCGACAGGTTCGACCTAATTGGCCTTTCGTTTCGCCTTCACGATGTAAAGTGGATCACTTCGACCCGGATTGGGCGAGATATCTTGACTGCTGGGTGCTTCGAACATGCCAGAGTAGTGAAAGAAACTCCCCGCGATGAAGATGTGCTCTAGATCGTTTGTCTATCGAAGCATGTTAGGGGACGAAAGAAGGTGGTGAGTTATTGCAATAAGGCTGCTGCTTCCATTCATACTTCATACGCGCCATCGTCTGGGCCAGCTTACCTGCATCCAAATCTGGAAGGCCTTTGTAGGGAAGCAACGATTCGACATGGAGAGGATGACTTCTCCCCCGGGTCTCAACACGCGTCCAATCTCTTCGCAGACCTGCAATGGTTTGTTGAGATAGTCGATAGATACGACACAGGTCACCTTGTCGAAGGAGGCGTCTTCGAACGGGAAGGTTGGATCATCGTTGAGATCCTTGACGACTGAAGAAGTGAGCTGAGGGTTTTCGCTCAGCTCTTGTTCGTTCATACCAAGACCAATGACGTTTCCACCCTTGAAATCTTTTGGATAGTGACTAACCCACGAAGAACAGATATCTAAGACATCTTCGCCGTCTTGGATGTTCTCGGTGTAATACGCTGTCAAGGCGCCGACAGCGGCATCGTCAATGTGATAGACGAGTCTGGGCGAATCATAAAAGATGGCGTCATTGCTCTCGTCTTGGCGCTGGAAATCTTCGTCACTGTAGGGCCAACTGGGTGGCCATTTGGGATTTTCGAGCACCTTGTCGGCCATGCTGCTCATCGAAAAGGCGATCGGATACCGAAAGCCGGGCACTCGGCTTGGCATAAATCCGGAAGCTCTCGCCACGAGAGAAGCCGACGCTGCCAACTGAAGGATTGCACCTCGCATGATTCTTTTGGAGTTTAACGGTAAGTCTGCTTGGACCGTCCTTCGTGATTATGAAGTGTTTCCATCACCATATTCGCTCGTCGTCTCGCTCTATTCTTCGATCGGCATCATCGGCATCGATCATCCATTTCCGCGATGACGTGTTGACTACTCAATCGACTCGACTCATCCGAATGCATATCCGATGGTCTACTAAGGACTTACCCGTACCGGTACTACTAGTAGCTAGTCTAGTCTCTAGTAGAGAGTATCGGCACGATCGTAGCTAGAATAACTACACACTCTCTGTAGCTGTAGGCGTCAACAATATTTGCATTATTTCTTTAGTTGCGTGATGATGCGGTCCTTTAGGGGTTTGAGCAAGGCAATATGCGTATCGGTTGTCTTGGCAATACACGAGAGAAGCTTGTCCTCCACCATGGCCATCTTCTTGGCATCGTCCTCGTACCCGGGCTTCATCAAGTCTCGAGCCTGATCTTGACACTCTTGCATCGAACGATTCAAACGATTCTGGAACTGGGATACTTCCTGTAAGACATGGAAGCACACAAAGAAGGATGACGCGGTGAGCGACAACGATGTCACACGGAGGACTCGACCCGGCCAGGTTTGACCGGTTAACTTACATTCTGAACGTAGGAATTCGACTGCTGGTACGGAACTTGGCAGTCTCGCACGCACTGCTCAAGCGGTTCAGGAGACCCCGATGCGCCCGCCTTGTCGTAACATTTCAAGGCACACGCGTGTGACTCTCGGGCGATCTTACGGAGTGTTTCCTTTTCGAGGCCGTCTAGCATCATTCGTGCTTCGGCTTCCAGCTTGGCGTTCAAGGCTTGAGCCTTTGCTTGGGCTGCGGGAGTTGCCATCTTGGATTCTTAGGATGCGGAACGGCTGAGGACCAAAGTAATTGTGAGGCGAACATCGGTGGAGGACCATCGTCGTCGTTGCAATTCGTCCGGCACACCGCGCGTATTTTCACGCGCGAAAATGCACTTTTTCCGTTTCGCGCTTTATTTATATGTGTTTTCAGTTTTCGACCAAACTTGAAATGGCATTACACCATGAGAATGCTCTTCGCGTCTATAGCTCTTCGCGTCTAGCTCTTCGCGTTGGTGTCGTTGACTGCCAGTCGACCGATCTTTTACTACTTAACACCAGACTCGAATACTCTGCTAGATCCTTTAGTCACAATGGGAACAACCGAGTCGATATTTTATGATGAAAACCTACCGTCGTCGAGTTCCCCCGCCTCCTTGCCGGCACTGGGCACACGGCGATCATCACATACAGTACAGCAAACACAACGCCATGCGTCGGACCAGGCTCGAGGACAACCGAATACGAAGCAAGCTCCAACCCATCCTCACAAGGAACCTCCAACAACAGCGATTCGAATGAATGGTTTAGTGCTAGGAATGGAACAGTCGGGAAAGCAGACTCTATTGCAACGCTTGGAAGGAAAGGATCCCTTTGTATCTGCCATTGACGATCATTCGGAGCGAACCGGAATTGTCGCACCGTACAAGCCGCCTCCAGATCACCAAGTGTGGGATCGAATACAGCTTCGTGTCAGCGTGTCGCGGTCCGTTGATAGCAGCAGTTGTAATCATCTGGACTTTGCCGTGATACTCATTGATCCAAGGCACGACGTTGACCGATTGCGAGACTATCTGGACGAAACGATTCGCGCCTTGCTGTGCGTACAAGGTCACCAATCGAGTCAAGACGACGATAGTACTCAAGATGTTGATCTAGATGAAAGTACTGTGCAACGACCGGTTTGTCTCTGTCTACTCTTGAATTTTCGAGACTTGAAATCTTCGGCCGACCAGTGGTTGGAAGAATCGGATATACAAGCCTTGACTATGGAGGTACTCCAGAACTTTCCATCGTTGGAACCAAGTCGCCTGGTGCTACAGTGTGGAAGTACGTCGCTACTAAACTGCTACGGTCTCAATGTTCTGCACCATTTTATCTACCAGTGCTATTTGCAACGGAAACGTTGTGATTTGGAGAGATATGTAGACCAAGTGAGAGAGGAGCAAGCAGCTTCTAGAAATGCTCCTTCTTTGAGCTATGAACAATTCTTAAAGATTGCACAATCAGGTGATAGTAGTAGACCCGCTGCTATTTTAAAGAAGCCAAAGAAATCCAAAAAGGAGCGCAAGAAGCATACTGCCGTAAACGAGGTCGAGCATGCAGGGACTGCAAGGATACGACACGCCGAAGGTGGAGCTGGCTCGACGGATAATGATGCACAAAGTGAGGCGATTGAAGAGCCACTAGATTATCCCGTGGGGCGGCGAAGAATCATACCGAATGGGAGAGAAGATGTCGATTCCAAGGTCACAAGTCGGTTGAATGGTTCCTCATCGGAGCAACCGGACCGTCCGTCTTTCACCGGCACCAAGCAAGCCTTGGAAGCCTTCTTGGCAAGTGATGACGAAGACCAAGACCCCGCTGGGCCTCCCAGGCAGTCAATTGATGCCTCTGAAAGCGAGAACGAAGACGATGACTACTTTTACGATGAGTCTGGAAGACGAAATAAAATGCAGTCAGTAAGCGAGGAGGAACCCGAGAAACGAACACAGGCGAGCAAACCTAAACCGACGGTGGGAAAAAGCCACATTGGTAGGGCTATCGGAGGCACTGCAGACAACGCTGCAGATGCGTCGCAAGCAAAAGCCGAGACAAGCGACCGTGATGCAGAGCCAGACGAGAATCTCAAGCTGACTACTGTCCAGGCCGAAAAGGGAAGCACGTACTCCACGACGGGTCCTCACTGTGCTAGCAGTGAGAGCGTCAGTGGCAGTGAAAGTAAGAGCGATAGTTCAGAAAAGAAAGAGAGTGAATCGAGCTCCCAAGGTGGCGCTGAACGAAAAGAAACCGTAGACGGAGATCGCCTCTCACTAGCTGAAAGTGAGGTCGCGCTGCAACCGGCTAGTACTCCAGCAAACGAATCAGAGTCTCCTTCCGGTATGGCTAAGAAGTCCCCGGCTGAAGTGAAGGGGAATGCGTCGCATCTCGACGAATCGGACGGATCCAAAGGCCTCGATGCTGTGACACTAGAAGAAACGGCCGATTCCGAGAACAGTACTTCGCCCGTCGAACAAGATGCCCCCTCTGAAGATGCCAAGGAGGTTAAAGGGGTGTCGGTAGGACCCGAAGCGGGGGGAGACGACTACAATGATGGTGATGATAGTGGCTTCGTGGTTCAAGAGACGCGCTCAGCGTCCCCGGTTAGCACCAAGGATGAGAGTGAAACGTCTGGGGGTTCGAACGGTGCTACGGTCCATGAGCAGCCCCCGGCAGTTGAACCGAAGATAGGGGATGGGAAAGATAGCGACGAGGACGGCATTGCCATTGAACAAATAACTTCTGTACCGGAAGCGAGTGCTTCGACAACCCCCATCAAGCCTGTAGATAAGCAGTCCACCACTGCGGTTGTCGATGCAGACAGGAAGGACGACAGTGACAGCGTCGATAGCTCTTTTGTTATTCATGAAATGCCTCCTACAGTTGACTCTGAAAATGAGGAGATTGGCGGACAAGATGATGATGTTGACAATGATGTAGCTGCAGTCCAGTCTGGTCACTTCGCCAATATGAATGACGACTCAAGTGACGATGATTCGAAGCAGGACACTGGACTCCAAGTGACATCGGATGCCTCTGCAAAGGATGGAACTGCCAGTGAAAGCAAGACCGCTGGTACCGACAATAAGGGCGCTCTCGAAAGTGGGGCAGGACTCATTCCTTTGGTTGCAAAGTCCCAGTCGCCCCAGTCGAAAGACTCGCTGCCGGAAGCCACGCCAACTGCCGACACTCCTCCAGGTCTGAGCGCGGCTGCTCGAGCAGCCATTGCGGCGGCTCAACTGGACTTTGAACGAATGGTGCACGAGCCAAGGTACGAGAATGCTCCCGAAGTCGCGGCCAAGAAACCCAAGAAAAAGAAGAAGGAGTCAAAAGACGGCGACAAGAAGAAGAAAAAGAAGGATAAAAAGGCTAAACGGAGCAAGGCCGAGGAGTCGCCCACCCCTTGACATCATTGCCATCGATCTAGTCTACTTTGAATACCGCAACCTATTGAATCAATCTAGAGCTCAAGACCAGCCGAAATTAGCCCTATACTAAATCAAGCAAGTTGTAGAAAAGGTGGTTCTTTAGATATAGGTTGCTTACAGTCGCTCCAAGATGGCCGCCACTTCGTCGGGAGTGGCAATGTGAAAGCCCTTATCGGGCGTGACTCGCGCCAACTCAATGTTGCCCGTACTGATCTTTTCTTCCATGACCTGCTTGAGTGTACTGAGAGCCAATTCTTCCGCCTCGTTCAGCGTCATGGTCTCGGAATACGACTCCTCCAAGTTGCTTTGCGCGCCTTCACTGCCCGCACCAATTGCCTTGGCCTTGTATCGCACAAAGGTACCCGATGGGTCACTAAAGAAAAGCTGCGAGCCATCCAACTCGTCGTACCCCGCCAACAAAAGAGCAACTCCAAACGGACGACTCATGCGCTTCTTGGAGTCTCCATCGCTTCCTTCTCCAAAGGAGAGCGCCAAATCACAGACAGCCTGTGTGAGAGCTTCCACTCCGATGGGTTCATCGTAGGTAAAGGTATGGTTCTGAGCTTCAACGCGGGCGTGATCCACCAAAGTACGAGCGTCAGCGACGAGACCCGACATGGCGGCACCAATGTGAGAGTCGACTTCGGCAATCTTTTCGACGGAAGAAGGATCCAAGAGCGGACTCGTCAAGCGCTTTTCGACAGCCAAGACGCAGCCTTCCTTAGTCTGCAAGCCAACCGCAGTAGAACCAAGTTTGATGGCTTCAATAGCATATTCGACCTGTTTCAGAGAAGATACGCGAGGAGAGGAGTGAGAAAGGATAGAGAACGAGCTAGAACGCCTCCAAAAGAGTGCACCGTTTCTTGGATAGCGGTATGATCAACTTTCGAGTTACGCGCACGCAAGAGCAATTACTTACTTGAAATAGACGTCCTTCCGGAGAGAAGGTGTTTACACCGCGGTCGTATTCCGATCTCGTCAAGTACATGGTGGTAGTGAAATGGAGTTAGTGAGCAGCGCGCGGCTGTTACTTGTGTGCCATGGTCGCCGCCTTTCGCTTCGGCCTGCCAGTCCATCCAAATCGAATCCCTGCGATCCTCAAAGAACGGAGGGTTTGTGTAACCAGATGTGTAGTTACAAAACTACGTGTGTAGATTGTACATAAAGCTTACAGAAATGGGTCCTTTCTCATTTCATGACGAATCTCTGTGGGGCTAGCTTACACGAAACTAATTAAACGCTGTTCTTAGTTCACGCCAACATTAGTATACACATTGGATTCTTCTGCAATACCGTAGACGGGGTCTGTCTTGGGATCCGCCTCCACAATCTCGTAAGGCGGAAGCTCCCCGCCTTAGTAAAGCTTGGTCAGTAGCTGTGCGCAGTCTCTCGATAAATGACGCAGGTACACTTTCTTGCCCAATGATCCATATTGGTCGGCTGACGTATGAATTGCGTCCAGTGCGGAATGGTCCATTACTCGAGAGTCGGTAAAGTCGAGGACGACTTCATCAGGATCGGACATGGGCGCTAAGAGGGAGCTGAACTGCTGCCCCGTTGATCCAAAGAAGAGCGGCCCGCAAAGTCGGTATATCTTTTTGCCTTCCACAATAGAAGAGGAAGAACTTGAAGTCCGCCCGCAAAGGTAGATGCACCTGCCACATCCGTCAGTGTCTTGACTGGCAACTTGCATAGTGCTGTCGCAATCGCTGCTAGAGTCACAGCGCCCAGAGTGGGTGGCACAGCCTTGGAAATTCTCGGCAGGAGCTTGACCAACGCCATGGTAACTGCAGTAATCCCATATGTGGCTGCACCCGTCTTGCTCAGGACAGACAAGCCCTGAAAATGTGTCAACTGTGCCCTCGTCATCAAAATGGCTAGTCCATTGACGAATCCCAGCATGACGGGATGAGGTACCAAGCAAATAAACTTTCCCAGCCCCAGCAATCCTCCAGCAACTTGCAAGAGGCCCGCTAGCATGGCGCAGGCACTCAGACTGGTCCGTGAGACATTCCCAACGAGGCTACTACTACCGCACATGCCCCCGGGGCCGAGCTGCAGATACCAGCTCGTCCACCGAGACTAGCAGCTGTAAATTCAAGCATCACGGTCGTCCAGAGACCCACCAAGGGATTGACGCCTGCTACAAACGCAAACGCTGTGGCTTCTGGAAACATGGCGAGCGCAACAGCTAGTCCACTTGCAGTCGAAGTGAAGAATTTGTTCTTGATGGCTTGGATATCATTGCTGTTTTTCTTGGTGACGGGAAATATCGACTTGGCGTTGGCGACGATCGGTTCAAGCTGGGATGCGGGTGCTGGCGACGATAGTGATGCTGCTGATAATGATAATGAGGCTGATGATGATTCGCCAGAGTCTGTGACACCGTCAGATAGATGGATTCGAAAATTGGTAACCTTGCAAGAAGGAGCTACTCTCAAGGTCAACAGTGAAACGAAAGCAGCGCTCTGGGTTAGCAGAGAGAGGCCAATTCCGACGGCAGCCGCGATTCTCATGGTCGGAGCAGATTTTGACTCCGGTAGAGACTATCGTAATCGTATCTTTCCAAAAAGTATCTTTCGCGCGCCTTTCTTAAAAGTCGCGTCTGTCCTTCTCGCGACCGCACGCGACCAAGCAAAACAAGAAAACGAAACGGGGAACGCAGCGACTTACCGGTATACCATGCTGGTATACAACGACAACGCCGTATTCAAAAGCAGCTTGCACCATGGTGTTGACTGAAGGCATTGCCCAACCCAACGCTA
>Ga0307981_1000673_pt1 | contig 33332 bp, 21 predicted proteins | sample OrgLakmetagen987_FD_201849 | JGI IMG/M metagenome (GOLD analysis project Ga0307981, IMG submission 201849) | Saline water microbial communities from Organic Lake, Antarctica - #987 | ecosystem: Environmental > Aquatic > Non-marine Saline and Alkaline > Saline | place: Antarctica: Organic Lake... | reverse complement strand
AAATCACTTTGTCTCTTTGCGTCTGCGGGTTTTCACCTAGATCCTTGAAGACGATTCCTTGTGGGGAAACCATCTACCAAGTCGTCTGCCTTTACACTTCTTCTCTCCTCCGTTGTCATCGTGCATCGCCGCCGTACCTCATTGTACCTCCATCGTCGTCGTTTTCGTTGTCGCTCCAAACACCGCTGACCGCTTGTTTGATTGTGTTCGTTCGCGTATATTGCATCCTCAACGCATTGTCTCGAGAACTCACGATCTGTGCAGTCGAGTCTCAGACCAACTACCTTCCCTGTCTGGGAAGTCAGTACGTACGTTCAATTTTGTCCATCCGCCAACGGCGAACGGGTATTGAGACGCTATCATAAAGTTAGGCGATCCTCGGAAGCTAGCTCTAGCCTTCGTTCTCGGCATCGGACGAGTAACGTAGTCTACCACATGATAGCGAACAAAGTAATCATCTTCCATTCTATTGCTGGATAAGTATTTGGGTCGGTGGCCAGCCAAATCAATATGCAGCAAAGGGATCGGATTCCATTCGATTCGATTCGTATTCTGACCCTGCGGCATTGTCGACGCCCGCCTGTGGGATCCTCATCAGGGCAACAAGCTCCGCTCCATATCTTTGTGGAGCTTTCATATCTAGTGCTGCTATTGCTTGGTCACGCCCATCGTGGCTCATCCTTGCGTTCCCGCCGCCTTGGCCGGGGTACCCCCAGACTTATGCTGTAGCCTAGGATACGCGCACACATGACTCCGACTCGCAGCACTTCATATCCGAGAAATACATGCCAGACGCTCACCAGAGATACGTTCTTGGATCCTGCGAGAGCAGCCTTCTTGATTTTAAGGAGAATATAAGGGATCGGGACTGTGTAGATGGCGTATGACTTGCCCAAGATCCGAGATCCTTACTACCCAGAAGGATTCCTTCTGATACGCAAAAGACTCCATGCATCGCACTGATGAGAAAGTGAGTCGGAATGCACAGCTCGAAGCAAGGCCGGATCGGACGTAAAGGTCCTGCAGCCGATTGGCATTCTGGCCATTGTTCCGGAAAGTACGGCCCCACAAAGCATGGCCGCCTTGAGAAAATTCTTGTTTAGTTCGGTTAACGCTCTCTTCTTTTCTTGGCCCGATTCCTGTGCTGCAATCCCGGGTACAAAGCTCTGAGCCGTGAGACTCAGCGAGTCAGCCAGAGGAACCATTCGGTAAAAGATGGACGTGATGATTTGGTTGGCAGCCATGCTTGTAGTATCAAAGCTACTCGAGACGACGTGATCCAGCGTCGCCGAAGCAGACGCGCGTCCAACTTGAGTAATAGTGACCGGCGCAACATATGGAGCAAAGCCATACGATGCCTCCTTTCTAGGTAATTTGAATAAGTCTTTTAGACGGAATCGCCCCGCCAAGAAACCTCGTGTGGAGAACTCGTCCGAGGACGACTGTTGTTGTACTTGCTTGTCTCGTCCACCCCGATCACAGAGCCACCGCATGAAGATTCCAAGGCAGTGTATTGAGCAATAACTGTGGCCCACGCCGCTCCGCCTGCGCCACTAATCCAATATGCAATTGCCCCAACACTCCAAGAAAGAGCCAATTCACCAACAAATTCACTACAGCGGCCACCAGCGTGACGTAGAGTGGACTCTTCACGTCCCGCATTCCCAAACAGGCCGTCTGCGCCGAACCGAGCATGGCTGCCGCGGGCATGGCCAAGGCACGGATGCGGACATACTGCATGGCGGGTTCCAAGAGCGTTGGATCCACCGCCCCTGTCTTCCCCATAATGCCAAAGAGAAAGTGTTTAGAAAGCAAAACAAGACGGTGCCCAGCGCGATTTCAACCAGGAGCGACAGATGCAGCGCTCCCACCAGGGTTTTGGTAGTCTTGGGCATGTGCTGCTTCCCTCGGTCAGCTGCTTGTGCTGATGCAACTAGCGTTGTTGTGCCAGTATACAGAAAAGCCTGTATGGACAGAGAGAAGAGTGGTGGCTGGTAGGTTAGAGATTGTTGAAGCCGGCAGGAATTCATCTTTACAACGATGACGATAATGAGGTCAACTTACCATTAACTTGGCCAAATAGTTGATAACCGCAATGGCTGGATTCAAGGCTGCTTGTTGCGCGGTACCAGCCATGAGACCAATCGAACTAGTATCAATCATGGAGAGCAAGGGCAACAGGGCCCATACGCCGATCGCGAGAATGGCGAACGCCAGAACTTTTCTCACATTGGGAATCTCTTGACGAGTGTCCTGTCGCGACAGTCGTCGCTGACGATGACGACCAGGTGGTGTTGAAGGCTGGTGTGGGTTGAAGCTTGACAGCGATTGGTATTGGGCTGCTTCATTCGGTAGTATCTCGCTGGGGTGGACTTCCTTGGCAATATCGTTTCTTTCATTCAGAAGGGCTTGTTCCGAGGCCAACGAAGGTGCATTTGCCGGCAGTATTCGCAATCGTGCATCCTGCTTCTTGAGAAGCTTCATTCTTGGAGGATCTGTCAGTAGTTTAAGAGGTCGTTTTCCGGTGGTTGGTGGAGGAACAGAATAGGAACACACCGTGCCGACGATGCAAAACAGAATTACACAAGCCGAACTGGTTCGCAAATGGCGAACGTCGTAAGTCTCTCCCATTCTTGTCGAGCTGTGATCCCGTGTCATAGAGGTTTTCTCAAGGGTCGCTGCGAGCTGCTTGTCAGAGATTTGTGTAGAGACAAGTGGTGCCGGTACCGTTATGCATGCATGCACCTCCCTTCGTCGACTTTGTATTCGGTTGGTTGGCGCGTTGGTCAAAATGTGAGCGCCCAAAGAATTCTTCAGAATTTCAAAAGATCGGCCCGTGTTTTTACGTTGACGTTGGTGTTGGTAGCCAATCAGAAGGCGGTGTTGTTGAGTAGCTACTACGACTACTCAAGCAATCGGATTTTTCGTATCTAGTTAGCTACAGTAAGTACGACTTACTACTAAGTACGGCTAGCTAGCTAGATAGCTACGATACCGTAGAGTCGCAATAGTGGAATGGTCGGGCACATAGATTCGCCGTTTCAAGAACGCTTGCTAATAGGAGATAGCTATTCCCTGCTAGTGACCCTTTGCCTTTGGCGGGAGCAGGTTCAGTACGGTTCAGACCATTGAAGTATGGCAACCGCATTCGACAAACACGTTCTCTCCATACCAGCAATTGCCCAGCTTTCCACCATCTCGCTGATGACAGATGATAGATGCTAGCCTCTTTTCCCAGTAGGACGTCAGGCTGCTCACCAAAAATGATTGCTCACCGGTAGGTATAGTCTCTCTAGCTAGTAGCTACCATACAAGTTATTTAGTCTCACAAGTTGTAGTCTATAAAGTCTAATCTGAAATATTTTATCATAATGTATGCGCATCTAGTTGGGCCCGTTCCCTGTTTACTCAAAGCCTTCCATGAGTTCGGCAGAAGCTCGCTCCGTTCTCCGCTGCAAAATGGTGACACGTCCCACCCAGGCCACAAAGCGAAACAGCTGGTAACTGAGAAAGACCTTCCACACGGACGTCAAGTTGATACCACTCGCTCCAGACATTGCGGCACGCTTAACGCGGAGCATAAAGTAAGGGACTATGGCAAAGTAGCCAGCGTACATGCGTCCGAGAAAGGACAAATCTTTTTGACCCAAAAGCAGCCCTTCAGCTGCACAAACCATACCGTGCACGGCAAAGACGCCCAATAGCAAGGGAGCAACCGAGTTAACCATAGCCACCACGACTGGATCGGTAGTAAAGAAGCGTGACAAGAACGGGATGAAAGCGACTGCGCCAAGCATCACACCTCCAAAAACGCCACCGGCCTTGAAAAAGTTCGTCATGGTCTGACGCAATGCCTTAGAACGCTCCTTGCTAATCTTCTTTTCCGAAATGGACGGCACGAAACTCTGGGCAGTTAGACTCAACGAGTCGGCAATTGGACACAAGCAGTAAAAGAGACTGACAATTATCTGCTGCGCCGCCATGCTGGTAGTACCCAGCGAACTGGAAACCACGTGGCTCATAGCAACGTATCCAGAGACGCGACCAACTTGGGTACTCGTAACGGGAATAACATACGGCGCAAACTCCTTGATGATTTCGCGGGAAGGGAACTTGATCACATCACGACCACCAAAGCGACCTTCCAAAAATCCCCTTGCGGAAAAGGATTCTTCCTTGGGCTTGGCCTCATTGTCTGCTGCCGTGGTAGTCTTTGCATTCTTGGAGCGCTGCAGAATCGAGGTGAGTCTGCTACCGCCGCGGACAACACGTTGCACTTCACTGGAAACTTCGTCACACTTGGTGTCCATCTTGGTGCGAAAGCACCGGAGTGTGTAGCAAAATCGCTCTCGTCGGCTCTCTCCTTCACTAGATTTGCCAGTGAGTTCCATAATGGCCTTGGACACGTTCACAGCGGGAACTCCTTCGTATTGACTGCGAGGTTTGTTGCAAAGCCAGTGGATAAACAAGGAAATGGCAGCCATTTGCGAAAAGACAGTCGCCCACGCTGCACCAGCTGCTCCACCAATGAGTGGATGGCTGCTGCCCACAAAGAGCATATCTCCAATAAAGTTGACAAGAGCGGCCGCCGCAAGGACATAGAGAGGACTGCGAATGTCCTGCATTCCTAAACAGGCTGCCTGCGCACTGCCGATCATGGCTGCTGCGGGCATACCAAGGGCGCGGATGCGAACATACTTCATGGCCGCGGCAAACACAGTCGGACTGATACCATCATTTCCAATAATAGCCTTGAGCAAAGGTCTCGCAAACGCAAACAAAATAGCCCCGAGTCCAACGCCCACATAGGCCGATAGCTGGATTGCACCAATCAACGACTTGGTAGTTCGGGGTCGCCCCGGAAGACTCTTGTCAGTCGCTTGGGCAGAAGCCACCATATTGGTGGTACCCGTAAACAAAAAGGCAACAAGCAAAGCCGCATAGTCTGTCACGGCGACAGCCGGATTCAACGCAGCCTGTTGGGCTGTACCCGCCAAGAGACCCACCGTGGAGGTATCAATGAGGGATAACAATGGTCCGCAGAGCCATACCCCAATCGCTGGCACAGCTATTTGAACAAAAGACAAAGTCGACAGGTAAGAACCAAGCCACTACGATTACCATTTTTAGTCACCAAAAAAAAATCGCAAGTCCAGTCACCACGTACCGAATTTGAGAATCTTGGTAACGGACGGAGCCATAATTTCATCTTTCTCGACAATGGTCGGAGAGGAAAAGAGTTCGGTGGGTTCCAAGGCTGCGACAGTTTCGCTACCATTGGAACCATTGAACGAGACGGAAGCTCCAGCAGCGGCAACAGCTTCTCCCGAGGCTGCCAAGATGGCGCTTACAATTTCCAGGTCGGCGCGGTTCTCTTTCTCCAGCAGGCCCGCTGATGCTATTGCTAATGTTAATGTCGATACCACTGGCGCCTCCTCCTTTGCAGAAGAAGACTCCACCATGGAGTTGACTGCCTGAGAAAGGCCAGCGTCGTCTGGAACGACATCAAAGTCTTGCCCTGCATTGTTTTGATCCAACGGCGTCATCGAGTCATCCAAAAACAGAGACTTGGACAAGTCGAGGGGCACTTCTTCAACGGATCCTCCCGTTGTGACACTGTCCTTTTCCAGCGAAATTAGAGTTGTCGGTCGATTCCGGACATGTGATCTGGGTCGAATGAGGGACGCCCCCTGCAATGGGGCAAAAGCATTCGATACAGCGAGCAAAGGAGCTACAACCAAGAGCATCCTCGAGGCGATGGTTGCAGTGCTGCTATTACTACTAGTAGTAGACGGTCTCATTGTTGTGTAGGGACCTCCTTTCTGGTTGTTTCAGCGCGAAAGAACTAATAGAGACACGTCTTGTCTTTCTGTTTTGGTTGGAGAGAGAGAGAGAGAATGAAGGAGTCTGTGGTATGTGGATGAGTCACTCGTCTCGAGGTGCACTCTTTCATTCATGGAAAATGAACAACGAACGGCAAAACAACGCACTTTCATCGTGGAAGTTGAGGTGGAACCCGCGGTTCTTCAACAAAGATGTGTCACACATCAACGCAGCTTTCGCGCAATTTCGAAGGCCAAAGAACAGGCAGCTCGTGCTCTTGCTGATAGGCACAGACATCAAAATAAGTCAGCTGGCCCGGGTGGCGGAGACGAATGGTACGGTCTCACAGCCTTACGAACACTCAAGCAATCTTTTTCAAATCGCCCACGCGCGTCCAGAGGCACTACTCTGAGCCCGTCAAACGAATCAATCATGTAGAACGAGGTAAATAGGGTAGACAATGGGTACGTACATTGGAGTTGGAGTCGATCCAAGCAAGAGCAAAAGCGAATTTGTTCCTTGAGAACAACTTTCAAGAATTGAGATGCTTTTCCTGTGGATTTTTGCCTTTTGCCTTGGCGCAAAAAAGTCAAACGACCGGAAAGACGGAAAGTCGACCTCGTTCTCATTAAATGACGTCATAAACGAGACTAAGCTCTTTGGCGGGAATGACTGACTCCGTTAGCGTTAGGCGAGTAGTACCGTAGTAGTAGCCTGTCGAAAAGGTAACCCTGGACGCTCTGGGTGCATAACCTCGTTACAAGTATACAGGTAGTCCAAGTACAATGCAACACGGTAACCATGGTATACTCCATCCGGGTCAAGATCCGTCCATGCTGTCGATCGGCCATTCATCCATCCAATCTTGCTTGATGGGACGAAATAATGAGATCGAGAGACCGCAGCGGCACCGGCACCGCCAGGGGGGAATCAATCTGTTCGTTGACAAGATGTCCCAGTCATCAGGCCGTGGATAGTGGTTACTGTAGTACTCATCAGCTCAGAATACGACAAAAATCACTAGATTTCTTCTAGATAGCAATATCTACAATTAGCTGGCATCTTATCCCAGTGTACAATAACGATAGATAGTATATGTCGGGAATCCGACTGGAGTCCCGGGAAAGAGTCACGTTTGCTCCAACTTTGATGAAACGGTTCCACGATCTGCAACAGTTTCATTCGTATTGAACTCGTTGAGTGATGGAGTATCCTCGGTCCAGTTCACTCCTCCCTCCACGATCAGTCCCCAAGTAGAATCCTGTAGCCTTGGCTAGAACAGCCACGAAACAGAGATCGTAGATTTGTAATCTAAAGCTCACTTATACTGTTTACTTTAGTTTTCAATCTACTAGTCCTCCATTCTTAGTCTACCATTCATCATGGTGATCATTTGTCCCACTCTTTGTATCTCTGGATGCGCCCAGGGATCCTCTGAGCTTTCTTACCGGCAAGTTGCCGCTCGTGACAATCGAGTCCCGGAGGGGATCGACCGTCATTCCGTCAGTATAAATACTTATAGAAAGGCCCAAGACTCCGACAGTCATTTTTGCTGGTCATCCGCTCACTTTTTGCACCCCCGGCAAGAGTGTTCAGAAGTTCAGTACGACGAGAGCAACAGACCTTTCAACCATGGCGGACGAAGAAGATTACACCGAAGAATCCTACTACAGTGATGAAGAGATCGTAGAAGAGGTCCAGGCCGAAGCACCGCCTGCGAGACCCGTGCATCCAATGGCGGCAGCCATGCGTGGCTCGAGTGGCGGCGCTGGTGCGCCTCCTCCTGCTTCGACTGGACGACCCGTCCATCCGCTTGCGGCGGCCTTGGCTGGTGCCGGCGGAAAGCCTACTGTATCCGCAAGCAGAGCGCCTCCTCCGGCTACGCCTACTGGTGGGGCGCCAGCGGGTCGACCAGTGCATCCACTTTTTGGTGGTGGTGGTGGTGGTGGTGGAGCTGATAAGTCCTCGATGAACGACCAAATCAAAATGATGGCTGCCAAGCGAAACAACCGAGTGGCCACGGGAGGAGCCAACGTTCCCCCACCAGCAACAAAGCCAAAGCAGCCGGTTAACGCCGTCATGCCTCCCAACTCGGGAAAAGCGTCAGGAAGCTCGGCGACTGCCTCCATGGCTGAACAGGTTGCCATGTTGGCGGCCCAGAGAAAACAGAGATTAACAGAAATCGGGGCGCTACCCACCAAGCCACATGCTTCGCAGGGTTCTGCTCCAGCGTCAAAGCCCATGGTGACACCTGTACTGAAGAAGACGACTACTCCTCAGCAAAATCCCAAGGTGGAAGCCGCCAAGCCTACCTTTTCCCAAGCCCAGTTGCGCCAGACGCACAACGGTGCCGTCGACATGAAGAACCTCCCCGCGCCAGTCCCAGTTCCTAGCCCAGCGCCCGTCAAAAAGGCGACTCCTGCTCCAGTTGCTGCTGCAGCGCCGACCACGACTACGAGAAGGGTGGTCCGAATGGTACCGTCCAAAAAGGCGCCCAGAGAGGTAGTAACGACCACCAAGACGACGCGCATGGTCACCAAGCCTGCTGCTACCGAAGGAGCCCCCGTATCTACGAGGACAGAGATTACGGAAGAGGTGGAACAGGCGCCCGTGGTGACTCGGTCGTCGGGCCCCAAGGTGATTGAAACACAGCCCGATTCGTACGTGACCGAGTACAAGGTTGGATGCGTGTGTACCATTCTTTAAAAAATCTCGATTGGACGAACAGTTACTGTGTCTGTTTGGTTTTCATTATAAATTAGTTTCGGCATGAATGAGAGGAGACGCTTGCGTCCATCGTTCCACTACTACTACTAGCTATCGTACGTACTGTAGCTAGCAGACGAACACGGTATCCTGGGTTAGTAGCTACTCTAGGTACTAGCTTTGTAGTATGCGTTGGTGTACTATGACGATCGGCGTAGTCTTGACCGAACTTAGTTCCACTTGTTACTGTCACGCTAGTTCTACTGCGTAGCTAGCAATATGTGACGGGATTGTTCTCTTCTACTACTAGCAGTCTACTAATACTCGTACAAAGCCCACGATGGAAAGAGGATGCGTACCGGTTACCGGTTATCATATGGACCCATGATTTTTGATCATGATCTTGATATCTGGATGGATCCGGCGCAGGCACAAACAAGAGATTGGTGATTATTGAGATCGCTCGTGTGTCTATTTATATGGTCTAAGTCTTTCGAGAATGCGACACAACCCCGACTCCGCATTTTTCCTCAGGATTTCACTCTATAAACTGACTACTAAATATCTCTATTGCCGGGTGTCCCTGGTGTGCGCGCCGAGAGGACGAGTTTTTGTTGTCCCCTCCTTTTTCCCCTCCTATCCTTTCCCTTTTCCTCCGACCAAGCGACAGGCGACAGTAGACAGTCGACAGTGCAGTGTTGTTATCGTAGTCGTAGACGAAGATAAGACGAGGACGAATCGAGGACCCCTGTCCGTACCGTAAGCTCATTACTAGAAGGATTCCTAGTGAAACGCACAGAGAGAGAGAGAGAGAGGGATAAAGGGAGAGAGAGAACTACTTCAAAGTCGGTCAAGTCATCTTGCGTTCGCCTCGTTCCGACGTTGTCCATCGATCCAGAGCGCAGTAGGCTAGTCCGCCAGAGCATTCGGCTTTTAGACCTCTAGACGCTCGTTGTGCTTGCCGTCATTCATACGCGTCCCTAGCTGGCTGCATCGTACGCGAATGACGATACTCGCAACGCTCACCATGGCCAAGCCGAAACTTGCTGCTGGCACCACCAAGACGGCGGCAAAGTCAACCGATACCGTCCTTACATCCTCGCCCAAGACGTCATCGTCCTTGTCCACGCGTAAGGCTTCCAACGTTACCGGTAGCGACCAGAACCACACCACTACCAAGCAACCCCAGACTCCCAACAGGGACGGAAAAAAGCCCAAGAATGGTGGCACCATGTCTCCCACTAAAAAGAATCCCACTAAAAAGAACGCTGCTAAGAAAGGCACTCACAGCAACGTAACAGACAAGACCGCCGTTACTGAAAATGGCGTTGACCTTCGCCGAGTCTACACCTTTCCTGTTCGAGCTTTAGAATCAAAACAAGCCGACAATGTTCAGCAGGAGGTCGCGGCCCACTGCCTCGATCGATTCGGTTTCATTACTAATATGGACTCGCACGGCAACATTCACGATATTGACACGGAGGGTACGACTACTACTGGTTCAAGCGCAATGTCTGTTCCGACCTTTGCCGAGATGCAACGCAACGAGCGCCGCACCAAAAAGTGGAACGCCATGATGGCCACTTGGAGCACCACCAAGCGCCGTAGAAAACTCGTGCTGAAGCGACTCCGCAAGGGCGTTCCCCACGACTTGAGGGGGTCCGTCTGGGCTCTGCTGGGAAATGTCGAGGGAAAAATCAAAAGAAATCCTGGACTGTACCAAAAGTTGGTGCGCCAGTCGGCGGGAGTGGATGATGCGGGAGCGGTCCAGCAGGATAAGTCGTTTCGAGCCATTCAAGAAACCATTGAACGCGACATTCATCGAACCTATCCGCGACACGCCATGTTTTATGACGATGGTACTGGTGGGGATACCAATGAAGCGGTGCAAGAAAGTGCCGCGACGGACGAAGCTGTTGGATTGTGTGGCACGACGGAGATTTCCACCATGATTCGGGATTTGGAATGCAACGTGCCTGCGTATACCAATGAGTTGAGCCCGACCGCTGTTTTGGAGCTAAGGGGAGGCCAACCGTCCTTGAGACGCGTTTTGAAGGCATATAGTCTGTACGATCGGGAGATTGGGTACTGTCAAGGCATGAACTTTATTGTGGGAATGTTTCTTACGTTCATGACGGAAGAAGAGTCGTTTTGGCTTTTGGTTGGTACGTGTGTGTGTGTCAGTGGGCGGTGCCGAGTTGCGAGTTGCGTGAAACTGTGAGATCTCATATTGATGCTCTTTGCTACTTGTCTTGATAGCGGTCATGTACGACCAGCCCTGTAAAATGCGGGGACTCTTTGGGGAGGGAATGCGAGAAACACACAAGGTCTTGTACGTGGCAGAAAAGCTGATTCACCAGTTTTTACCCAAGGTGGCCAAGCACTTAGACAAGGAGCACATTCACATAACCATGTTTGCGACTCAATGGCTCTTGACACAGTACACTAGTTCGTTCAAATTTGACGTGGTGACGCGGATTTGGGATTGCTTCTTGTCGGAAGGCTGGAAGATTACCTATCGCGTCATGCTGGCCATGTTGCAGCAATGGCAAAGCTCGTTGGTTAAAATGTCATTTGAAGATATACTGGCATTCTTTCGCGAGCTGCCTGACCGTGTAGACGGAGCCAAAACTATAGAAATTGCCATGAAGATCCCTTTGCGAAGAAAGCACATTGCCAAGTTGGAAAAGGAATGGGACACTCAACAAGCGGAGCGTGAGCAGTCGTGAGGTGCGACGGCGTGAATGGCGGACGCCTCCGTTTCGCGTATGTCGTTTTTATCACGCTCTGTTGACTCCGACCAAGTAGATAGCTACTAGAAGACTCTTAACTCTCTAGAATGATTGAGTTTATTTGATACATCTTTAAGTCTAGCTTGTGTAGTGTTCTGAAGTGTTTCTTGAACCAGTGCGTACGGGGTGCAGTTGGGATCTTTGGTTGAAAGCAACGAGTGTGCGCCTCTTGACTCTAGACAGACCAAAGGCTTGGCTGCTGTGGTGGAGACACGGGGTAGGCTCGCCTACTTTCTTTGTCTCGTTGAGCATTGTTAGTGCTTTGGCTGCTTCCATCCTTTGTTTTAATGAACAACTCTAGAATGTGTTTGGCTTCCTCTTCGATTCGTTCGAGCACATCAATGTAGGTTGCCCTGGTAGATTTGTCGTCTTCGTGAATTTCTGATAATCCGGCTTGGACCGACTTTGATGCGGCGCGCAAAAGGCCTAGTGATCGATCGCGTCCCTCGTCGTCGATCTTGGTGTCTGCAGTCAAAGCCGCCATTAACCAATAGCACAAGCCAGACGATAGTCGCTTGCCCGATGATACTTTCTTGTGCTGCCGGAAACATCTTTGGGGAAGAAAGGAGGTCTTTGCCTCGTCGCCAGGCGGCGTTGACTTGACGGTAGAAAAAATGGTCTTCGAAAGTAGTGCATGTTCAGATACTTCGACTACCGTGGATAGAATCTCCAGGGCCTCTCCTGTCCGGCCGAGCTCGCGTAGACACCGAGCAGCGCCATACGCTGCAGCCGCCACATTTTGGTGGCCCAGTCCTTTTGTTCGCGTGAATCCTTTCAGTGCGTATTGGTAGTGCAGAAACGCTTGTCGCCAGTAATGATCTTGATCCATTGGATCCGAGGAACCTGTCGATAGCGAGAAAGCCTTCGCCGTAGCGACGCAATTCGCCAGCACTGCAATCGAATCTGCAAGAAAGCAATGGTGGACCAGCGCGATGTCGTGATCGTGGCCGATTATTCGAACCATTTCTCTATCCAGGTGACTCTGAAAAGAGGACACAAATCCAGTGAGCATCGAAAGCCACTTTCTATCGTGGTCCGTACGAAACATAACCGCTTTCGTATGACTGTCCGTGAGATTTTCATCTCGGCGAGAGAGAAACTTGTCTTCCATCTCGGACAGGTAGGAACAGAGTCGCTGAGAAACTCTTGCAATTGTGCGTGTTACCAGTTCGTCACGCGCTCTCGCAGAGCACACCGCGGCAAAGTCGAGCAGCGTTGCCAGTGTCAGTGGGTGGACTGGGGAAAAGTGTAATTCTCTTGACATTATCAGATCCTTGAGTATATCTTCAGCATCTGTCCACATCCGGCGGTGGGCAAACTTGCACGCAATCTCGTACTGAAATGCCAAGGGCCGCTCAATATCTTTCTCGGGTTGGTGATCTGAGTCAAATTCCATCCACCCCATCATGCCGGTGGAGGCTGCTTGGTTCGAGATGATCCAACAACGGAACAGGCATTGTTGAGAGTATTTCATCATATCTTGTCGGCTGGCAAATTCGTCGCTATCCGATAGCCCAAGACTCTCGAAACGATCAGAATCCGACAGAAACGAAAATAGAGCGTGCATGCATACAAAGGACGGTACGTCTCTGGGATTTTCCAGAACAGTCTGGGCTCCCCGCCTCAATACGGCGGCGTAGAAATCAGTCTCTGACCATTCTCTAGATTTGGCATTAATAGACACGAGGGCTTTCTTGCGCTCAATCGACTCCGCAAAGTTGCCAGCCCGGGTCCCTAAATACTCCTGCGACTGTCTCTCTGGAGTTGTAACAGGGGAGCGTGTCTCCACTATCGTTTCTGATAGACCTAATCCTCCCGGAAAGGAAGCCGTGTCGACATGGCGTAAGTCGCGGCCAGCTGCTCGGGGAGTATTCGCCTCGCTGAAAGAAGCCGTGGGTCCAACGTGGTCGAATGAAGTAGATACCGTCAACGTTCTGCCTGCGGTTGCCGGAACGCTTGAGTGGATTGAGTCAGAAGTGGCAGCATGTGTCTCACGTATCGGACTCTGCATCGATTCATCATGGGTATTCACTTTCTCTTCGTCCCGAGCTACCGTAGCGGATGCAGCAGCCTTGATCTGATCCATCAAGCCGAGTCTTTTAGTTTCAGGGGCTGTGGGGGTAGGCAGCGATTCTTCCTGTGTCTCGGTCTTCTTTTCCTCCTCCCGTGCCCCAGTGGGGGCCCTTGAAGCCTTGATCTGATCCATCGTGGTAAGTCTGCTCGTTCCTGGAGGTGATACGTCCCGGGCGTTCTCAGCCAGAGAGGCGGTCACTGTAGCCTTAATCTGATCCATTAAGCCGAGTCTAGTGCTATCAGGAGCTGCCTTCTTCTCTTCCCGATCGGCAGCTGATGCGGCTTTGATCTGATCCATTAAGCTAAGCGTGCTACCTTCGGAAACTTCCGCGGTAATTTGTTTCTCACCTACTATTGCATCGACTGTTATAGCCTCAGTTTGGTGCTCGTTCGAGTCACTGATACGGTCCTCCGGGATTGTTGCTGGTCGGCCGGAAGCCTTGTCATCCTCGATGTAAGTAGAGCTGGGGTTGCGAACAACAGATTTGGAATCCATTTTGCTTTGCTTCTCTTCGAACTCTGGTGCAATCAGCAGGTCGCCATCTTCGTGCGCGAAAACTCGAGGTTCTTCATCTGACCCTTGCCATGTGGTCCGCGAATAGGAGCTGACTGTTTGGGAGACTGGAGATGTTGAGCTAGCGACTCCTTTAGTGTCTTCGAACGGAAGGTCAGGGTGGTAGATGGCAGCCTCGGTGATCAATTTGACTACGTCGGTACTAGCATCTTCAACTGAGAATCGGCGGGAGTCAGTCTCGGCGATCAAGGGTTCGATATCAAACGGGGAAAGACAATCCGTGGCCGAATCATTATCTTCGCCAAGTCCATCGGAAAGTGCATCTTGGAGTTCTATGATCTCGCGATGCAGCAAATATCCTTCGCTCCCAAGGATGTCGAACACTGTGGAGAGATGGCATTGAATCTCTGAGGAAGAATAGAGTGAGTGAGTTGACTTCACATTTGAGACAAAAGTGAGTGACGATGATGTAAACGTACCTGCCAATAGTCCGCCGCTCAGGCGTATGCTCAGCAGTACATGCCCGTATCCCGTCGGGAGCTCAATATCGCAAGATGATTCAACAAAAGAGTTCTTGAATCGCACCAAGTCAAATTTGATCTCGTCGGTGTTTTTCATACCTCTACTACTGATGCGATTGAGATAAACGAGAGCACAGACAAGAGACGCTTCGTCAGGAAACACAATCTGACCTCTCAATACGTCTTTGACTTGAAGAAAGTCCCCTCCGTACTTTCGCTTTGCTTTATTTTCAATCGCCTGGTGCAGTTTTAGCCCGACAGAAAAATAAGGAGGTTCAAGCTCGTCTTCGGCGGCAGCAGCCTCGTTCCGACTAGCGAAGGCGGCGATCTCATGTACGAACGCAGAGAAGCGACTCAGCTCTGACTCAGCAACTCGTAGGAGCTCATGAATCGAACTGTGCGTCCTTGCGTCTGAATCTACCTCGTGTCTCAGGACACTAGCATGGACAACCGTCAGCGATCCCATTTCAGAGAGAAAATTGGTCAAATGATCCGAGGACGTGTTGTAGCCTAATCCGTCCAAACCGCTTCCCTCAACTAAGGTGAGTCCACACAATTCGATTTTGGTCAGGTTCTGCTTAGGATATCCAGTCGACGCAGAGGCACTCAGAGCATCGTCTAAAGATCGCTGCAGATTGGAACTGGACATCGAATAACGTCTCTTCACAAAGTTCATCATCTCACGGTGCTTGATATTGGCTACAAGCTGCCGCCATCTTACGAACGCAAGATACTCAAGAGAATCATCGAGCTCAAGGAGACGTCTCCAAGGGAATCGTACACTCTGTACAGACGAGAAGGCTAGCAATGTACCTTCCAGCATTACTTCCTCGTAAGGAGGGAACACAAAAATTCGTTCGGGGGCAGAAAATTGGGCCACGCTTGCAGCCGAAAGCATAAGCGATGGGCTTGGAATAAAAGTGTCCGCAGCGGGAGTGTCCGGTATTATCCTGGAGATCCCAAGTGCAGCGTCAGGATAGCGACCGTTCGCAACGACTTCTCTCGATAGCGTAGGGCAGGGTTGATTCGGCGAGCGGCCATGAAAGAGAAGGGCCGTTGAGGTAGAGGAGCCATCAGGCGACTCGAGTGGGGACCGAACGACAGGTGACGAATCCCTTGCGGAGAGCGAGATAGGCGAACAAAAACGCAAGTCTGGTAAGCTGAGGCTACGATCGAGCGGTGGCTGGAAATATCGGTTATTCCGATACCGTGAATCGGGTGAGAACGTGCGACCGTCCAGGGAGAGCGTTTCGGATTCGTCGCGATACTTTGGAGAGAAAAGGGGCGGTAGCTCCTCACTCCTGGCGGCCCAGATGGAAAGCTCTGCAACTGATTTTTGATTAATTCGTTTCCGAGAAAACGCCCTGCTCAAGAGAGAACGGCGGCTTGACCCTCTACTAGTAATCGAAAATCCTTTCGCTATCCGCGTACGCCTTTTTGAAGAGGAAAAGGAGACGTCGCCCAACCGGTTCCTTGCTCTCGATGATGACCCAAGCTCCGACGCCGCGGGAGAGTTTAGAACACCCCATTCTTCCGCAATATCTTGGGGAGTGGTACGAGAAGAGCTAGTAGACCCCGGGAGCACCACGTAGTCCGGCCTTTCGCCTGCAGTACTAGCGCCGATAGGTTTCGGTGGGCTGTGCTTTACTGATATCATGTCCCAAAGTGCCAACTCAGCACGACTTTCCAAAGACGCAAAGCGCGAGAGATTGTCTTTGGAGCCATCAGCAGAAGTTTCGTCCAACTCAGAGTCGTCCCCAGTCGGTTCTGGAGGGGAGTCTGGTGGCGACAAGGATAACGATGACGAAGGAGGTAAACGTGCTCGAGCGAAAACACTCTCATTTGGATCAAACGATGTCACACGAGATTGTTTCATCCACCGGTTGTCTCCAGGCTCTTTCTCGTCAGTCTGCTTAGTCGCGGCTTGGTGGGCAGCAAGCTTCTTTGAAATGAATTCGACAAACTTGCTTGGATTGTTCGCGACGTCCCTCGTCTTCTTCGGAAAGAGTGGTGGTCTGGTGTCTACGTTGCTACCGCGTTCCGAACCAACACTCATCCGAGGCCCTCTTGCGGGAGTTGCCACTCCAGAAGACAGGATACCCTTTGTCGTCGATCCAGGAGAAATTGTACTCGATGCACTCGAGAGTGACACAGCATCGCTTTTTGTATTTCGATGCATATTCGACGAGTGAAAATTGATTTGTAGAGGTGGAGCATCATCGGTCCGTCGAAAAGCATCTCGGACGTCAGTCCTTTGGCCCGATAGATAAGGCACTTTTGCTCCTTCACCTAGCGAATCCTCCTCCCCTGCTGCGGTAATAGAGATAGGCGATGCGGCGGTGTGGGAAGTCACAAGTGGTCGATTGTGCTCAGCATCAGCTTTGTTAGGCAGATCAATTGTCGCGGATACCTCTCTCCGACGAATGCCAACACCCAGTAAGACTTCAGGTGGCACAGTGCCTGCAGCTACCGCTTTTCCCGTTTCGCGTGCAACTTTTAAAGTTTCGGTCCCCGACAGCTTCTCGACGGCAACATATGGGGCAACAAGAATCGATGTCTGCTGCCGGGGGACTACCACGTCGGCAGCCAGCATTCCAGCTTCCGATAAAATAGGCCTGGCGACCTTGGCAACACTTCCAGCCGTGGAAATCGCAGCTGATGCGAAGCGACTCAACGAAGAACTCGACATTGACTCTTCATCTGATATCGGAGGGGATGCCGGAACCTTCCGTTGCTTAGTCTTATCATCGAACGGTTGACTTGTTGTGCTTAGAGCGGAGGTACATACCGAGGCTTGATCCGCAATGCCCTCCCCCGCCGAAGGGTGCGACATCGGAATCTCGGTTGTGCTAGACTGTTTGCTTCTCTTGGGGGTCGTGTCACTTCTGTACGAGCCCGCAATCTCTGTTGCCATGGTACTCGCTTCGACCAGAACCGGAGCAGCAGCCTGGGCCGCGCTCGCTGCGGTCGAAGCAGCAGCTGTAGCAAACCGATTCATTGAGCCTTTCCAGCCACCCCTCACGGAGAAGCCAAAAGCCGAACGTCTTCTTTTACCATCTGCTTGTGAGCTTTCTCCTGAACTCGTCAAGACTTGCCTCTTCACAGCGGTTACTTTATCAGATATGCCTGTCCCTGACGCTTCGCTAGGCACGGGTACTTGGCTTGCAACAGTTTTTGCGATTTCGACAAGAGAAGTCTCACCTGCCACCGAAGCAGCAGCAATAGTATGGACCGAAGCTGATAACGGTTCTAAAGAACCACTTTTGTGGACGGCGTCTTTCAGTTTATCGTCACTGACGACCTCTTTGTTATAACTTTCGGGTGATGCTTTAAAGTCATCAGTGGCACCGATGAAGTTTGTCTTCTCTGCGTCCGAAGAAGCCTCCAACTTCGAATCGCATGACGCACTCGGATCCTTTATTACGAGCAGCCCATCGCTTGCCCCATCGCCAATATCACATCGATTCTCGGCCTCTCGTGGATTCGCACTTTCGGGTTTATTTTTGCCTGGACCACCAGTAACGAGACCGGCGGGTAAGGTTAGGTCATATGTATTAGCCTGTGCCCTCTCGATCGAGACGACGTCCCCGTTGTTGTCGACAACTTCGTTCTCTTGGGCCACCTCAATTAAATCGACGGTGCGTACGGCTGGGTTGTCTCGGTCATCGGTCCGAGCTACTTTAACCGAATCGACACCTTCGTTTACCTGTGATGTTGCAACCGAGTCTACAACCGAATCGACGCCCTGATTGTCCTGGGCCTCCCCAACCAAATAGACACTCTTGATGTTCTGGGCTGCTTCCACCGAATTGACGCCTTCGTTTTCCTGGGGCCCTGCGACCGAATCGGCGCCCTTGTGCTGGGCTGCTTCAACGGAACCGACGCATTGGCTTTCCTGCGCTGTTGCAACCGAATCTATGATCACCGAGTCGACCGAATTAGTGCCCTCATTGTCCAGGGCTGCTTCTACCACAGAATCGACGCCTTCACTGTCCTGGGCTGCTTCAACCGAATCGGTGCCCTCATTGCCTTGGGATGCTTCAACCAAGTCGACAACCGAATCGACGCCTTTGCTGTCCTTAACCGCTTCAACCGAATTGGTGCCCTCGTTGTCCTGGGCTGCTTCAACCGAATCGACAACCGAATCGGTGCCCTCATTGTCCTGAGATACTTCAACAAAATCGACAACCGAATCGACGCCTTCGCTGTCCTGGGCTGCTTCAACCGAATCGGGCCCCTCAGTGCCCTGAGAGGATTCAACCAAATCGACGCCTTCGTTGTCCTGGACTGCTTCAACCGAATCGGGCCCCTCATTGTCCTGGGACACTTCAACAAAAGCGACAACCGAATCGGTGCTCTCGCTGTCCTGAAATGCTTCAAACAAATCGACGCCTTTATTGTCAGCCGAATTGACAAGGGAATCGACGCATCCGTCTAAAATGGAAACTTCAACCGGATCGACGCCCTCGTTGTCCTGGGCTCTTTCAACTAAACTGACGCCTTCGTATTCCTGGGGTGCTTCAACCAAATCGGCGTCCCCGATATCCTGGGCCCCTTTCATTGAGTCGACGTTTTCGTTGTCCTGTGCTGCTACTTCAGCCGAACTCGCGTCCCCGTTGTTCTGGGATGTTTCAACCGAATCAGTATCCCCATGATTTATAGCCGTTTCAACCGAATCGATGGCGCTTTCTGGTCGATCACCGCCCGGGCCATCTATTGTCACACTTGAAGGCGGACCAAAGTCATTGTCACGAGCTGATTCTCCTTGAATATGTTTGATTTTAGTAGGCGTCGCATCGCTACCACCACTCCTGTGAAGAGGATTGTTCAAATCGCCGTGAGACTCAACACCAATTCCAGTGTCAGGCTGAAGATGCTGACCCATATCATAATAGAGACTATCGTCGGCTGATTTGGTACCCGGGCTGCCCCAATCGGCGTCAGGAGAGTGGAGTTTCAACAGGACCTCTCCCGTGTGTTCGGTCTGGATACTTCCTCCAGCGTCATAGTACATGCTACTATCATGAGACCTCGTACTTGGACTTCCTACCACTGCTCTTTGAATGCCTCGTGAATCATAGACAGCGAAAGGATCTTCAGATGTATTGTCCTGACCCTGGGGTGAATCCGCATTTATACAGTTTCTAACGATAGCGCTTGGCTCATGTGTACCCGTACTAAGAATGCCTGCTTCACCAACATCATAGACATGCTCCGCCTCACATTTTGACAGAATCGGCTGCAGCGTATCACCTTGAACGAGTGATGGTTGTTCTCCATCTTCGTCTCGCTCACGATCAGTGACATCTGGCTGTGACGCAGACCTCTTATCTTCAACAGAAGCAGATTTAAGCATTCTGTCTGCCCTCTGTTCCTCATCGACCATAGGCTCCGGTGATAAAGAAGCTAGTCCAACATGATCGTTCTCATCGAATGAATCAGTAGAAATCAAGATATCGTCCGTGTCAACGAAAGAATCGATTTCGCCGGATAATGGTCGCGATAATAGCGTTACAGCATCTTCGCACGATGTGGTGACCGTGTTTTCGTCCATAGCTGGAGTCAGTGACTCTCTTTCCGCCCCCTTCTCGGAAAGCAACATCTCCGACACAATAGTTCCATCTGTACTAGACGAGGGCACCACAGCAGCTGACAATCCTTCATCTAGTTCGTTCCTAAGGCCTTGTGTTGGAGTGGTATCTTCTGCTAAAGGTATCTGCGAGCTTGCATGTAAAGGGGCGTCATTCTGTTTCGGTTCCGTCACTTTACTGCGAGGAATGTCCGTCAAGCTGTGTTCCGAAAAGGAAGAGACACCATTGGGTCGATCATCTGCTTCAGCGTGCGGTGATTGTGCTTCCCTGTCGCCGTCGCTAGCTACAGGGGAGAGCGCTTGCTTCTGGTTTGGTACCGCAGAGTCTTTGGGAGCGATTGTTTCTACTGACGACAAGTCTTCCGTACCGTTCTCTTGGTTTATTCGACGGTCATTGTCAGCACGAAGACTGAGCGGCTCATCTTCACTCAGCATTGGACTGTCGCCATGAACGTCCGCGTCTCGCAGAGGTGACATTTGGGCAGCCCAAAAATCAGCGAGATCTTCGTCTTGCGATAGTATTTGGCTGTCGTCATCACTTCCCTTCATCGACGGTAGACTCTCGGTAGCCGGAACATCGAGCGCTTCGTTTTGCTCTGGTTCCCGAGTGTCGTTGACTTTGCCAGCTTGTGTGAATCCGGCAGCTGAAGCCAGGAGCACTTTGTTGGGGTCTATTAACGGACTCACTGTAGTAGCGGCTGGCTCCTTCAGCAGGGTGTTGTTGTTGGGCAACAACGGTAGTCTCTCGGTAGCTGGGTCACCGCGCTCTTGGTTCAGCTCTGCTATCCGAGTGTCATCATGAACTTTTACTTCCTCTGATCGTGACAATCCATCAGCAGCCAGAACAAGAAGTGTCTCATTCGGGCTGAGCAATCGAGTGTCATTGTCGTCTAGTAGACTGTCGCCCATCAAGGGTAGACTCTCGGTCCCAGGAGCATCGAGCGCTCCGTTTTGCTCTGGTATCCGAGTGTAGGATGAAGCCTCGTCAATTTGTTGAATAGACGGAGTATACGACAGGTTTTCAGGGGCGAAAGGAATAAATTCGACGGGCTGCCCTTCCTCTTCAGCACCCTGCTTGCAAGAAGTAGCGTCCGCCGACGATACTATTGTATCAATGTCGGGAAAGAAATTCCTGGAAGCTTCACTACTGTGCTCATCCGAATCGATAGGACTATTCCCCGCACCTGCCGACGGTCGCAGTGAATCATCCCCACGCAGCGGCGAAGTTACCGGTACGGCTTGATTCAATACGAACTCTCCTTCGTGACTGTCGTCGTCTTGGCTGTCGTTTTGTTCAAAAGAGGTTTCCCCATTCTCACCCAACTCGGCCTCGCGGAATATTTGAATGGTTGGCATACCCGCCAGGAGCTTTTCCCTGCTCATTTCTTTTACGGTATCATTTGCTGGCAGCTGCTCATCTCGCATTACATTTCGACAATCCCACGAGTAAGATTTCACCAGGGAAGTACCTCTACTCAATCGACCCCTACCCGCCGCCAGCTTGCTGTCATTTCGCCGCGATGCCGGCAACGACTTGGCACTGTTCGGAGCAACAACGGCCTCATCAAAACTCGTGGCTTTTCTGGCGGCGGATGCTCTAGGTGAGAACTTTAACGCTTCGACAAACTGTCGAGGCTCTGGGTGTGCAAAATTCATGACCTCCGACACGTCGACGTACATTCCCGACTCGTCCGAGGTGCCTGTATCGACGCTCCTCGCGTCTCGACCCTGGCTGATGCTACTGACACCACTGTCGTTACTATCCGCACTCAAGGCTGATCGGATAACACTATTGCTACTGTCGTGCACGACGTTGACAATACCAATAGTAGTATGATCGTCCCGACTGCGATCGACGCTTGATGTTTGGCTTTGGCGCACCATCTGGGCATTCTCTGTGGTGGTAAGGCTACTAGTGCGCGGCGGAGGCTTTTTGCCAATAACGGGTCCGGCACTCTTGGTGCGCGTCGGGACGGTGTTCTCGGTGGTTTCTTTTTCTGCAGCAGCAGCACTGCTCGAGCCCTTTTTCTTGTCTTTTTTCCCCTTGCGCGGTGATCGCCGCTTTTTGGAACCACTCGCGGATGATCCCCCTTCCGCGCCCCGGGAAGTCTCATTTCCCATGACGCTCGCGTGTGTCTATTATTCCGTCTTCGTAGACTACCAGACGCTTACGTGTTCTGCACAATCTCCTCTGGACTGTTCGGTTGCGGCGTCCGTGTCGGCGTTCGGGTAGACTTACCGCACGCGTTCGGAATGATAACGAAAGGACTTTTTAAAAACACTTTTGACTTGGGTCTATCGGCTGGACGCAACCATTTCTTTGGGTTGACTCGTACAATGGCTCTCGGTGAATGAATGAGTGAGTGAATGAATGAATGGATCCTTTTTAGACTGTTGCAAGTACTGCTACTAGCGTCCGCACCATGGTCTTTTTTTCTCGTTGTACTTGTTGCAACAACGCTAACGCTACGACGCGTCTTGCGTCTACTGTGAAGGTGCTTGATAACCTGATTCCTACTGTAATATATATATATATATATATGTTCGGAACTTCCGACTTTCGAAACGGAAAAATGAGAACTTATGAAATACAGTATCGGACGTAAGACAATGGTGAGAGCTGTTACATTTGCGATACCGTACAGGTTTGGGCCAGCCGGCAAGTAGAGGATCGAAAGGGCAAGAGCAACGAACGTGAAAGGGACCGATCGCTGACTCAGTAAGAACATCCAGGAGGGGTGGTGCGTGCTAGCTTGCAGCAGAGGAATGGGCAACCAAATGGCAAGACGCCGTGCCACCACCAACGGTACTATTGCTACCGCCCCGCCAACGACGATGGTCAACGTTCTTCCCCATTTGCGCTCCGCGGTGTTCATCACTGGTGCCTTTTGCACCGCGTGGGCATGGGATCTAGTATTCTACGGGGCTTCTCATGCGTGGGCGGGAGAGAATCCTCTGCAAGATCAAATTAGCTTTGGAGAAAATCAACGTGGCGGCGGCGGTAGCACTAGTAGTGCTAATCCCAAGCATCTACTCGTCCTGCTCCTCCAGTACCTCTTTTGCTGCTTGTGCGCGGCTCTTTGCTCCGACCTGTTCTGTCGAACTCCTAAAAAGTGGACCAGAGCGGCAGTAACAGCGGTGGAATTCTTCCCGTCGCCCGTTTTTGCCGGCAAACTCATGGCCTACTTGGGTCAGTTTTCAAGCCTCAAACCGGTCCAACGTGCCATGATTAATCTTGCAGCCACGCTGTTTGCTGCGTGTTTGGCCCATTCGGCAATGATTCTTCCTGCGGTTCTGCCATTTCACGCTGCAAATTCAGGACAAGCACGACTGCTGGCACTGCGGGTGCGATTGGGTCAAATTGTGCGGGACACGCTGGGCTTTGGCCTGGGCATTGCGTGGAACGTTCTCTTGATTCAGTTCATGGCGCCGCCAGACTTGTCTCGTTCGAACCGACACCAGCACGAGGTCTTGTGCTGGCACCTCGTCGGACTCGCGGGCTATCTCGCAGTCGTGACGCTCATTGCCTTTCGCCTCGCGGCTATTGGCCAGCACGAGCAGCATCAGCATCAGCAGCTGCGGCAGTCGTCCGAGAGATCCCTTTGGAATCAACAGCTAGTAGAGCTTGCCTCCTTTGCGGCGTACGTGGTTTGCGCTTTCACTTTGGTGGCCTTTCTCAACGCCCTGTTGCACCCGGGATGGCTCGGCACCTTGGAATCACTGGCCATTCTCCTCTTACTCTCCGCCGCCATGTCGTCTATTATAGCAAATATCGACTTCTTGGAGGACGAAGTATCAGAGCAGGCAAGTAATGAAAATGAGAAAAAAGGTGGTTTATATTGCCCCTGTGGGTTTTTCCTTTTTATGCCATGTGTGTGTTGTTACTGCTGCTGCCCATGGATACCTTTTCTGTGGCTATTGGCTGGGTCTGAGACTGTCGGTGTCAAGGAGCAATGGTTTTCACTTATTGCCATGGTCTCGGGCCTCGCGTCCTCCGTTGAGGCGAGCGGCATGCTCACCGATGCGACAGACGCTCTCGCCGCAAGCCTGGGCATTTGCGACCCCAAATACTGCTATCATAAATGGCTTTTCGTCTTTTTACAGACAGTTGTTGCAGTGCTGACCACCGCAGTACTCATCCCCACAATCGCCCTGCTCGATGAAACTAGTCCCAACGACCAGGACCAGGACCAGGACCAAGCGGGTAGCAACGAAGGGGTGCAGCGAGAAAACCAACCGCTACTTCCCAAGTTGAGGAATAAGTTTCAAGACATGGTGCAATCGATGTAATGTGTCCTCGCTCTTGAACGCGCTCGCTTCGTGAAAGCTCGTTCCCATGACGCGAGCTTGTTTAAACCTCTCAAGCAAGCTCGCCTGCTGCCGCCTGCTGCTTCTATTCCTCCTCTGGACTGTTAGGTTACAACATCATAACAATTCTGTTCCAATAAAGACTTTTTGATGAGGACTTCACAAACTTGACTAAGTTCATCAGCTGGACAACCTATCTTTTCCTTGGCGAGCTTGAGCAATGACTCTTGGCTAACGACTATACACGCAGTTATAGATCCTTAGACTAATCCTAGCGTCCACACCGTACACCGTGGCCTCTTTTCTCGCCGTGGCCCAGAGGACAACTGCATCTTTTATTGATTGATTCGATCTACATCCGAGCAGTTCGATGTGTGGATGGCAGCATGGGGGCCCATAGTGGAATGAAATCACAACCATGACCGGGTTGCCGCTTCCCTTTCAACTAGTCTAGAGTGCGGTACCACTACGTACAATACAGATTGCAGTACTGTAGTTGTTCCGAGTCACAGCATAATATAATCACCCACTGACAACAATACTGTACAGTACAACACCTGGGTGGTGTGGAAATCCTGGTTCCCGCGCGAGAGCACCCGTCTCACATGCCCTCTTCGCGGGTAAATATTGGCGCTGTGACGGTATTGACGAGTCCTTCGTTGTGGTCTTGGAGAGAAGAAGACCCGAGCTTATTACTACTAAAAACTAAACAACACACACACAGTACAATACCTGGCGCGTCTTCACCAGGTACTAAGTGCGAGAAGCCACATGTATTCTACAGCACGTACGTTCTACCAAATGTCTTTGAGAATCACACAGGCAGTTTGACTTTGAAACCTTCTACAAAACAGTATTCCGCAACACGGTACAGATCAATATCACTTTAGCTTATCAACATGACCAACAGTCGAGTGATCTAGTTGCCTGTGTTTATCAGCGAGATTGACAGCGGGTTGCCGTTCACCAGTGAGCTCGCGATCAGGGGCTTTCCCTGCTTTCGCTCTTACAGTAGAGGCGCAAACAAATTCTATTAGCTCACGATTACACGAAAGCTTCGTTATTTGCCACAACGCCTGATTCTCCGAGCTCCACACTTAGAGAGGCTTTTGACACTGCTCTGGCTGTAATCCAAGGATCTGGTATGGTACGGTACTCAAGACTTAAGGACAACTACTGTGCTGCTGATCCTTGGTGTCTGGTCTGCGCAGGACGCAGGACGCAGGACACAGCGCAGGACGCAGGTACCGGTAATTCCCCTGATGAACCACAATCTGAAAACTGAACTCGGTTCATCGAGGACCAATAACCGGTAAAACTGCTTATCAATGGATGGCTGGTCCCTAAATGCCAGTCTCTGACCTGGATTGAAATCCCTCCCTATCCCCCCGGTCCGTCCGCGAACGAGGTGGCCTTCTAGGAAAATAGCCGTATGCAGAATTGTATTCATGAATGTCTACTTCGCATTGAAAACAAACAAACTGATCAGGTCGGAGAAATCACAATTCCTGCCGCTGTCGAAACGCCAACTAGACTACAACGTAGTCTACCAAACGCCAAACACGATACGTACAGCAGTACGATGTCTCGAAGTCTCGACTATCTCCGTGCCAGGTGCATAACTCCTTCCAAAATGCCAAATTCCCGCCGATGGGTCCAGTAGTAGTCTATGACAAACTACGGTACTACCGGTACTGGTGCATCGCATCATTATGATTCATGATCAAGGCGCACGTCTACTCCTACCGTACCTATGTAGGAATCATGCTGGCGCCTGGCGTACAGTACAACGGGTCTTCCAAGAACCAAGAACCTTTCTCTCGTGTTTGGGTAAATAGGTACATCACAGCATGTCCTTTCACGAGGGGGGTTTGACACCAAACGATCTATCGGTATGCAAGATTCCGGCTCGGCGAAAGTTTTATTGTTCTGTTGCTGATTGACTAGTCCGCCTCAGTTTGATTCCCGGCAAGGGATTGGATTGCTGGTGCAGTGCCTTTGGGCAGTGTTGAAGGGGCGGGATCAACGCGCATCCGCGGCACGGTTCGTCCTGGGACTACTTGGTACGGCTGCCGCACTTTGAATATTTTTGTCGGACTTGGATTGCGCTACGCGGAATCGACTCCGAGCGAGCCCTGCCTTTGGCTAGGGTTAGTTTGGTGTCAAACCCCCCTCGTGAAAGGACATGCTGTGATGTACCTTTTTGCCCCAGTGTCTTTCGGTCTTTCAGGAAGCGAGGTTGTTGAAACTAGGCATTTCGTTTCGACAGTTTCGTTCTAGCAATTGCCAACTCAATGAAGTCACCTGATATCTGATTTACTGCAGGTCATTCATTTTAAAAACGGCTATCAAAAAATGATATGTGCAGGAATCGTGCTGGCGCACACGACACGGGTACGGGTCTTCCAAGAACTTTTTCTCTCGTCTGCTTTTTAATTGTTACAGGAGTCTAAGTCATCCAGTTGATAGGTCATTTATTTTTAAATGACTATGACGCTTCGAAGTCGATGAGAAGTTGAGATAAGGTAAGTAGTTCAAGGTCGGTAACGCTACGAACAGCACGGTAAAAATATGAGAAAGAGCTCGCTAGGCTGTGGCCGGTCAATAAGAAATAAGAAGGTGGTGTGGATGAAATTCTTTTGGTCTAGAATGACCATGACCCACATTGTTGTTTAGCTATTGTTGTTCGTGTGTACGATATGAGTTTATTAGAGGATCCGGTGTGGGCATATCTCAGCGGGTCGTGAAACTCTTCCCCGGTCTACGAGAATGACCCAGGAAAGCTTGAAGGGGCAAAAACTACTAAAAAAAAAAACGCATTTCCATTCACAAATCTCGAACCATTTCACTCGATTTGCCTTTCTTCGCGCATTGTCACAACATCACGATGCTCTTTCATTTCGTCACCCTGTTCATGCTCCTGGGCTCTGCGTCCGCGTTGGGTCCGGAACGTGTCCAACTCGGTAGTGCTGAAGATTTCGCCGTCTTGTCTAAAGCAGGTATTAAGGCCTCGCCGCCAGGTACTCTGATTGATGGCAACATGGGGTCGAGCCCTATTGCTATGACTGGTAACACAGGATGGGGGGTGCAGCCGGACGACACCAGCACTTACCCTCCGTATACAACATATGGAGCTTCGAAGGTGACATCCGCTCACAAAATGTACGGGCCTTCGCCCTACATGACTTCCGGGATCGAAGACATGATGATTGCGCACACTGATGCTATGAGCCGCACCAGTCCTGATTTTACAAACTTCAGTGGGTACACGTACACTCCTGGCCTTTACCTTTGGACTTCAGATTTGGTCATCCCCACCTACACTGACCTCATCTTCAAAGGCGGTCCTGATGACGTCTGGATCATGAAGATCACAACAGCCTTCACTTTGAATTCTTACTCCAGAATTCTTCTTGATGGAGCCAGGGCCGAGAACATCTTCTGGGCCATGGGTACGGCAGCAACGATTGGAACCTATGCCCATACCGAGGGTACCTTCTTGGCAGGGTCGGCGATTACCCTGGCAGCCTACTCCACTTTCCACGGGGCCCACATGGCACAGACAGCCGTCACGCTGGATCATGTCAACGGCTTGAAGAAAACCGCCAACTATCCCGAGCCTACCTGCGAGGATAGCTACCCTGATTACGACTCTAAGTTGGAGCCCGTCGACCTTAACTACGCTGCCAATTTTGCCATCTTGTCCAAATCCGGCGTTACGACCACGGACGGTTCCAAGGTGATTGGCGACATGGGATCAAGCCCCATCGCCTATACTGGTATGACAGGCTTCGATCTAGTCATGGACAACGAAGGAAGCCCTGCTGGCACATTCTCGACGAGCTATATGGTGACCGGCGAAGTGTTTGGCGCTAACCATGCAGCTCCTACTCCTGCCTGGCTGACTGAATCGGTCGACAACATGATGGCCGCGTACACTGATGCTCAGGGTCGTCCTAACCCAGACGAAGTCGAACTCAACGGTGGTGACCTTGATCGTATGACACTCGTGCCTGGCCTTTACAAGTGGTCCACCGATGTCTACATCTCCAGCGGTCTCACCTTCATTGGCGATGCGGATGACATCTGGATCATGCAGATTGCAGGAAACGTCATCGTTGGAGGTGACGCGGACATTGTCCTTTGTGGTGGAGCGCAGGCGGTGAACATCTTCTGGGCGGTTGCTGGGCTAGTTGACATTGGCGTCTGGGCCCATATCGAAGGTATCTGGCTCGTCGCGACGAAGATGGTGTTCAGGGTCGGAAGCAGCCTGGATGGGTCCGCACTTGCTCAGACAGCTGTGACGCTGGATAATGCCACTGTCATCTTGGCTAACAGGGAAGTAGCATCGGCCGAGCCCGCGGCAGCTGCTGCTGCGGAAGAGGAGTATTTGTGTGAGTAAGATCTTACTAGCTGTCTGCTCGTGGAAGCCTCTTTTGGATCGGTCTTGGATGGTTCCATTGCGAAGCCTTGATGAGGTTCTCGCATTCATATTTGCATACATAAAATGCTTTTGTGCATTCAGTCCAACACGGGTCAATTTTAGTAAATACGGTGAAGTAGATAACCATGCCTGTGAAGAAGAATCACCGCTCCGAAATCCGAGACCTGTAACGACCTACCTAGCGGTAACGCGGGCAATTGCTACCCTAAATCCTACCCTACCCTACCCGAAACCCTTAATTTAATTTTAAAAAGAATAAACTCGACCAAAAGATCGCTGTCACCATGATGCGAACCATGCGGCTGGTGCTCCCCACTCCTACTAGACTTATCGGTAGGAGTCCATCATTAAACATCAGGCAACTCGCAATCGACCAAAGACGTCGGTATCACGAAGTATCCTTTACTAGTCCCGGAGAGCCCGAGGATGTCTTGGAGTATCACAAGTTGGCCCGTTGTGCAACGGACGACGCGGACGATCCACCCCACTTGAAGGAACATGATACGTGTTGGATCAACGTGGCCATGCAGCACGCGCCGTGGAATCCTGCCGATGTTAACACCGTTCAAGGCACGTATGCGTCACCCTATCAGCAACGCGGCCAAACAGTACCGGTTGATCTATCGCTTGCTCTCCGTCCGAGTCGATTCTTGCCCCAGCATACCGTGGCAGGCTCGGAAGGATGGGGCAGGGTCCAGGAGGTCGTTCACGGTAGCACAATAGCATCAGACACTAGCAGCAACAATATCAACAATGAACAGCGCTTGCAACTGGGAGACTGGGTGGCACTGGGACAACCCGGACTAGGATCTTTACGCTCGTCCGTCTGGTTGCCCGCGAACACGGTGGTGCCTTTGAAGCGCGGCGCCGAACTGGCCGGGACAGTGGGACCCGCGGCCGCTGCAATATTTCAACTCGGTGGGACTGCCCTGGGACTGCTGCGAGAGTTTGTGGACTTGCAACCGGGCGATGTGGTGGTGCAGAATGCCGGCAATGCGGGAGTGGCAATGGCGGTCAGTCAATTGGCCGCGGTGCTGTATGTGGACGTGTCGGTCGTTTCCATGGTGCGACGTGGCAACAAGACGATCGATCAGTGGGACGAATTGGTGACTTACATGACCGAAACGGGCAAGTGTTCGTTGGTGGTGGCACAAGAAGACCTGGTAGACAATCGCGTGGCAGTGTCGGCCCTCAAGGACCAGTTACGCTTGACTCTTTCGGATACATCGCCGCGTCTTGCCTTGAATGCCGTGGGCGGGGAGAGTTCCAGCGTGTTGTTACAGCTCTTGGGTCACACGTGACGTACGGAGGCATGTCTCGGAAACCAGTTACCGTGCCAACACCCGAACTTATTTTCAAAGACGTGCGACTCGAAGGCTACTGGCACAGCGTTTGGATGATTCAGCAGTCGGTGACAGCCCGACAAGTCATGATGAACGAACTGGTGGATCTTGTGTTGGACGGGCAGCTGCATTGTTCGCCTGTTGAGGTATTCCCCTTGGTGGAGATCCTCCACGGTGTCGAGTGCGCCGCGCAACAGTCCAGCAAGGCAATTCGCAGCAAGGTTGTCTTTGATTGCCAAGAGCCAGCGTAACTGACTCGGCAAAGTCGAATCTGTATAAAGCGTTAATGTTGTTTACGTAATTCAATAGTTCATGATCTACAGTAGTGCGTGTGTATGTGCACCGCTCCATGCGCTAAACTTTACACACACGTGGGAAATCTATCTAAGGTGAGCAGCGGTTGCGCGTCTTCAGCATGTAAACTTTTCACCGCGACCCATTGCAATCGCCGCATCAATGTCTGCCGAGTCGCGGTAGGCATCAATGACCCACTCGTCCTCCTCCGCCAGCTTGTTGAGACGATAAATTAGTACAGATCTTGAAATGTAGGAATCTGCCAAATGAAAGTCTCCTTTGGCTCTTGCCAATTTCCCCAGCTTGTGCAGCAATCTAGCAACTTCCAAAGAATGCCGACCGAGCGTCTCCAGCTTGATGCGCAAGGCTTCATCGAAGCATTCCGTAGCTGTCTTTAAGTCACCGACTCGTTCGTAGACATCGCCCATGCAAGCTGATGTGACTGCGACCGACATGTCGTCTGGACCAAATAGTTTTCGTTGCAGGCTCACCACTTGTTGGTACAAGACCAAGGCATTGTCGTGATTGCCTCGAGCAGCATCAATCGTCGCAATGTTATGAAGAGTAATGGCAACGTCAGGATGACTGAGACCGAGTCTGTACGACTCTATTCCCAACACTTGTTGGTACGTGAGAAAGGCAGCATCCATGTCACCCATTTCCTTTTGCAAATTACCGATATTCCCGAGAACAGCGGCAACGTTGGGATGGTGCTTGCCCAGAGCGTATCGCATTCCACGAAGAGATACGTTAAAGGCTTCGAGCGCCTGGTTGTATTCGCCCTTGGCACGATGTAATTGCCCAATCTGATGCAAGGTCAGAGCCAAGTCGACGTCTTCGAAACTACCCTGTTGCTCCGCGGCAGTTGGACTCTTCTTCTTGCCCTTTTTCTTTTTCTTGTCCTCCAGAGACTGCGGAAAGAAAGTGTCGTAACTACTGGCTGTCTTGATTCCCGACTGCTGCTGCCGACGCCCCTTGCTGCTCTCGGAAGGACTGGCGGATCCAATCACCAACTCCATTTCGCCATTTTCATTCATTCCAGCGTCACCATCCGCACAGTCTCCACCATCTTGTGCGCCATACTGGGTGGATGACTGTTGTCCACCGGCAAAAGCCTTGGACAAGCGCACATGCTCCAAATCGAGTAAAATGAGGTCTTCCGACAAGGATCCATTCAATTGGATTTGTTGGTCAAGAAGACCAGCTGAACCTCCACTACCACAATTTGCCGTCAAGGCCTTGAAGCGAGCTGCACAATCGAGCGACTTGCGGTACATTTGCAGCGCTTCGTCTGTCTCTCCCCACTGTTCATGGATCATTCCCATTTCGCGGTATGTAACAGCCCGGGCCAACAAGTTGTTATCTACTAGGACAGGCTCCTCACTCGCTGCATCGTCTCCCGGTGGTGCTTGTTGTGGCGAGTCCAACAGAGCCAATTCGTAAATTTGCATTGCTTCTTCCAACTCTTCGCGTTTGATCTGAATACTCCCAAGCATGTTCAGCAAGACGACGAGACTGGGATGCGTCCGACTGAGATTGTCACGGCGAATGCGGTAGGCAATCGTGTACATTTTGAGAGCTCGGATCAGTTCACCATTGTCTTCGTACTTGATGCCCATCTTGACAATGTTCGCCGAGTTCTTGTAGGAAGTCAACGAGTGATGGGCATTGTTGAGGGACTGCAGCGTCTTGGCCACCGTGGGATGGTCTTCAGGGTACTTGGCCTTGGTCAGTGACTCAAGGGCTTTGACGTAACACTTGACAGCGTACTCGTAGCGGTAGTGTACGTACTGGGCCCGGCGTGCCTTGTTGAGGAGTTTAATGACATTGGCACGGGTTAGACTGTTTTCTGTAAAAGAAACGGTTAGTTCACCAGTCGAGAGCAGTCGTTGGGACTTTGTCTTGACCACTTCTGAACCGTCGGGTGTCTCGGCACTCTCCCAGACCATTTCCGAATCCTTCTTTGCTTTTTCAATCTCTCGAGCAGCTTCTCGCTCGAACTCGTCGTTCAGACCTCCTTCCACGCCACCCTTACCTGGCCTGCCACCAAAGAGCGCTCCCTTCATGAATTTTTTAATATTAAAGGAAGCGTTGTTGGACGCCAGCGTCGGAGGCATTTTTTCTGGACTGGACGCATCGGCAGCCTTTTTCTGTTTGGGTTCCATGCCTTCCAAGGAAAATCTTACCCGCTGCGTGGTTCGAGCGGCAAAGAGCTGAATGACGGGATCGTCTTCAACAACTGGGGCAGCTACATCGTCGGCCTTTCGCCGTCGCGAAAGGCGAAACGAAAAGGAGCGTCCCTTTTTGGGAGCCGGTTCTTCCTGCAAGAGTTCTTCGGCTACCGAAACCTGCTTTTTGTTGGTCGACTTGCGAACGACCTTGCGAAGCGGACGAGGCGCTACTTCCGCATCGGTTTCCTTCTTTTCTTCCATCACAATGACGGCCTTGTTACTACTAGGGGGAGATCGTTTGGGCTTGGCGGGCTTATCGGCCGGACCGCCACCATCGTCTACGGGTCGCTGCATCCTGGAGGACATGGGGGTATATGATATTATTGAGCAAAGGCAGGCAGGCGGATGCTCGAACGCTGTGCAAGGAACGCGAGATCAAGCAACGCCGCCGTTTCTGTTGGCGAATGTCAAGGTGCGCTAGTCTACTAGACAATGAGGAGGATCACGGGCGTGTCTTGAATGTATACACACACGGGACAAATGGAAGAGGGATCATCGGCTTCCCCCTGCCCTCGTCGTCGCGGCGCCCTTCGCACGTCGTAGAAAAGAAGAAACGGAGACAAGACTGGTTGGTCAATGAGCTTTCGTTGTAATCAGTCCTGAGGAAAGTGAATGATCGGTCGCGCCAAAAGAGTAACCGGTACCCAATCGAGCCAGCTAGCTGCCACTACTGCAAAGTCTGGTCGTCTGACC
>Ga0307981_1000670_pt1 | contig 33398 bp, 30 predicted proteins | sample OrgLakmetagen987_FD_201849 | JGI IMG/M metagenome (GOLD analysis project Ga0307981, IMG submission 201849) | Saline water microbial communities from Organic Lake, Antarctica - #987 | ecosystem: Environmental > Aquatic > Non-marine Saline and Alkaline > Saline | place: Antarctica: Organic Lake... | reverse complement strand
GATGACTTCGGCGGTGGCGTCAGTCTGTTGATGTGATGTGGGAGTGAGTTTTTTATTACGTTTCATAAGCGAAGTGGCAGTATTAGTGATCCGTCACCGTCTGCAACTCCTCCCATGTCATCTTTTTCTCATTTTTGACTGCCGGATTTAGGATAATACATATCTGGCAAAGCAAGGAGTCCCCTCAATGCGGGAACTCTGGGTGCGCTTTAAATACGGAGATAAGGCGAGAGTCTGACCTCTGGTCACTGATTGTTTGGAATCGCCGTGCTACGGACCCGTATGGCCGGTGATGTGGGGGACGGGAGAGTTAATGCTCCCGTCTACCCGATTCATCCTTTTTTCTTTCGGGGCTCGATAAGTTCAATCGGGAGATGTTTTATGTATAATAGGTAGTCCTTGTCTTTCGATAAAATCGGAATGTTCCAATGAACCGAGCAAGCGCATATCACGAAATCTGTGTTTGAGCCCTGGATCCCTTTGCTTCTGCAGAGATTAAAAAATCTAGCTGCGAGAATGTAGATTTCTGATGTGATGTTTAGATCGTCAAATGCCGATAACCTTTCTGAGAATCCATCAAAGGTTTCTTGGTCTCGGATACCTGATAAAACTTCCATTCGGATCGGCCCAATAATCTCAAGGCGTCCCTCTTGGATTAGGTCGACCAGCTCATCTACATAAATGGATTTCTTCCCTTTTTTTCTTCTGAGGGCTTCCGACCATACATCAGTGTCGACTATAACTTTCACTGAACTTTTCTTTGTTTTTTGTAGTCGAATTCAGGATCCAAGTCCACTTTTCCGAAGAAATCTAAAACTCTAAGTTGTTCTCTACGTTGGACATACTCGTTTAGTGCCTGGTTGACGGCCTCTTTTTTTGTCTTCATGCCGCCCAGACGCATCGCTTTGCTCAAGAGGGGTTCGTTTAAATCTATGTTGGTTGCCATGTGCATAGGTTCGCACAAGACGATCGAAAGTCAATTTCTTTGATGAACATGGAGATGTATCGATGGAGCGGAGGCGGAGCCGTAACGGAATTGATACCATCGACTGGTTAGGTCATTTGTTTTCTTAGGTATGTAACTGTCGCATCAGATGCTGTTGGGTTCCAAAAGATCCTTACATCTTTTGCCCACGAGTGGACTGCCAACAAGTGATCGCGACCTTGTGTGGCAAAGATATCTTTTGTGGCCGCCAGACATGAATCATGATCAATCGAATATACGAAAATCATGTGTGATTTGTCTGCAGGCAGTTGACTGAACGCGTCATTAATCAACGCACGGTTTCCTTGCTTGAGGCTGGAAAGCTCAGAAACTAGTAACTTTGGGTTTCCGTTTGGCCCTACGTCACCTGCCCTCAATCGTCCCTTGAAATGCAGCGGATCAGATATTCTGCAGAGCTTCAATGAAATCGCTGGTCCAGTCTTATATCTTATTGTAACCCCTTTCTGGATGAAATCTCTTCTGACCAATTCTCCTGCTGCCCCGAAAATCTGATCGACTAAGTTACGGTTCCAGTGACTTGGCAGACCTCGGAATCCGACTTCGAGTCGACGATTTTCGGGGATAATTCCAAGGGCTCTCGGCTTAACTAGCTTGATGAGTCTGGCAACCCTGCTGGATTTTGCTCGGTTGAGGGACGCCATGGATTTACACTCCACTAATATGTCTGCGTGATCCTCAAGTTTCATTGAAAACTCGGGATACTTCTTCTTTCTTCCAACCAATACGCTAGGGCTGAACTCTAACTCGGAGACTGGATAATTAGCTAAGCAAAATATCGCAGAATCAATCTCGAATACAGTCGATCCGAATTGCTGAGGATTTGCAAATCCTTCAATTAGTTTTTCAAACCCGTCAAAGGCTTCCAAGCGTCGACATTTCGCTAGCACTGATCGGATATTTTTTAATGGAAAATGCTCAGAAAAACCATTGCCGAGTATTATTAATTCGCCTTCTGACACGGAGTAAGCTCCGGGTTTCAGAGGAACTAAATCTAGGAATTGAGAGATTGGATCAACCATTTTTACCTAACGATGAGGACAGGCAACCCGCCTGACGAGTTAGAAGTCCTAGTGATTTTTAGAGTTTTACGGGCGGGTTATCGGGTTGACCTGCTCCGTCTGGTTGGGCCATTCGGTCTTCACGGTTCGGTTTCGATTTCCTGTAGATGATTACAGTGTAGGTGATTCCAATTATAAGGACTACTGGAGCTATCCAAAGACCAGCTACCCAGCCGATAATAGACTCAGCATAATTTCCTCCTTTTCCGAGGATCAATTTGGCATATACGCCACCGACCAAAAAAGTGGTTATGATCGGAGTCATGGCAGCGAGAAGCACTGAAGCTATGATTCCAAAGATTAGTTTCCATTTCATTTTTTTCAGTGCCCAACGTAGAGCGTAGTCGATGCGAGCCTGTGTGGTTAAGGGTGCAAATGGCTTTTAGAATATCTGGCGCGTGATCTCGCATTGACTACCGCGTCTGGATGTAGCTCCCAGAATGGCTGATGGATGCCAGCAGGTCGAGTGCTTTTCTTCTCGTCGCATTGGGTTCTTTTTTAACCACAGATTTCACAGATGAACACAGATGGCTTCTTTCCATTCTAATTTTTATCTGTGTCAATCGGTGTAATCTGTGGTCCTAAATTTACTTTTTAATTTCCTCTACATCAAGTTATTATTACATTTTGTCAAATTATCCGAGAGTTAGATCGATTTAGCTATTCAAGGGAAGGAAAAAGATCGTTGGCACCGTGTCATATTATTCTAATTGGAGTAATATGACATTGTCATATTATTCTTGATACTAAAATGATCCTGAATTGCGGGACAGTTATTAACTGTTTAAGCAAGGTAAAGGTCTCTGATCGACCACCTCGCGGTGCTAGCTAATGACAAAGCTGAGGGCTGAGTGGTTAACTTGGTTCCGGTGCTCGTTTGGATTGACTCCCGCGCGCGCCATCATTTTAACCTACAGCTTTGCATGTGAGGGCGTAGCACAACTGGACGTAGCGCGTTCTGCGCGTAGATGGTAAACCGCTTTTGCGGTTTGTCTCGAAGAAATGAATGAAGCGGGTGCTCCACGGGCGCTGAATGAACATAGTTTCGAGGCCTTTAGGCCGACAACCCCGAGTCGACGCAATCGATGCTCGGACATATCGGTTCTCTAAACCACTCTGTTATTAAGCGATTTTTGCGTAGAGCCCTGCGGCGGTAAGGATTTCGAATGCTTTTTGGCTATGGTCGAGCAGCTTACTTAGGTTGCGTAGAGTGAGGAGGTGAAAGCGCATTTCACTCTCGGTGACGTGGATATGCAGATCGAGCTTGGGGAGTTTTAGGTCGAAGTGGCTGCCGTCGGGCGCATAGTCAAGGCAGTCGGCGATATCAGGTAGATTTTCGATCGCGTCGATCTTATCTTCGACATTGATGGCAGTTGGGAATTCCACTACAAGCTGGTCACAATGATGCGAAAAGCAGGCGTGAAAGCGGGTGTCACTGGCGATGGTCTCGGTGTGTAGGGCAGTGATTTCGGTCGTTAGAATATAATTTTTTGCTTCATCGGGACATTGATCGATACGGATTTGTAGATCGAAATCAGGAGTCTTGATGAGGGCGAAACCATCTTCACAGGTATAGTCGAACTGGCGGCGCTTGTAGCCGAAGAGTTCACGGATGTCGGTGTAGAGACGGTCGGCCGCGGCTTTGACGTCCTCTTGTCCAATCTTACGAACAAAGCTCTGCGCGGCATCGTGATACCCGTCGGGAAGGTGATGGCTTTTTTGGAAGCCCTTCAGACGACGCACGCGGCCAACTGTGAGGCCGAAAATCCGGGATGTATATTCTGAACTGTAGGAGGTTGTGCTGATGCCGATAATTTGAATGCAGCCATGCGGTGGACGTCAAACTTTGACTTAATCTAAACAAACTGGAGTCGCGATGGAGTATCTTTTGGGAGCCTTTTACGGTTCAAACAGACAAAGCGGCGCTAATGGATGAGGCCATTTAATTGTAGATTAGCTCAGTCGATATGCAGATTTCTCAAATTTCCCCTTTACATAAGGGTTGGAAACCTGTGTCTTCTCCCTCTTTTCCTTATTTCTCATGCAGAAAACACGTAAATCCATCGCCAAACGCTTCAAGAAGACAGGCACCGGTAAGCTCATGCGTCGCACGCCAGGGCACCGTCACCTTCTTCGCAACAAGAGTGTCAAGCAGCGCCGCCGTGCAGGTAGCAGCAAATTGGTCGCACCCGGCCAACGCGCTAACCTCATTCGCGGGCTTCCTTTCGCTTAAACTGAAGAAGTCTTTGAACAATTAACTCACGCTAGTCGGGTAACATGAAAATGGGCGACCCTTCAGCGACCTAAAAAGAGAACATACAACATGCCTAGAGCCACCAATGGTCCCGCGACCCTCAAACGTCGCAAAAAAGTTCTGAAAAAAGCCAAAGGCTATTTCGGAAATAAATCACGTCTGTTTCGATATGCGAATGACGCCGTCGATCGCGCAGAAGTGTATGCTTACCGCGACCGCCGCAAAAAGAAAACCGAGTTCCGTCAACTCTGGATCGTTCGTATCAACGCTATCTGCCGTGCAAATGGCATAAACTATAGCCGTTTCATGAATGGTCTCAAAGCTGCCGGCATCGAAATGGATCGCAAACAACTCTCCGAGTTAGCGATTCACGACGAAACTGCATTCATTGCCTTGATTGAAAAAGCGAAAGCTTCGGTAACCGCGCCTGCATAAGCTGAGGAACTTAGAATTTCCCCAAAGCCGGTCCATTCAATGGATCGGCTTTTTTTTGGGTGTGTAGCGCGTAGCTTTAGCTAGCGTTTTAGGTTTAGATGGGCAGATAGACGCTAGCTCAAGCTACGCGCTACGATTTGGGCTTGAAGCTTTGAGTGGTTTTGGCTCAAGCTTTGCCGTGGATTTAATTAAGACGAACGAGCGGTGGCGGTCTCGGTTGCCGCATTGGGAAGTCGATGGGCATTGGCATTTCGTGACGATCCGTTGTAAGGATAGTTTACCTAAAGTAGCGCTAGAACGTATCCTGCAGATTTATAAAGCTATGCAAGCTATTGATCCGCAGCATGACGAGTTTTGCCAATTGCAAAGGCAATACTTCCTTACTATTGAAAAATATTTGGATCAGGGCCGAGGTAGGGCGCCCTTTCGTTCAGCAAGCGCTTGCGAACTTTGCCTGAAGGCATTAGCCGGTCTAGAAAAAGAAGGTTGGGTGGTAGCTGAGGCGACGGTTATGCCGAACCATATCCATTTCTTAATTCGTAGAGGTACGAGCACGCATTCACTAAAAGAAATTGTTAAGCGCTTCAAAGGGAGAAGCTCGCGGTGGCTCAATCAGGAATTAGATGTGGAAGGGAAGTTTTGGCAGGCAGATTGGTTTGATCGCTGGATGCGCAATGAATCAGAACTTAAAAGAACTGTGGATTATATCAGAAACAATCCAGTCAAAGCGAAGCTAGTGAACGAGTGGGTTGATTATCGGTGGCGTATCAGCCGTGATTGGGTATGGGGGTAGCGCGTAGCTTTAGCTAGCTGTTTTAGGTTTAGATGGGCAGATAGACGCTAGCTGAAGCTACGCGCACGACCTGAGACGCTAGCTCAAGCTACGCGCTACGATTGCGACCTTTTCGGCAAAAAAAAAACTGATTTTAAGCTTATCCTTTTCGGGTGGAGTGCGTATTAAAGAATTATGCCAGTATCCAATACGCCAAAGACGGAACATAAAGCATTATTAAAGTGGGTTGATAAAATGACCACGCTTTGTGAACCGGAGGCGATTCATTGGTGTGACGGGTCGCAGGCTGAGGCAGACGCGCTGTTTGCGGAGATGGTGGAGAGCGGGATGTGTCAGAAGCTGAACGAGGCAAAGCGTCCGAATAGTTATCTTTTCCGCTCGGATCCGAAGGATGTGGCGCGGGTAGAATCGAGAACCTTCATTTGTTCGCAAAATCGTGAGGGGGCGGGGCCGACTAACAATTGGGAAGAGCCTCGGAAGATGCGTCGAAAGATGAAGGCTCTTTTTAAGGGCAGTATGCACGGTCGGAAGATGTATGTGATCCCCTTTAGTATGGGACCGATTGGTGGGTCGATCTCGCAGATTGGGGTCGAAATCACAGACTCGCCTTATGTGGTGGTCAATATGCGGATCATGGCGCGGATTGGTGACGCCGCTTTGGGCGCATTGGGTAGTGATGGTTTCTTTGTGCCGTGTTTACACTCGGTCGGACAACCCCTGGAGCCGGGCGATACAGATGTGGCCTGGCCCTGCAATCCGGAAGATACGCACATTGTGCATTTCCCGGAGGAGCGCACGATCGTTTCGTATGGTTCCGGTTATGGTGGAAATGCGCTGCTTGGAAAAAAGTGTTTCGCGCTGCGGATTGCTTCTACGCTGGCTCGCGATGAGGGCTGGATGGCAGAGCACATGTTAATCCTCGGAGTGGAGGAGCCCGATGGCACGAAGACTTATGTAACGGCGGCGTTTCCGAGTGCGTGTGGTAAGACGAATTTCGCAATGTTAATTCCGCCGAAAGCGATGTCGCAGTATAAGTTAACTTGTGTGGGCGATGATATCGCTTGGATCAAGCCGGGTGAAGATGGCAAGTTGCGGGCGATTAATCCGGAAGCTGGCTTTTTCGGGGTGGCTCCAGGCACTTCGGTCGGGACGAATCCAAATGCAATGGCTTCGTGCGCAAAAGACACAATTTTCACAAATGTTGCGCTGACTGATGACGGTGACGTGTGGTGGGAAGGGATGACCAAGGAAGTGCCAGCTCACTTGATTGACTGGAAGGGCAATGATTGGACACCCGCGAGTGAGACGCCGTCCGCCCATCCAAACAGTCGTTTTACGGCGCCTGCTGCGAATTGCCCGGTCATAGATTCGGAGTGGGAAAATCCGGACGGAGTGCCGATCCATGCGATTATTTTTGGTGGCCGCCGAATGCGCGATATACCACTGATCACGCAAGCTTTCAACTGGGGCCATGGCGTCTATCTAGGCGCGACGATCGCTTCTGAGCGGACTGCTGCTGCCGAAGGTAAGCAGGGCGAACTGCGTCCAGATCCTATGGCCATGCTGCCTTTCTGTGGCTACCACATGGGCGACTACTTCCGTCACTGGATCAATATGCAGCGCGGTCTTAGCGAGACACCGAGAATCTTTAATGTGAATTGGTTCCGCCGCGGCGATCAGGGTGAATGGCTCTGGCCTGGATTTAGTGAAAACATGCGACCTTTACTTTGGATGGTGCAACGCGCTACTGGCCGTGCCGGGGCGAAAGAAACACCTATTGGCTGGATGCCGCGCTACGACGATTTGAACTGGGAGGGAATTGATTTCTCAGAAGCACAGTTCGATGAGCTAATGGCATATGATCGTTTGAAAATGCGTATGGCGACTTTGCAACATGAAGAGCTATTTTTGAATATGCATGGTCACTTGCCGAAGGAGATGGTCTTTGAGCGTGAGTTATTGATTTCGAGGCTCTAGGGAAGTTTGCACGTATAAGAAGGTTGTCTTTATGAAAGCAGTTTACGTAACTTTTGCGTATGCGGTTGTTAACTTTGTGCGGTGTATGTCTAATCGGGATAGGAATCTCGCCGGTAGGCTTGATCGCAGAGGATGATGCGCTGAGTAGTCGCTACTTGCCATATGCTCCTGATGCTACGGATGCAGTGAAGTCCGACTTGGCGAAGTTGCCTAAGTTGGAGCGATATTGGCGAACGGCTGAAGAAATTAAAGCTGCTCGAAGTGCAGACGCGTTGCCCCTGGAAGGTTTACGTTTAGTCATCGATCCAGGCCATATCGGAGGTCAGTGGGCGGACGTGGAAGCGCGGAATTTCAGGGTAAGTGAATCCGATTTCTGGATACGAGAAGGCGAACTCGTTCTAGAAGTGGCTTTAGATGTGAAGGATCAGCTAGAGGGTCTTGGAGCGGATGTTTTTCTAACGCGCACCCGTAACGAGCCATTGAGCACACAGCCAGCTTCGGCCTTTATTTCCGAAGCGATTGAAGGGATGGATGTTCCCGTCGATAGCGATTCCGAGTCGATGAGTCTTTTTAATGAATTGGTTCTTAAAAAGGCCACTCAAATGGCAGCTGTTCGGGGTGAACTTCTGGCGCGGGCGGATTGGATAAACGATGAGATTCAGCCGGATGCGGTGCTTTCACTACATATTGATGCGGCACCTTGGCCGAAAAGCGACCTGCACGAGCTAGTGCCTAATAATCACCTCCATGTGCTTATCTTTGGTTGTTTAAGTAAAGCTGAGTTGCTCGCGCCGTTTCAAACTTTCGACCTACTCGTAAAACTTCAGAATGGTAGTGGTGGCGAAGAAAGTGAACTGGGGGAGGCCATGGCGCGTGCGCTTAAAGAAGCGACAGGCTTACCTGCTTTTACTTATGAGGGAGAGAATGCGGTTTTGCTGCCGAATACAGAAGGATATCTGTGGGCACGTAATTTATTGCTGCTGAGAAAAGTTCAGTGTCCAATTGCATTACTTGAGCCCTATGTGGCCAACAGCGAGGGTGTGTATTTACGGCTACAGGAAGCGATTCGCGACAGAAAGATGGGTATGGATTTAAGTGAAAGTGATCTTTTGAAAGAGTATGCAGAAGCTGTTGTTGCGGGCGTTATCGATCACTACGCTTCCAGCAAATGACTAAAAGCTTATGTTGTCTAAATCAGATTTAAACGTATATCTTAAGTTAAACAGATACCATGAAAGATAGCGATTTAGACTTATCTCACATTCAAAAGTGGGTGGAAGACAGTGTTCTAAAGTCTAATTTAATACTGATCGTCAGTTATGTTTTACTCGCACAAGTAAGTTATTTTATTGGAGATTTTGATCAAAAAGCTTCTCCTATATGGTTGCCCGCCGGCTTTCTTTTAATTTCTGTTTTGTTTGGCCGACGTCGCTTAATTCCTGGCCTTTTTATCGGAATTCTTCTAGGTGAACTCTCTGGAAGTCGAAATATATTTGCCGCCCTTCTGATAGGGTCTGGAGGCTGTTTAACTGCTTTGTCTGCAGAGTATATATATCGCTATTTAAAGCCGCATGCGATCTCGCTAGGTAAAATGCTGCTGCCGATCTGGTTGATTGTTACCAGCGTATTATGCACTTTAATTTCGTCCAGTGTAGGGATTTTTTCACTGTATTATTTGAATGATGCGGTTGAGCGCACTGAGGTATTGGAGGTTTGGTTTATTTGGTGGATGGGAGATGTGACCGGTGCTTTAATTATCGCGCCCTTGATCCTAAGCTTTATAGGAGAGAGAAGCAGGCCTTCACAGGGTGTTTTAGTACGTCTTATCGGTTTGGTTGTTCTTTCGTTCAGCTGCTTTTGGTTTCTCTTTACTCAGGAAATGGGTGCCTCCCTTCTCTTTATTACTTTCCCGTTGCTCCTGCTCTCGTTCTTCTGGTTTGGTTTAAGGGGGGCATCCATCTTCTGTTTAAGCTTCGTTTTAAGTGCTGTATTCTGGGCAAAGTATAACAGGTTTGGAGGATTCGATTATCATGAGCATATAGTATTATTTGATACATTCGTTGTGGTGCTTGCGATCACTGCTCTAGCTATAGCCGTATTCTATCAGAAAAGTAATTTTAAGATTCTCTCCATATTATTTCTGTGCACGTGGACGGTCAGTGGGATTACCTTTTTCATATTAAAGAATACCGTCATCACAGTAGACAACTTACGGTTTGAAGAGCTTGTTAATGAAGCGAGTCAATCCGTTCAGCAGCGGTTGAGTGTTTATTTGGATGCGCTTCGATCAGGTGCCAGCTTTTGGACCAGCCAGGGAGAGGCTTCACGTGATGAGTGGCGAGCTTATGTCGACTACTTGGATTTGATGAATCGTTACCCTGGGATTAATGGATTGGGTGTGATTCAAGCATTCAGGGACTCTGAATTGATTTCTTACATAGAAAAAGTGCGCGAAAAAGAGATTGAAGATTTTGAGGTAAAGTCGGTGCCTGGGGTGGAGTCACCGGGGGTCGATGTAATGGGATATAGCCATTACATAATAACTCACATCGAGCCCTTGGAGCCGAATTTTAAGGCATTAGGTTTAGATACGGCTTCCGAAATCAATCGTCAATCTGCGGGTCAGCGAGCAAGAGATTCCGGACAACCGCAAATGACGGATCGTATCATTTTGGTTCAGGATGGTGAGTCTCGTCCGGGCTTTTTGATTTACTATCCAATGTATAAGAAAGGTATGCCGCTCGACACCGTTGATGCGCGCAGAAAGGCATTTAACAATTGGAGTTATGCTCCGTTCATCACGGAAAGTTTCTTTAATGGGATTCTGGGGCAAAGGGCGGGACAGATAGAATTTAGTATTTTTGATAATGACTCCATAACCGATGAAAACTTTGTCTATTCAACGATAGAAGGGGAGCGTGCTCTTACGGGTTTCGGGGAAGTTAGTCAGATTGTTCTTGCTGGAGAAGTCTTCAGTTTTGGTTGGTCGCGCGGGGCACTTTTCCCAGAGAAGGAACCCGCTTCGATTATAGTGGTTACAGCGAGCTTAGCTTTGGGCTCTTGTTTTTTTGTCGGCGTTATTTTAAGTCTCCAAAACACGAGTCGACGAGCCAATGAGATTGTCCGTAAAAAAACTCAAGAGCTGACCCTCGCGAATAGAAATTTAAAGATTGAAGCCACTGAGCGCTTGCATGCCGAACTGGAGTCAGATGCTGCCCGCAAAAACGCAGAACAGGCGCGGTCCATCGCCGAAGAAGCCAATTCAGCGAAAAGTAATTTTTTAGCGACGATGAGTCATGAAATTCGCACACCCATGAATAGCGTATTAGGTTTTACAGAGTTACTCAGTTCGACCGACCTCAACAATGAGCAAAGGATATGGCTTAATTATATTGAGAGCTCAGGTAATACTTTAATGCGTATCATTAATGATATACTTGATTTTTCCAAGATCGAGGCGGGTAAACTCACTTTAGAAAAAACACCTTTTTGTGTAAAAGCGCTTACTGATGATGCAGTCGGTAGTTTTACTACATTGGCAGCAGAGAAGGGACTGAACATCGAACTAGTCACCTCAGAAAAAGATACGTTGGAGTTAAGCGGCGACCCTATCCGGATGATGCAAATCATTACGAATCTAATTTCTAACGCGATAAAGTTTACATCCAAAGGTGACGTTCTGGTGAGCCTTGATTGGGAGGCCGTCGGCGACAAAGTTATCACTACTTTCTCAGTTAAAGATACAGGTGTCGGAATCCAGGAAGAAAAATTGAACGGTTTGTTTAACATGTTTACTCAAGCCGACAGTTCGACGACTCGTAAGTTTGGCGGCACAGGTCTGGGCCTGGCTATATGTAAACGACTCTCGGAGGCAATGGGCGGGCAAATATCGGCTAAAAGTCAGTTGGGAGTTGGCGCGGAGTTTATTGTCGAAATTCCTTTTGAGCTGAACGCTTCTGAAAGTAAGTTTGATTCGCAAAAGCTGTCTAGTGATGCCCTTAAAGAAATCTTTCCCGAAAAATTGGATGTGCTTTTGGTTGATGACAACCTAATGAATCTAAAGTTGGGCTCAGTTGTATTAAAAAAGCTGAACTGTGCTGTGCGCCAAGCGAATAGCGCTAGGGCAGCGATTGCCGCGGTTCGGTCGCAATATTTTCCGATAATCTTTGTTGATTGCCAGATGCCGGATATGGATGGGATTGAGCTTTCCGGCGAGATCCGAAAGATACAAGACAGCCAAGAGGCTATGCTCGGAACTAGTGGGCGGCGTTCTAGAGTTATTGCGGTGACTGCGATCGCTTCTGTTGAGTATAAATATCAATGTCTAGCTGCTGGTATAGATGATTATTTGCGCAAGCCTTGTAAAATGGAAGACTACGCGGGGATTTTGGTGAAATATGCAAACGACAATGCATTCGTTTAGAATGTATGTGAAATTGAACGAGATACTTGCAGATGATTGGGCCTTGCTCCTGTGCTTGTCCTATCGATGATGTATCATGATGAAGTCTGATCGTGTCGAAGAAATCCAAGGACTGTATGGACCTGTTTCTGTAACGGAACGTCTGGTCCAGCAGATTTGGTTGAAGCAGGATTTCCACTTTACAGATCTAAGGAGTGAGGAAGGTTCTCAAATCACCGTGCAGGACCCCGGGCGATGGAACGTAAATGAGGGGCCGGATTTTTTAGGTGCTCGAATTCACATAAATGGCGAGGAGTTTGCTGGCGATGTCGAGATTCACTTTTACGTTCAAGACTGGGACATACACCAACATGGATTAAATCCGAATTTTAATCGAGTCATCCTCCACGTTGTCTTGTTTCCGCTTGATGGAAAGAAGTCTTCAGTGCGGACGTCGAACGGTCACGCACCAGAGACACTGGTTTTGATGCCTCTCTTGGATCGCGATCTGGAATCACACGCGATGGAGTCTGCATTGCTAGAATTGGAGTCTCAGGATATTGCAGAGTGGGTAACCGATTTTTGCTTCCGACCTCTTTATGAGCGAATTTCTATTGTTGAGTCGGCGGCGACTGCTCGCTGGAAGCAAAAACTAGAATTTGCTAAAAAGCGCCTCAAAGATTCTACATGGGCTGAAGTGTGCCACCAGTCCGTTCTAGAGGTGCTGGGGTATTCGCGTAACCGCACTCCAATGTCTCGAATGGCTTTGCGCTATCCGCTAAAAGAGTTCAAGGCGCTATCGGTTGATCGTTTATTCGCAGAGGAGGAGGCTGCTTGGAGGCTGAATGGTCTTCGTCCGGCTAATCATCCGAGGAAGCGACTGGAGCAGTATACAATGATCTTGGATGAGCGGCCCGACTGGCCGGATCAGCTCCTGAAATGGGCGAGTAAGTTGCCCATGATTCAAAGCCCGGTGAACACGAAGAGCTTCCGTAGAGAGGTGGGTATGCAGTCGCTGTTAGATGAGTTAGGCGAAACGGTTTTTGCGGGTGCTCTATCATCGAGTCGGTTAAACACCATCTGTGTGGATGCATTATTTCCATTATTAGTGGCAAAGGGGGGCGTAAATGTATCCAACTATTGGATGCATTGGTTTTCAGGTGATATGCCGGAAGCCCTAAGGAAGTTTTTGAAGTTTTCGGACCTGGTTGATCGTGAATACCCTTATGCAAACGGTCGCTTACAAGGAGCACTCTCGCTTACCTTGTCGCGGGGCCCCGGAAATGAGGACGTAAAGACATGACGCGTGCTATCATACTAATTCTTATCGGCGCTCTAATTGGGATCGTCTTACTCCCTTATTTTTTTATACGCCAGCCAGAGATGCCCGCGGGCACAGATCTGAAAAGTCTGCCGCTACCCTTTGAAAATGCGGAGCTCCTGATTGATCGAACGACTTGGAATCCTGAGACCCGTTCCCACATTTTGGGGCACGAAATATTTAAAGGGATACTTCAAGAGGTGAAAGCGGCAGAGACATTTTTGATTGTTGATTTCTTTCTTTGGAATCCTTGGACGGGTGGCCTTGAGCCGGGTAAGGTTATGCCTGATTTAAGCCAGCAACTGGCGAATGCTTTAATCGCGAAGCGGCTGTCTCAGCCCGATATGCCGATTTTGGTAATCACAGATCCGGTCAACCGTATCTACGGAGGGCATGCGCCGTCATTTTTCGAGCAATTGGCCGCGGTCGATATCCCTGTCGTATTTACAGATCTTAATCGTTTGCCTGATTCAAATCGTATTTATGCGCCGCAGGCTCGGTTCTGGAGTCGTTACTTTGGATCTAATCATGCACAGAGTTTGGATGGGAAGGGACCTTTACCTAATCCCTTTGATCCTGAGGGGGAGGGGCTGAGCTGGTCGGCTTTTGGGCGTCTTTTATATTTTAAGGCAAATCATCGAAAAGTATTGGTGAGTGGGCGAAGCGATGGAAACGCCCATCTGATTATTGGTAGCTTGAATCCAGCAGATGGGAGTGCGTTTCATTCAAACATGGCCGTTCGGGTCGACGGTGCAGTGGCTCGATACGCTGCTGAATCAGAACTTGCAGTCGCCGAATGGTCGGTAGAGGAAGCTGCACATACAGATGCCGGGGCGAAGCAACTTGCTTTAGCGACGGTTGGGACAATTCGCGATCAACTATCTAAGAAAGACTTCCAAGCGGCAAGTGCAGGCGAGGCGACCGTGCAATGGCTCTCGGAGGGCGCGATCCGTCGATCAATGATCGAGGTCATAGACCAAGCGGGTGCTGGAGCGCAGTTGGATGGCGCAATTTTCTACTTTTCTGATCGGCTAATGGTCAAAGCTTTGTCTGCTGCGATTGAGCGTGGCGTAGAAGTGCGCCTTTTAATGGATCTGAACCGCGATGCTTTTGGTCGAGAGAAAAGCGGGATTCCAAATAGAGCGGTGGCGGCTGAGCTAATGAGGCTTGCGAGTGAAGGACAGATTATGGTCCGCTGGGCGGCCACGCACGGAGAGCAGTTTCATACTAAGGCTTTGAGGGTGCGCAGTGCAGATGCTGATTTATTATTTCTGGGGTCCTCTAACTGGACACGCCGAAATATGGGAAATTTGAATCTGGAAGCGAATTTGAAATTCTCGGGTGACACTGAATTAGGCCAAAGCTTCGACCGATACTTTGAATCTCTTTGGACGAACGACACTGGTTACGTGGAGAGCCTGCCCTACGAAGATGAGGCCGAGTCGGGATGGTCGCTGAAATGGAAGACTTGGTTATATCGGTTCCAAGAGTGGTCCGGCGCATCTACTTTCTAGTTATTTTGCATAGCTGATGCCGTTTAACGCAAGCCTTTGGGCTAAAGCGGTTAGATACGTATAGTTATTGGATGCTCGCAGAGAGCCGGTGCCATCTCGCTTCAAATACGCGCGCTCCCTTCGGGAAGCCCGTCCTACACAGATCCACTGTAATTGGGATAATGGCAGATAAAGCCATGTGTTGGTAATAGTCGCCATTTTGGGTGGGTCTTTGATTTTGGAGTTCATCGACTATCAATACTGTCTTCACAGTCCTGTATCCGGACCTCTCTATTTTTAGAGCGAATCGATCAATTCGTATCATCCACTCAAATAGTTCACCCAAATGGGATGAAGTGGGGCGCAATTGTCGGTTAATGAAAAATGTTTATTCACTGTGAATAAGTGGGTGAAGCACATCCATATAAATTACTTAAGTGACTTATAGACAATTTGTTCACAGTGAATTTCAGGTTAAAAAAGCTTGACTAGTGGGTCAAAGTGGGGCGGATTGGTGTGAAATGGTGAATTAATTGAAAAATGGGCTTATTTAAATCAGGAATGTTTGTTGGTGAATTTCGCCACAATTTAGACGACAAGGGTCGTCTGACAATTCCTTCGCAGTGGCGACCAAGCGCTGAGGGTGAGGAGAATCTATTTCTGGCACTACCGAACCCCGGCGGCTACGTGACGGTCTATCCACCAAAAATGATCGATCAGCTAGAAGAGCGCATTTCCCAGATTAGCTTAGGTGACACGGAGGGGCAGGATGCAGTCGAAGAGTTGATGGCTATGGCCCACAGTTTTTCTTGCGACAAGCAGGGTCGGATCAACCTAAACGATAAATTAGTGCAGCATGCCCAGATCGAGAAGGGTGCCGTGCTACTCGGTAAGCTTTCCACTTTCAGTATCTACGGCGCTGACATCTATGAATCCTTACGTTCGAAAGGACCTAGCGATCCAGAAAAACAGGCAGCTGTCTTCAAACGTTTTGGTCTATAGGAGGAAAATACAAATGCGTAGCTTAATCGAATCCATCGCCCTAGAGAATTTCAGAAGTTCTGGATTCATCACTCGCCCTAGAGACGACCGCCACAGTCAGTGGCAGTATCTGTCACCACCGAGATCACCTTACACTTCACCGGACACGGTTCATTCCGTTTTAGAGCGCCGTGAGCGCGCTTTATCCAAACTAGACACTAAACCTTCATTTTTAAAATCCTGCTTACATGCTTTCCTCCGTCGATGATGGCTTCACGCCTGCCGCTTCCAGTGGCCATATTCCCGTGCTTTTTAAAGAGTCGGTGGATCTGCTGGTTACGCGTCCAGGTGGAAAGTATCTTGATGGCACCTTTGGGGGCGGAGGTCACAGTCGAGCGATCCTTGAGCGTTCGCAAGGGGGCTGCCTAGTTGCTTTGGACCGAGATCCCGCCGCGGCGCCTCGTGCGGAAGCATTGAAAGTCGACTACGGCGATCGCTTTACCTTTCTACAGATTAATTTCGGCGATTTATCTGCATTAGGGGAGGCTGACTTTGATGGGATTCTCTTCGATTTTGGTTTATCGTCTTTTCAGTTGGATGAGAGCGAGCGCGGTTTTTCGTTTCGTAATGATGCGCCGACAGACATGCGGATGAACCCGGACGCAGGTATGAGCGCCGCAGAATTTTTGGAAACCGCGGATGAGGAGGCGCTAGTGCGCGCAGTTCGAAATTATGGAGAAGAAAAACGCTGGCGAAAAGTCGTCGCTTCAATCATAACGGCGCGTGGAACTGGGCGGCTGCAACGGACGACGACCTTGGCGGAATTGGTAGTCGAAGCGGTGGGGCCCACGCCGAGAGGGCGTAAGGCGGTGCATCCTGCTACCCGCACATTTCAAGGAATCCGGGTCGAAATAAACGACGAACTGAATGCAATCGAGGCGGCCTTACCCGCGGCCTTTGAGCGTCTTGCACCCGGAGGCATCTTAGCAGCAATCAGTTTTCATTCACTAGAGGACCGAATTGTTAAACGTTTCTGTCGGCGTATGGCAGGCCGTCCTGAGCATTCGGGCGACAGTCGTCCTCAAGAAGCCCGCACGGTGCAGGCTAAAATGATTTCCACCCGGCCGATTTTGCCGACAGAAGCTGAAATTTCAATGAATCCCCGTAGCCGTAGCGCGCGGATGCGGGCACTCCGCAAACTAGACTAACTGAACTACACTAGAGATGAAGAACCAATCCACTGAATTACGTAAACCTATGCTCTCGCTCATTTTTATTATGATCGTCGTGACTGCATGTAGTGCATTCGCCGTCGTATGGATGCAGCAACAAATCACGCGAACGGCTCAAAGTAGTCAGGTAATGGAGCGACAGCTCGCCGAAACTGTCCGCAAGCTTCGCTACCTGGATGAGCGGATTGCGACGGTGCATCAACCCGTTGTGTTGCAAGGCAAAGTTTCCAGTGTTTTACGCCCATCGATGGAGAATCAAGTCGTCTGGGTGCGTGAGAAATCGGCTCCGGATGGTCGTGTGTATGCCGCTGCACAGCCTTATGAAGCATCGATGAACTTAGCCTTAGCCGACATTCAACCAATCCGCTAACCAGACGAACCGATGCCAGCAACTTCGCCAAATACGTATCGCTCAAGTGCAGTGCATCGCTATACAGCCATGCGTATTGTCAGAGCTTGGAATCGTATAGTTGAAAAGTTTTTACGAGTTTCCACAAAACCGGACGCAGTGACCCATTCAGATGCACTACTTGTGCCGTCTCGCCGGACGCTTCAACAGATGCGCCGCCACTACAATAATCGGCATCACACGTTTTCCTGAACAACACTTATGAGTAAAGCCTTCGTTTCCAGTGCACGTGCTACAATTGTTTCGACCGCAGTTGCGATTGCTTTCTGCGTCCTGATAACTCGTCTTTTCTATTTACACGTTTGGGCCGAGGATTCGCTAAAGGCCCACCTGGAGACGAACCGTAAGATGGTTCAAGTTGTCGAAGCACGCCGAGGCAATATTGTTGATGTGCGCGGTAACCTTCTTGCGACGACACATACGACTATAAATTTAGGAGTCGATCCACAGTCAGTGCGAGAGGAAGATTTAGATAAAATTTCGGCTTTGGCAGCTCTGATTGGTGAGCCACTTGAAGCGATTCAAGCAGCCTTTGAAACCAAGACGCGATCGGGTGGTGATCATATGAAAGAGGTGCGCTTGATTAAGTGGGCATCTCTAAAGAAGGGTTTAAGTGAAGATGCTTATGAGGCGGTTCGGGCGCTTGGAATCAAGGGGGTGTATGGAAACCGTCAATACACGCGGACTTATCCTTCGGGCCAATTAGCTGCCCACGTGCTCGGATACGTTAATAAAGAAGCGACCCCAGTAACCGGGATGGAACGTGCATTTGATTATTATCTACGGGGTCAGGACGGATGGCGGGAAACGGAGCGGGACGGGCGTCGTAAAGAGCTCGTCCAGTTCAGAGATCGCGAGGTTGAACCCGCTGATGGCTTAAATGTTGAGCTTACGATTGATCAAATGGTTCAGCACGTGGTCGAAACTGAGATTGCGCGTCTCGTGAAGGATTACACGCCGCAGAGTATTAGTATCATTGTGAGTGAGCCTTCGACAGGTTCAGTCCTGGCGCTCGCAAATTACCCGAGTTATGATCCGAATGAGTTTTTTAATACGAAGAAGTATCCCATAGATTCGCAACGTAATCGCGCCTTAACCGACTTAATCGAACCCGGATCGACCTTCAAAATAGTGCCAGCTGCTGCAGCGCTTAACGAACATATTGTAGATCCCGATGACATGTTTCAGACCGGCGTATCTCAGGTCAGCTATCGTGGACGGACGCTTAGCTTGCCTGGTGATCATCATAATTACGATTCGCTTTCGATGCATGATATCGTCGTGAAATCGAGTAATCGTGGTGCCGCTCATTTGGGTATGATTTTAGGTGAAAAGCGCTTGCATGATTATGCAGCAGATTTTGGTTTTGGCGAAGTGACTGGATGCGTGCTTGGTGGAGAAGTTAGTGGGACGCTTCATCCGGTAAAGGCATGGGATAGTTTAACAATCACTCGTATGCCGATGGGGCATGCTGTAAGTGCAACACCGATACAAGTGCACAGTGCAATGTCTGTGATTGCGAATGATGGTATCTTAATGGAACCGATGCTGGCGGCACGCATCTTTGATTTTGAGGGAAATACGATTGTAAACTTCACTCCAAAAGCTAAGCGGAGAGTCATCTCGAGCGAGGTGGCTGCTACTGTGGCTAAAATGCTGCAAGCTGTAGTCGGTGAAGATGGAACTGCACGGAAGGCATCAATCGAAAATTATGCAGTCGCTGGAAAAACCGGAACGACTCAGAAGATTGTCGATGGTCGATATTCGAGGAGCCATCACGTGGCTTCGTTTAGTGGATTCTTCCCGTCAGTAAATCCTCAACTTGTGATTACTGTAATCGTTGATGATCCTGAATTACAGGGCGTCGGATACGGAGGTTCGGTGGCCGCACCTGCTTTTCGAAATATTGCGGAGGCCTGTATTGGCTACCTTGGAATTCGGCCTGTGGAAGCGAACCCATCTTTTATTGCTCTAGAAAACTCTCAATATGATCGGACTCGCCGAATTTCAAACTAGCACACTTTTGTCGAGTGTGAGTGCCCGCCAAGCTTATTCACGTTCATGCCCCTCAGTTAGCATGGACTCGCAACGTCGCGGCTCGTTGAATCCTTCTGTGGCATCCTTACTGGGTAAACTAGAGATACTGAAGCGAAAGACTTCCGGCGAGCACGAGGCCACCTGTTTGATTACCGACAGCCGTCGAGTCGTTCCGGGAGCGATATTTTTCGCAATCAATGGGCTGCGCACAAACGGCAATCACTTCATCGAAGAAGCGGTGGATCGTGGGGCAGTTGGCATTGTGACCGAAGAGGACTTAGGCAGTCATTTTCCGATTGATTTTTTTCAAGTAGCCGATGCGCGTCAGGCTCTAGCAGAAGTCTCAAAGCTATTTTATGGTCAACCGGATACCCAAATGGGGATTAGTGGGATTACCGGAACCAATGGCAAAACGACGGTGAGTATACTTACGCAGCACCTAATGGGTGGCCAGGAGTCGGTTGGCCTACTTGGAACTGTGCGATACGATTTGGGACGTCGCACTTTGCCTTCGTTCAAAACAACCCCCGAATCGGTGGATGTGTATGCATTACTTAGCGAAATGGTGAAGGGCGGTTGTAAAGAAGCAGTTATGGAAATCAGCTCTCACGGAATCGACCAGAAACGTGTTTACGGGCTAGAGGTGGATGTAGCCGCATTTCTGAATTTGACGCAGGACCACATTGACTATCACGAGAGCATGGAAGCCTACTATCAAGTGAAGCGTAGGCTCTTCACCGGCGAAACCGGTTCAAAACCCGATACAGCGGTCATAAATTTTGATTGTGCGTATGGTCGTCGCTTGGCGAGTGAGTTGTCCTCGGACGTAGATGTAATTAGTTTTGGTATACAAACCGATTGTGCTATCCGTGCGGACAAATTAGTCCTTGATTCGGACGGAGCCCGTTTTGAGTTAACATGGCCAGACGGTTCGGCCACCGTGCATTCGCCGCTGCTGGGGAGGTATAATGTGAGTAACTTACTTGCAGCACTGAGTATTGCGTATGCAAAAGGTTTTTCATTGGAAACGCTCTTGCCCCGAATCGAGGCGCTGCCGGGGGTCCCAGGACGCATGGAGCGAATATTAGCAGGGCAGAATTACAATGTTTTAGTCGACTATGCGCATACCGATGACGCCTTGAAAAATGCTTGTGGGTTGGTCCGTGATGTGACTCAGGGAAAGGTGATTACAGTTTTTGGCTGTGGAGGCGATCGTGACCGCAGTAAACGAGCATTGATGACGCGTGCCGTTTTGGAGGGTTCTGATTTGGTGATCGCGACTTCGGACAATCCCCGGAGGGAATCGGTCGAACAGATTTTTGCAGATATGCAGACCGCCTGTGGTTCAGAAAGCGAAGGAAGCATCCAATTCGTGGTCGATCGTAAACGTGCGATTTCGATGGCACTGGATTTAGCTGGTCCGGATGACTGTGTTTTGATAGCGGGTAAGGGGCATGAGACGTATCAAGAATTTGATGGCACGGTGATTCCATTTGATGATCGGCAAGTAGCTCGTGAGTTGATCGAGTTAAAGAACTTAAGCAGTGGAGCTAAATAGAATGGAGCCTTTTGAGTCCAACGCCTTAGCAGAGTGGACGGGTGGATCTTGGAACGCTGAGCAGGCTCCCGAATTAATCAAAGGTTTTGCCTTTGATGCTCGGCTAATAAAAGCAGGGGAGTGTTTTATCGCTTTAAGTGGCGGGGCACGCGATGGACACGCATTCTGTGCGCAAGCAGTGGCGAGTGGTGCGATAGCTTTAATGGTAGAAACGGTTCAACCGATCAAGGTGCCTCAATTGGTCGTTTCGGATACACTGTTGGCAATGGGTGCAATCGCGAACGCTTGCCGCTCGAATTTTCATGGATCAGTGATCGGTATCACCGGCAGTTGTGGGAAGACATCGACTAAAGAAATGCTTCGCGTGCTTTTGGGCGACTCGAGGACGCACGCGACGGCAGGTAATTGGAATAATCGGATCGGGGTGCCGATGACGCTCTTCAAACTTGATCGAGAGCGGCATGATTTTGCGGTGATTGAAGCAGGAATCAATCAGCCTGGGGAAATGGCACTGCTAGGTGAAATGATCGAGCCCGATGTCGCGCTTGTGACGATGATTGGTGCTGCGCATTTGGAGCTTTTGCATAGTCTTGAAGGGATCGCGATGGAGAAATCAGCGCTAGTCAATGCCGGTAAATCAAGAAGTCCATTAATCACTACAAGTTCTGTCATGAATTACTCTGCCTTTCGGAAATTCGCAGATCGAGCGATCGTTTTGATAGAGAAGGGTGCGAGTTTTGAGCTGCCTGTGGCTCAAGTGGTCCGTTACGAATTGGCTGGAACGACTGCTGGTAAAACGGAATTACATCTCGAACTCGCGGGCCAGACAGAGCTTTTCACTGTGAAGAGCGCGAGTCGCGGAATCTGTATGAACGCGGCCTTGGCCTTAACGACTGCCTATCACTTGGGAGTGAGCGTTGATTTGCTCCAAGAGCGATTGCTAACTTGGGAGCCTCAAGGGAACCGTGGTCGCATCGTGGAGAACGGGAACCAGTCTTATTACGTGGATTGCTATAATGCGAATCCCGACTCGATGCGGGATGCGCTGCATACTTTTCGCTCCAGGATGGAAGCGTCACCTCGGTGTTATGTCTTAGGGGCCATGAATGAGTTGGGTCATCAGGCGGTTGTGCTACATGAGCAGGTCGGTGGGCTACTTAAGTTGCGGGCTCATGATGTTGCCTATTTTGTGGGCCCAAGGGAATGGCGCGAAGCTTATGTGAAGGGGGCTCTGGCAAGTGGTGCCCGTGCTGAGCAAGTATTTGCAGTAGAAAAGTGCGAAGAGATTAAATCTTTCATTGCTGAATTTTCAGGTTCGATCTTTCTAAAAGGTAGTCGCAGTTATGCGCTGGAGACATTACTGCCTGCAACGCCTTAGATTTTAAACATACAATAGAAAAGAATGCTTAGTTACTTAGCCGATTACGAAAACTACTTTGGACCACTGCGATTGTTTCGCTACCTTTCGTTACGGGCAGCCTTTGCTGGCATCACTGCGATGGGAATTGGATTTTTGGTGGGTCCTTGGCTTTTTGCGAAGCTTCGAATGTTGCGAGCCAAGCAGTCTTTGCGAGGAAAAGATGAGGTGGGCGCACTGGCCGATCTACATGCGGCTAAAGCGCAGACCCCGACAATGGGTGGATTGATGATTTGTATCGCAATCGTGGTGAGCACGGTGCTTTGGGCGCGCCCAAATATATATGTCTACACGGCTTTAATGGCCTATCTAGGTCTGACAGTGGTCGGTTTTCTAGATGATTATTTGAAGGTAGTGAAACGCAATAGCAAGGGTCTACCTGGTCGATGGAAACTCCTGGGGCAAGCTTTGGTCACCGGTGTGGCTCTCTTGATGTTGCTATCTATGCCCGAGTCTTCGGAGCGCATGCGTGAGCTCTGGGTGCCGTTCTATAAAGATGTTTTGTGGGTAAAGATGCCTTTATACTTTTTGGCTCCGTTCCTGTTTTTGATTCTATCGGGCTCTAGCAATGCGATTAATTTAACCGATGGGGTGGATGGACTTGCGATCGGTTGCACGGTAACGGCCGCGCTCGCCTACGCAATTATGGCCTATGTGGCGGGTAATGCGATTATCTCGGACTATTTATTTATCAGTTATATACCGGGAGCAGGCGAGTTAACCGTGGTTTGCTCAGCATTATTGGGAGCGAGTTTAGCCTTTCTCTGGTATAATTCGCATCCAGCAGAAGTATTTATGGGTGACACGGGTTCGCTCGCGTTAGGGGGATTGATTGGGATGATGGCCTTCATGGTGCATCAACCACTGACTCTTATTATTGTCGGTGGCATATTTGTTATGGAAGCCGGTTCGGTCATTTTGCAGGTCGGTTCGTTTAAGTTACGGAAAAAACGGATCTTCAAAATGTCGCCGATCCACCATCACTTTGAGTTAATGGGCTGGCATGAGAATAAGGTAGTTATACGGTTTTGGATGCTCTCTTTGATCTTTGCGATTTGTGGTTTGGCGACTCTGAAACTTCGATAATGAGCACGGGTGCAGAGACTGTTGCGGTGATCGATGTGGGAAGTAACTCGATTAAACTACTTGTGGCGCGGCATAGTGAGCAGGGGCTGGAAGCGGTTCTAAGCCAAACGATTGAAACGCGTATTAGTGCGGGAATCAGTCAAAGTCATCCATTTTTGCTGCCTGAAGCTATGGATGCGGGGGTGGCTACGATTGTAGAATTATATGATTTGGCGCAGAGTTATGCTCCCGCAGCCATGCAGATAGTCGCGACCAGTGCGGTGCGGGATGCTGGCAACCGTGAACAGTTTATAGCGAAAGTTCGGGCGGCGACTCGATTGGAACTGCGAGTCTTGAGTGGGATTGAAGAAGCGGGTTATATAGGGAAGGGGATTGCCTGTGATCCGCAGGTTGTTGGAACCGAAGATTTTGTTCAGATGGATATAGGTGGTGGTAGCCTTGAACTGATCCGCTTTGTCTGCGGTAAGATAGAACAAGCGATTTCGCTACAGCTTGGTGCGGTTCGATTGACCGAGCGTTTTTTGCGGGATAAAACGCCCGCAATCCGCCCGGAAACTAAGACAGAAATACGCCAACATGTGGCTAAGGTAATCTCTGCGAGTGGATTCAACCTTGCCGATCAGCAATTACCGATGGTGGTGACTGGAGGCGCCTTTGTCATCAGTCGGGCAATTTTAGGTTTTCGCGCAGGTGAGGATCTGAATTCTTCCGCCCCGAAGTTAACCTACGCAGCGCTGAGTGCACTCGAATCGGAACTTTCCGCGCTGTCGCTAGCTGAACGCTCTCAGGTCGATCTATTGCCTTCAGCTCGTGCCGACATTGTCCCAGTCGCTTTAATTACGATTCTTCAGGTTCTGGAAATGGCAGAATGTGAATCTGTTTTGCACTCTTTCTATAATTTACGTTACGGAATTGCGGCAGAGCTTTTGGAGCGCTTTTAGAAGCAGCGGCGGAAGTAAGCTAGAGCGATAAACTAGGACAGGCCAGTTTTTTGAATCCATGATTGTGAGTGGTCAGGATGCTGTCCCTAGTTTGCCAACCTTGTCTAATACCAGCGCTTGTCTTTACGTGGTAATAGAATCCTGTATTGCTTGCGGTGGTAGTGACGCCTGCTCCCGCTGAGCGGGACGTCCGAGACAACCCGAACGCTCGCTTGACTGAGCAGCCAGATTGCGGACGACACGGAGAGGCTGTCTCAAAACTGAGTCCATCTCGGTCTATGCCTGCGGAAAGTTGTATTTAAGGGAGGGCGCTTGTCCCCAAGCGCTTCAGTTAGGCTTAAGCGCGACCAAATCTCGACGAAAAGACGCTGAGGACAGCGTCCCTCCCATACTTTTCATTAGATTATACCAACAGCTTGTCTTAACTTGGTAAAAAATCCTGTAGTCCCTACTATTTTACCAGAAAAACTAAATCAATGGTATAAGCACTGAATTCACCTTCAGATTAGCAATTTAATCAAGCGACAGTGATGCGTATAAAAAAGCCCCCACAATTAAATTGTAGGGGCTTTTGAGGAAACTTATTTATACCTTAAGCAATCGATACTTCGAATGTAGATAGACCTGACTTTTCGCCGTCTTTCTTTTTATCGCAACCGCCGGGGCAGCTACCTGCGAGTTCGACTGACACAGCGCTTAAAGTTGCATCCTTAGGTTTAGCATCTTTGTCGCACTTTTTACCACAGTTGCCTCCAGCTACAATTGTGGATGCTTCAGTGAGTCCGGTGTCTTTTTTGATGTCCTTTTTGTCGCAACTAGAACCACAATCGGAACCTGCATACGCAAAAGAGGCAAGGAGACTTAAGAGAGCTATTGAGAGTAGTTTTTTCATAGTTTTAATAATAAGGGTGAATTTAATAATACAATATAATATGTAATAAGTTTCAAAAAAAGGCAAAATAAGAAGATCGAATTTGTTAAATTGTGCGAAGTTTATTTCAAGTTACGAGCACAAGCTTGTCGATTAGAGATTTACTAACGTTAGAAATCAGTATCTATAAGGAATATGTTTTTACGCTCTACGGTTACACTTGGACTCTTTCTCGTTTGTTTTAGTGTGAATCCTCTAAAGGGCTCAGATTTTCGAGAATTCAGGAACACTGCTGGACAAATGATCAAGGCACGGCCCTTGAGTGTTTTTGGTAGCAAAGTGAGAATCGAATTAGAAGATCGACGACAAATGAACGTAGATAAGTCTATATTCACGAAGGAAGGCTCCGACTATTTGGTCGATTGGGCCATAAGTGAATTGGGGAAGAGCGGTAAGTTGCTAAAACTGAATGTCACCAAACGAGAAGAGATGGTGAAGGAATATACGGAAGATGTGAAATTGACAGATGGAACGACGGCAAAAGATGCCATGGAAATCGAAGAGTTTGAAGGGTATTACGATTTGATTATGGAGAACGAAAGTGATTTTCCAATAAATGGTATGTTGGTAGAATACCGAACCTTCAGCGAACAAGACAAGGTCGCTGCAAAGGGCCGTGACGAAGTGCTCATTAAAAGTGAAGCAGGTAGCTTAACGGTCGACTTGTTGCCTGGAGATGAAACGCGCAAGTCAACTGATGTCATAAAGATGAGGGAAACGAACATGGGCCAAGGCATTAGTTATACGGGTGGTGGAGACACCGCATCAAAAGCCAAAATGATCGGTATCTGGACGAAGTTCTATTACAAGGGACAACTCATTATGGAGTATGCCTTGCCACGTGATATACCGAAGCGCTACGAATGGGATTCGAAGCCTTAGGTCTGCGGTTCTTCGATATCACCTTGGGCGGTCCAGTTGCCGGTAATCCAGTAGACGACGAAATAGACGACGGGCGTATCAATCAAGGCAACTAGAAGCTTCAGGATATAGGTGCCGACTATGAGTTGCGGGAGCACTTCATTGGGAATGATTCCATAAAAACCGACGCTATAGAAAATGATCGTATCGAAAAACTGTGATCCAAGCGTAGAAGCGTTGTTACGGAGCCAGAGGTAGCGCTGTCCGGTTCGTTTTTTGACCCATTCGAAGACATAAATATCCCACAGTTGTGCGAAAGTAGTTGCGAGGAGTGAGCCTAAGACAATGCGTGGAGCAGCCGCGAAGAGGGCATTGTAGGCTTCGTTGTGCGGCCAACCGATCGCAGGTGGAAGCTTAGTCGCAATATAGATGAGTAGGGTGTTCAGAACATAAACGACAATCCCGAGGTAGACCATAAAGCGTGCGCGTTTTGCGCCCCAGACTTCGGCAACGGCATCGGTGCAGGGGAAGGTAAATGCATGGGCGAAGGAACCATAACTGAAAGCGAGCATGGTCAGGCCGACGCTACTAAGGTCCAAGGGCACCAGTTTTACCGTAATGCTTTGGAGCATCCCCCAGAAACCAACGTAGAGGCCGAGGAGTATATAGAATTTCCGCTCCTCGGGAGGTTTTCCGATAGCTGTATCAGGCATGCAGCTTATTGACCGGGGAGTGTGGTCTTGTAAATGTCCCAGTTTTTGGATATTTCAAAGACGATAGGACTTCCAGTTTTGTATGCATTGATCGTTGAGGCATCAAAGGCTGAGTAGCTCCCGAGGTTTTCGCCACGCTTACTTTGAATGGCGGTCGCACCGGGCCATTGCATGGTATAGTTACTTGCGGAGCGCAGCATCATGACGCGGTCTCGGTCTACGATGTCGGCCTGGGCAAGGAACTCGATGGCAGTCATCATACCCGTGCCTTCCATGGCCGAGGCGATAAATTCGCCCTCGCCGCCAGTCCAATACTCGCACCATTGATTGGCCCATTCATTTTCGAGCTCACCATGCCAGTAGTTCATAGCTGCGAGGTAGGTTCCTTTGGTCACGAACGGTGGTTTTTGGGCGGCTTCAAAGTCTGTGTGTAACCCGCGCCTTGTGGCGAGTGCTTCGCTGTCACCTAGATCCAGGTCCTTCGTCATTTCGTAGGCCCAGTCTGTGAGTTGTTCGTTTAGATGGAATACTGAGCCTTCGCTGGCGGGTCTGGGATCTTGATAGGGCTCCTTAGCGCGGAAGGGGAAGCGGCCAGTTGGCCAGCCTTCGGGAGCCTCGCGTATGTCGATGGTATGACCGAGGTCGCCGTCGACGACCCAATCGATCCAGCAGGTGCTCGCAAGGGAGGCATCTGCAGGGTCAAAACCGGCAATACCGACGAGTAACCAGTAAGCATTCGTAAAATCAAAGCGGGGGTCGAGGGCGACTGTAGTCACCGATGCCGCAGACTTAGCAGTCCCGATCCCTGTGACCATGCCAAGGACACCGAGTTCTTCATTCCAGCGCAGGTCGTGGTTGCCATGTGGGAGTGGGATGATTTCTTCAAGCGGGAGATTTTCGACCCAGTGTTGAAACTCGCCTGCCTTATCTCCGGTATCCTCTCCTATTTCGAAGAGTGAGACAATGACGAGACGAACTTCTTTCGGCTCGGTTGCTGCGTGGCTGGTTATTGCAAAAACTGCTAATAAAGTGCCGAATATACTTAGTCTAATGGTATCTAACATGCAGAAACTATAGCAAAGTGCGGGCCGATTTCTTCTGAGATGCCAGGTGAGCCGTAATTGGATATTAATTTAACTATGCAGTTGAGCAAGTCACACTAATTGGTCCTCGTCCTGCTAGTGATTATTCATGAAATGGTTGGTGAAAGGAGATTTTGACGGGTTTTTTGGCCTTGGGCTGAACAACTTTATTAACTTTCTATTGATCATTAATCTGTGCCTGTTTGTTTTGGGATTCAGTGTGGAGATGATTGCCATGCGGATATTGCCCGGCATGGCCGTGGGGATACTCTTCGGGAATATATTTTACAGTATTCAGGCGCATAGACTGTCACTCAAAGAACAGCGTAATGATGTCACAGCGCTCCCTTACGGGATCAATTTATTGCCGATTTTCTTTTTCACTTTTTATGTGATGTTGCCTGCGCAGCAGATCGCGCTTGCACAGGGGCTGACAAAAGAGGCAGCGGATTTGATTGCTTGGAAGGCCGGTGTGATTGCTTGTTTGGGTTCTGGATTGATTGAAGTATTTGGTTCGTTTTTTGTGCATCGATTGAGGGAAGTCGCGCCCCGCGCTGCTCTTTTGTCTGCATTGGCGGTGATTGGTATTTTCTTTATAGCAGCGGATTACTGCTTTCGCGCGTATGCCTACCCGGAGATCGGGATTCCGACCCTCATTTTAACACTTTTCTTTTTTTATAGCGGTTCGAAATTAAAGTGGAATCTTCCAGGGGGCTTAATCGTGCTGGTGGTTGGGGTCACGATCGCATGGATTGCGTATGCAATGGGATTTCGGAGCCCGATTGATTCGCTCTCAAATACAGGTTTGGAGCTCGGCCTATATTTACCCGGTCTTTATGGACTTGAAGCCTTAGGGTCACTGGGAGAAATGATCTCCTTCGCTGCGATCATTTTACCGATGGGTTTGATCAACCTTGTTGGATCGATGCAGGTGCTCGAAGCGGCCACCGCGGCGGGTGATGATTATGAACCGAAAGAGACTTTAGTGGTGAACGGATTGGGGAGTTTATTGGCAGGTGGTTTGGGCTCTCCGTTTCCGACGACTATATTTATCGGGCATTTGGGAATGAAGCAAATCGGGGCACGGAAGGGCTATTCCTTGATGAATGGGGTGGTTATGTCGGTGCTCTGTGTAACCGGTGGCTTTGGTCTCATTTCGCAATACATACCGATTGAGGCGGGTATGGCCATTTTGATTTGGATCGGATTTACGATCGGTGCGCAGGCTTTTCAAGCGGTCCCGAAAGCACACGCGCCAGCGGTGATTGCTGGCTTGATTCCTGGCATAGGTGCTTTTGCAGCTTTAATAGTGAAGCGCGTATTGAGCTCGGTTGGATACGGGACTGAAGCGATGCCATTCACATCCGAACTCTTCACCCAGATGACTGAAAAAGGAAATTTATTTGCAAAAGGTATTTTTGCTTTGGAGCAGGGCTGGTTATATATTTCGATTGTGATGACGTCTGTCATGGTTTCGATTATTGACCGTAATTTCACAGCCACGATGGGCTGGTTGGCGGCAGGTGCGGGGCTGGCTTTGGCGGGGATTGCGCATCACTATAAAATCTTGGAAACAGACATTACGACTCAACTCGGGCCTGCTTGGGAGTGGGTTTTGGGCTATTTGTTGGCGATGCTAATGTTGTTTTTGGTGCGTTTCTTACTTGTTGATAAATCAGCCGAGACTTCAAAGCACGCGCCGGGCCCCGCTTTTGATTTACCAGAAGATGAGGATGAAAATTTAGTGACGACTCCGAAGTGAGTGGTCTATGCTGCCCGAATGAAAGCGTCTATTTATCGCATCGAACCCGCATCTGGAGGAGCTGTTTATGCTCAATCGTTGGATGGTGCTTCCTTTGAAATTTTAGAAGGTTCATTTCCGGAGCTTAGTCCAACTGGACAAACCGTGAGTGGGCGCGTGCTGGCTCCGATTATTCCACCGGCTATTTATATTGTTGGGTATAACTATGCGGGCAATCCGTTGGAAGCGCGCAAAGAAATCGGAGAGCATCCCGTGATCGTGATGAAGGCATCTTCGACCGTGGTCGGGCAGGGAGATGCTATCTTGATTCCAGGTGGTTTGTTGGGTTCTGATCAAGTCGACTACGAAGGAGAGTTGGCGGTAGTCATCGGTAAGTCGGCCCGGAACGTGCGAAGAGAGGATGCGATATCGCACATTTTTGGATACACGATAGCGAATGATGTGACGGCGCGGGATCGTCAGAAAGGCGGTGCGGGTGGACAATGGGTGCGAGGAAAAAATTTCGATAGCTTTTGCCCGTTGGGTCCGGCAATTGTGCCGAAAGAGGCATTAAAGGCGATTGACGATTTTAAGATTCAAACTTGGGTAAACGATACATTGCGGCAGGAAGATAGCACAGCTTCGATGATTTTTTCGATCCCCGAAATCATCGAGCATCTCAGTGCGAGTAATACTTTACTACCAGGAACGGTTATTCTGACTGGGACACCAGCGGGCACCGGGGTAAAGATGCAGCCGCCGCAGTTTTTGAAAGTGGGGGACCGAGTGCGGATTGAGATCAGTGGACTCGGTGTATTGGAGAATCCTGTTTTGAGTGAAGTTCTCTAGTCGATAGCGCGTTTAATCTACATTCAAGCAGTGAGCTTTAGCGGATTTCGCCTTTGCCGTGGATGACGTATTTGTATGTGCAGAGTTCGTTTAGGCCCATGGGCCCGCGCGCGTGCAGGCGATCAGTTGAGATACCGATTTCGGCTCCCAAGCCGAATTCGAAGCCGTCGGTGAAGCGGGTAGATGCATTGTGATATACCGTGGCGGAATCAACTCCGTTGAGGAATTTGGCTGCGGCGATGGGATCTTTTGTGACGATGGCGTCACTGTGGCCAGAGCCGTGGGTATTGATAAGGTGGACCGCCGCTTCGACATCGGGGACAATCGCGATGGAAATGATGCGATCGTTGTATTCGGTTGCAAAGTCTTCCTCAGTCGCATCGACGAGTGGGAGGCCGGAAGCGAGGAGAAGCGCTTTGGCGTGTTGATCGACGCGTAGCTCGACTTGATTGTCGAATAGAGCTTTGGCCAAGCCGGGTAGTAGGCTGGCGGCGTCTTGATGGACGATCAAGTTCTCGACTGCGTTGCACACGCTGGGACGTTGGCATTTCGCGTTAATGAGAATTGATTCAGCCATTTCGGGGTCGGCTTCAGCATCAATATAGAGTGAGCAAACGCCCGTGTAGTGTTTGATTACAGGAATACGACTATTTTCCACGGTGAAGCGGATGAGGCTTTCGCCACCACGTGGGATGATGCAGTGGATGGTGTCATCCTGTTTAAGTAGGACGCTAAGAGCCCAGCGGTCCGTCGTGGGAATGACCTGAACGGCGTGTTCATTGATCCCAGCTTCGCGAAGACATGCGGTTACGATTTCGGCCAGCTTCATGTTGCTGTGATACGCTTCTTTACCGCCGCGTAGGATGGATGCATTTCCGGACTTTAGGCAAAGGATGGCACAGTCGATGGTCACGTTGGGCCGCGATTCATAGATGATCCCGATAACGCCGATAGGCACGCGTATCTTGCGCAGATCGAAACCTCTTGTGGGATTCAGGCGCTCTATCTCGACCCCGACAGGATCGGGGAGGTTGGCGACTTGGCGGACTCCCTCGGCCATCGCTTGTATGCGCTCAGGCGAAAAGGTGAGACGCTCGATCATTGGTGCGGAGAGTTCGAGTGCTGTGGCTGCCTTCAGGTCGAGAGCGTTTTCTACTAGGATAGATTCGGTCTGCGCGACTAAGCGGTCGGCCAGGAGTTGAAGAAAGTTGTTTTTTACTTCGGTGGACAAAGTCGCTAACTCGAGCGATGCGGCGCGAGCGCGTTGGGCGATCGTTTCGACGAGTGTAGTTATTTGGTCGTTGTCCATTGTGAACGCGTGTTTCGGACTGAGCGTTTAGTGAACGGATTGTCCGATCAGTTCTGAGATCCTAGGCAATAATTTATTCCAAGTGGGTTCCGATAGATAGGCCCCGAGCGTTTCAACGGCGGCTGCGCCAAGCAGTGAGCCCAAGTGCCCGCACGTTCTCAATTCGCAGTGATGGCTTAGCCCATAAAGAAAGCCGGCAGCCCAGAGGTCGCCCGCTCCAGTCGTATCGACGACGTATGGAACGTGGATAGCAGGTATGACTTCGACCGGGCCTCCGTTGGTAATGTAAGAGCCACCGGGCCCCGCTTTGACCGCAGCGAGTTCACAGTAATTATTCAGTTTTTGAGCCATCAACGAGTAATCGGATTCGATTTTTGTGAAGGCGGCGGCCTCTTGCTCATTGGCAAACACATAATCGACGTATTTCTCGAGGAGTTCAGGCAGCTTTTCGCCTGCTGCATTGACGACTTCAAAAGAGGCGAGATCGAGGCTGATTTTGCAGCCGGCTGTGTGTGCACTGGCGAGCACTTTCTGGATGAGTGCTTCATTAAAGAAGAGGAAGCCCTCAATGTGTGCGAGATCACAACCTTCAAAATCAGCGGGGCTAATCTCGTCCGGGTGGAGCGTCATGGCCGCACCTAGATCGGTGCGCATGGTGCGTTGCCCGTCGGGAGTGACGAGCGAGAGACAATGTCCATTCGGTTGCGATCCGGTCTTGAAGCTGCGGGGGTTCCCGCCGAGATGGGTAAAAGTGTTGCGATAGAATTCACCGTCCTGACAGTTACCCGTTTTACCAATAAACTGTGCATTTGCACCCATGCGCGCGAGGGCAAAGAGGGCATTGCCTGCTGAGCCGCCGGGAGCTTGAGTGATTTTCGAAGGAACACGCGTGAGAATGCTTTGCAGTGTCTCAGTATCGACGAGAACCATTCCGCCGGGTTCGCCTTCAATGGTATTCAGAAAGCTTGGGTCGATGTGAGTGATGGAGTCGACGATGGGATTGCCGACACCGATGATGCCTAATTTGTCCTTTTGGATGGCCATGTGAGAAAGAGGGTTTTAGCGCGTTGACTGGATTAACATTAAAAAACCGCCGACCCTAAGGATTGGCGGTTTTGAAATTTTAAAACGATAACTACAGAGCGTTTCGAATTTTAGCGTAGATGGTTTGCGATTCTGCAAGATTACCCATCGCGCCGACGCGGATGCGCATTTCAGAAAGTCCTGCCTCGACTTGCTCGATGCGAACGTAGACTTTCTCGTCGCCTACTTTACGAGCGTAAATAGTGACGGCTGAGTCATTATGGAGCTCTCCAGTGCGGAAGTAGCCCATTTTGTCTATCTGACGAATCGCTGTATTAAACGCGTCCAAGGCGTCTGCTTGGATCGGGCCATAGAAGAAACCTGCTTGGTAGCGAGCGGTTTGTTCTTGCGAAACTGTTGGGTCGATTGCCACGGGTGTGGAGCAAGCAACCACAAAAAGTGATAGAATGAATAGTGGTAAGATTAATA
>Ga0307981_1000669_pt1 | contig 33400 bp, 35 predicted proteins | sample OrgLakmetagen987_FD_201849 | JGI IMG/M metagenome (GOLD analysis project Ga0307981, IMG submission 201849) | Saline water microbial communities from Organic Lake, Antarctica - #987 | ecosystem: Environmental > Aquatic > Non-marine Saline and Alkaline > Saline | place: Antarctica: Organic Lake... | reverse complement strand
GGCCACCGTGCGCTTTGGCACGCTTCAGCTTTGTGACGAGCACGCACGCCAAAGCGCAACATAACATCACACGCAGTGGCCCCTTTTTACACCGCGATCTGGTCCCTTTTTACTCTGCGATTGACACCGCCGACGCCCATCAGGTTCGACACCCGCTCGGGCGCATAGCGTTCCGCCAGATCAAGCGCCTTTTGCAGCGATTGCGCGCTGCTGACGGTGCCCGACAGCACGATGCCGTCATTGGCGGTGCGCACTTCGATCTTTTCGCCGGGCAGGATCTGCCGCAGACGTTCCTTGAATTCGCTCACGTCGGCTGCGACCCGCACATCGACGTTTGTGATCAGCCGACCGTTGCCATCCAGCAGCGTCAGCGTGGTCAGACCGGGCGATTTGCCCAGCACGTAGATTGTCCGGTCGCTGAGCGACGAGATGTCGGCGATCGACGGGTTGGCGATGCTCAGCTCCGCGAAGGGAACGTCGCTTTCCACCACCACCGCGCGGTTCATCGGCACGCTGAGGACGGTCTCTGTCCCCTTGCGCACGATACGGACCTGTTCGGCCCCTGCCATGTGTTCGACCACGGGTGCCACGGCCATGGTCAGGCCCAGAAGAGCCGCTTTCAGAAATCTGTCATATGTCATGGTGACCTGCCCTTTGTGATCACGCCTCAGGAACAGGTCTTTTGCCTGTCTTTGAATCACCATGCGTCAGAATGGGAATGCAATCAATAATCAACGGGTTCCACGCTGCACCTTATGTGGATAAGTGGCAACAGACCGGACAGGCGTCAAAATGATTTCAGGCGCAAGGATCTCTCCCCGCGCTTGAAAGACGACGTGCAAGTGGTTGTTATACCGTCAGTTCGTGCAGGGGATTGGCAGCTCGACCACGTCGGCACCGCGGCGCGTCCGGATCGTGCAGATCTCTTCTTTTTGCACTTCGACGGTCTTTGCTTCCATGGTGATGCCCAGCAAGGACCGCTGGTCGACCTCGATCGCGGTGGCCACCGTGTCGTCGTTGGAGCCGACCAGCGACAGCGACAGGTTGCCCGTCGATTGCGCCTGCGCCAGCGATGCGACCTGCTGCGGTGTGGCCGCGACGGTGACGGTGCGGGCGATCGTCGCCTCTGCCGCGTCGTTGGTCGATGTCTGGTCGACGGCGATCAGCGCCACGCCCACTTCGATCAGCTTGGTCACGTCCGAGGCGGGCAGGTTCGGGTCGGATCTGGGCGCGCGGCCTGTCCAGTAGATGTCGACCCTGTCGCCGGGGCGCAAAAAGCCCGACACGCCGCTCGACACGTCGACCTTGATGGCAAAGGCCCGCATACCGCGTTCGAGCCGCGATGTGATGCCGGCGTCTTCGCCCGGCTCGGTCACCTTGACGGCCAGAACGGCCTCGTCCTTTTCCATTGCGCGCAGCACCAGCCGTGCCAGATCGGGGTTGTCATGGACCAGGGTTTCGACGTCCGAGAACGTGCCCTCGGGCAGCGCCGCTTCGGGCCAGTCGACCATGCGCACATCTTCTCTGGTGATCGCTTCACCGTATTTCATCGCGCGTGTGGCGACCAGCACCTCGACCGTTGGCACCGCGTCGACGCGGTTCGCGCGCTCTTGCTCCAGCGCCGATTGATAGCTGCCGATGTAATTCTGTGCCATAAAGACGGCGAACCCGGCAAGTGCGAGGCCTGCGACCAACACCAACCCGAATACCATACGCATTTTATTCCCTTTCCTGTTTTCTTGCGCCTGGCCTGTCGCCGGGCCCGGTATGGGGCCCGCGTGGCGGCGCGGTCTATCGGTTTTCCCAAGGTATGACGCGCGATTGTGTCGAAATCAGGGACAGACCGGGAAAGATGCATGGCGGGCGCTGGTGGCGGCCGGAGCGGGGTCTGGGCCGGGGCCGGGGTCTGGCAGGGCTGGGCGGGCGAGGGTGGACGGCACCACGTCGCACGGATCCTTGCGCCGGACATGACAAAAGCCGCTCCCTTCTGGACGCGGCTCTTACCGTTCAGACAGGAAGCGACGCCGCAAGGGGCGCCGCGTCACTCAGAAATCGTTTTCGGCGGCGATGGCCCCGCCGGTTGCGGCATGAAGCGCGATCGTGTTGGCTTCCAGCGTCGCATAAGCGCCTACGGCCAGCCCCACGACACCAGCGGTCAGAACGACCCAGTCGACGGTAACGGCCCCATCCTGATCAGAACGGAACGCTTTGAGAAAGTGCAGCATTGGTTTTCCCTTTAAGAAGTCCGGGTTGGTCGTTGGCTCATGTCGGGCCGGATGGGCGATGCCGCATCAGGCCTGACAGATCGTATCGGTGGTGGAACGACTTAGAAGTCGTTTTGACCCGCCACAGCGCCGCCGGCTGCGTTCACGAGTGTGGTCGCGTTGGTTTCGATGGCAGTGTAGGCAGCGATGGCCAGACCCACGACGGCGGCGGTCAGCACAACCCAGTCAACAGTAACTGCGCCGTCTTCGTCGTTGCGGAAGGATTTGATGAACTTGATCATGGTGGTGCTCCAGGTGTCTTGCCCGATCGGGCATTGTTATCGTTGTTGATGCGCCGGGATGCGGGCATCGCACCCCGGCCGTCACGTCAGCACACGAATGTGTGCGTCAGGACTTAGAAGTCGTTTTGACCCGCAACCGCGCCGCCGGCAGCGCCGATCAGTGTGGTGGCGTTGGTTTCGATCGTGGTGTAGGCGGCGATGGCCAGACCCACGACAGCTGCGGTCAGCACAACCCAGTCAACCGTGACTGCGCCGTCTTCGTCGTTGCGGAAGGATTTGATGAACTTGATCATGTCTTTGTCTCCATGTTTTGCTTTGCTCTGTTACACCGCCGCGGTGCTGTGGTTGTTGGCCTTGTCTCTCACAACTTGGCCGCCCCGTTGCGGTATGGGCTCTTATACCCCCCTGAACGTGGCATCATTTGGGCCGCAATCGCGCGTTTTTGGCGATCCTTAATTTTTTGGTGATAGATCCCGTAAGGCAATGATTTTAATTAATAAAAAAATGAACATTATTCGATGGACTGGGAAAACGGTGGGGTGTGGGCAACAATTATGTCCAAATCTTCGCATTCGGTTTCAACGATCTTGGCCGATGGCGGGGATTGTGCAATTCTGCCCAACAATAAGAAAAACAAGAGGCAGGCAGATCGCTCCCATGCGACACATGATTCACGCTCTCGCGGCTCTTGCCGTGTGCGCGGGACCTCCGGCATTTGCCGAGGCGCCCGGCGCGTTCCCCGATTTCAAGGCCAAGCGCGTCACACCGCCCAAGGCCGGGGACAAACGCATCACGGTGCAGATCGCGCCGCGTGCCAATCCGGCCGTGCCGCCGCCGCGCGCCACGACGACGTTGGCCGCGGTCTCACCCGTCACGCCTGCCGTCCCCCGCGCCAAGAAAGGCGAATACGACTGGTTCTGGACGGTCGTATCGCCTGCGATGGACACCGCGAGCCCCGCGCGGCTGGAACCTGCGCTGATCAAGCTGGGCAATCCCCCCGGTGGCAGCCGTTCCGTGCGCGCGCCCCGCTTGCAGCACATGCAGGACATCGCAGAGGCAAACGGCGTTCATATTCTCAGGAGCACGATCGGCACGCGGGTCTCTCCGGCGCTGGTGCTTGCGGTGATCTCGGTCGAATCCGCGGGCAGGGCGGATGCGGTCAGCCGGGCAGGGGCGCAGGGGCTGATGCAGCTGATGCCCGCCACCGCCGCGCGATTTGGCGTCAACGACTCTCTGGTGCCTGCGGAAAACATTCGCGGCGGCGTGGCCTATCTCGACTTTCTGATGAAGAAGTTCAACGGCGATCCCATTCTGGTCCTCGCGGGCTATAATGCAGGCGAGGGGGCGGTGACCCGCAACAACGGCGTGCCGCCTTTCGCGGAAACCCGCGATTATGTGCCCAAGGTGCTTGCCGCGTTCAACGTCGCCAAGGGTCTGTGCAAGACCCCGCCGCAACTGGCCTCTGACGGCTGCGTGTTCTCAGTCTCGGCCAGCTGATCTGCGGCCAGGACACGGAACCGCGGCCGTCGCCCATGTCGGTCACCTGATGGATCTTGATTGATGAGATTTTTTCGGTGGGCTTCATCATTTCGGCGATGGGGGGCAGATGCGTCCATGCGATCGTCCCGAGCGGGCCGATTGATGTGCTGAAATGCAAACAGGCCACCGCGAACGCCACCGCGTTGGCCAAATTTGAGCCGGATTTCGCATCCTGGTCGCCGGATGCGCAGCAGGACCGGATCGACGACATGGCAGCCGAACAATCGCGCGACCCACCTGCGGATTTCTGCACGCGGCAAGCCTGAAATCCGCGCGCAGCCCTCTCAGCCTTGTGGCACCACCGCACCGGGGTTCATCAGCCCCAGCGGGTCCAGCGCCGTCTTGATCGCGCGCATCGCGGCCAGCTTGGCCGGATCGCCGTAGCGCGCCAGATCGGCCACCTTGAGCCGCCCGATCCCGTGTTCGGCACTCACCGATCCGTCCATCGCATGCACCAGATCATGCACCGCGCGCTTGATCCGGTCGCGTTCGACCAGCAGATCGTCCCGCGACACCCCCGGCACCGGAAAGACGTTGTAATGCAGATTGCCGTCGCCCAGATGGCCAAAGCAGTTGATCCGGAAATCGCCGATCTTCGCAATTGCCTCACCGCCCTGCGTGATGAAATCCGCGATGGCCGACAGCGGCACCGAGATATCGTGGCTCGATACCGACCCGACCAGCCGGTTGGCCTGCGGAATCTCTTCGCGCACCCGCCAGAGTGCCGCGCGCTGGGCATCCGATTGCGCGATGACACCGTCGCTGACCAATCCCGCGGTCAGAGCGTCGGCAAAGAGCGTCTCAAGCGCCGCACCCGGATCCATCCCCCGCGCCAGACCCAGCTCGATCAGCACCGACCATTCGGGCGGGGCCGCGAAGGGCTGGCGCACGTCTGGCAGCTTTTCGGTCAGGAAATCAAAGCCCATCCGGCCAATCAGTTCGAACGCGCTGATCCCGTCGCCCAGATGATCCCGCGCCAGCGCCAGCAATTCCAGCGCCGCCGCAGGATCCCGCACCGCCAGAATCGCTGTGCCCCGTGCGGCAGGTTGCGGATACAGTTTCAGGGCCGCCGCCGTGATCACACCCAGGGTGCCCTCGGCCCCGATCAGCAGATTGCGCAGATCGTAGCCGGTGTTGTCCTTGCGCAGGCGGCTCAGCCCGTGCCAGATCGTGCCGTCCGGCAGCACCGCCTCGAGCCCCAGACACAGATCGCGGGCGTTGCCGTAGCGCAGCACGCCTGTGCCGCCTGCATTGGTGGCCAGAAGCCCGCCGATCCGCGCTGACCCCTCTGAGGCCAATGACAGGGGAAAGAGCCGGTCCGCCGCGACCGCCGCCGCCTGAACGTCGGCCAGAATGACGCCTGCCTCGGCCACCAGCACATTTTCGGACGGGTAAACCGCGCGCAATGCGTTCATCCGCTCCAGCGACACGATCAGGGGTGCGGCACCGTCCTGTGACACCTGACCGCCGACCAACCCGGTGCCGCCGCCATAGGGCACCAGCCCGACGCGTGCCGCACCGCAGGCCCGCACGATCGCTGCGACCTCGTCGACATTGCGGGGCCGCGCGACCCAGCCGCTGGCCCCGGCCCAACGTCCGCGCGGTTCCTCGAGATAGCGCGGTTCGGCCCGCGCGCAGAGCCCTTCGGGCAGCGACGCGGCAAAGGTCTCATCCGCCGCATTCAGTTGGATCATGGCAGATCCCGCAGCCATTCGGGCCGCAGCACGACAACCGTGGGCCGCGACGGAAGCGACCGCAACGACACCTCGTAATCCGGCCCCGCGCGGCGTTCGATCAGGAACACCTCGTCGATGCCGTCGAGAAACATCTCGAGCGACAGGCGCGAAAACCAATGCATCGGAATCACCACCGAGGATTTGAGCCGCGTCAGAACCTCGATCATGTCGTCCACAGGCATGGTATAGCCGCCATCCACCGGCGCCATAACCACGTCGAGCCTGCCCAGAGCGGCAAATTGCGCATCCGTCGGCATGTGGTGCAGATGGCCAAGGTGGCCGATGCACAGCCCCTCGGCCTCGAACACGAATATCGAATTGCCCCGGTCCTCGCGCCCGCCGAACCGGCTGCGGATATCCGTGGACACGTTGCGCACCAGCACATCGCCGATCTCGACGTGATGCTCGATCCCCTGTCCGAACAGCCCCCAGCCGGGCAGCACATGCGGAATGGCCGGGTCGGGGTTGGCGGTCCAATGGGTGGAATGGGCGTGGTTCATCGTCACGACGTCGGGCACCATCCGGGTATTGCCGATGAAGCCCGTGTAATCCGTCACGATATTGAGGCCTGCCGACTGGATCAGGAACGACGCATGGTCGATGTAATGCAGCCGCACCGTAAATTCGGGCGGCGGTTCGCGGTAGCTGGCCTTTTGCACGTAGTCCAGACCGGGGGCGGCACCCGCGATGGCGATGCAATGGCTGGGGCGGCGGTTTTCCTGCGCGCTGGCCATCCCGGCACAGACGCAGATCATCAGGGCAAGTCGCAACATGGGGCAGCACCTCCTGTCAGGCACAATAGCGCGGGCGGGGGCGATGTCATGCGCGATGGGTGATTTCAGCCATCTTCCTAGCCCGCTTCGGTCTTGCCGCGCCGGTCCATGCGCAGGGATGCATATAAAACATGCGTTCGCCAGCGCCCGCCGATTTGCAGATAGCTCTGTGCGACGCCCTCGTATTTGAAGCCGCAATTTTCCAGCAACCGCCGCGACGCGATGTTCTCGGGCAGGCAGGCCGCCTCGACCCGGCTCAGATCCTGCCGCTCGAACGCATGATGCACCAGCGCCGCGATCGCCTCGCGCATATAGCCCTGACGGGCATGGGCCGCGCCGATCCAGTAGCCCAGCGTGCCCGCCTGGGCAGGACCGCGCCTTATATTGTCCAGCGTGATCGCCCCCAGCAGCGTGTCGTCCTCGCGCCGGATCATGAACAGCGGCAACGCGGTGCCCGCCGACACCGCCCGCGACGCCCAGTAGACCCGGTTGGTGAACGCCTTGCGGCTCAGATGGTCATTGGCCCAGGACGGCTCCCACGGTTTGAGAAACGTCTCGCTGGATTGGCGCAGCGCCGTCCAGCCGACGAAATCGGAATGCTGCGGCGGACGCAGGATCAGCCGGTCGGTGTCGACCCGGATCTTGCGCCGCATCAGCCGCATCAGGCGACCCTGCGGGCCTGCACATCGCGCAGGGTGGGCGCGCGCGACACCGGACCGTAAAGCGCCATTGCCATCGGCGCCTGCCCTGCCAGATGTTCGGCGAATGCGCGCACGTCGCCCGTGGTCACCGCGTCGATCCGTTCCACCGCCTCCTCAAGTCCCGGCACGCGGCCCCAGATCTGCACCATGCGCGCCAGTCGCTCGGCGCGGCTGGACGGGCTTTCGAGACCCATCAGCAGGCCCGCTTTCATCTGCGCCCGCGCACGGGCGACTTCTTCTGCGGACATATCCTGCGTGGCGCGTTTGAGCTCATCTATGGTCAGCTCGATCAGCCCGGCCACCTCGCCCGGACCGGTGCCCGCATAGATCGTGGTCATGCCGGTGTCGGCATAGGCGCCGGTCTGGGCAAAGATTGTATAGCACAGGCCGCGCTTTTCGCGGATCTCCTGAAACAGGCGGCTCGACATGCCGCCGCCCAGGGCCACCGAATAGATCTGCGCGGCATAGATCGCGTCGTCGCGGTAATCGGGCGATTCAAACGCCAGCGCGATATGCGCCTGCTCCAGTTTCTTGGATTTGCGGTGCTCTCCGCCTGCGAAATGCGCCAGCACCTCGGACGGCGCGTCGCGCGGTTCCAGATGGCCAAAGCGCGCTTCGGCATCCGCCACCAGCGTGTCGTGGTCCACCGCCCCTGCGGCGGACAGGATCATCTGACCCGGCCCGTAATGCTCGGTCACGAAGCGGTTCAGATCGTCGCGGCCAAAGGCGTTGACCCGGTCGCTCTCGCCCAGAATCGTCCGCCCCAGTGGCTGTCCCGGATAGGCCTTGGCCTGCAACCAGTCGAAGATGATGTCGTCGGGGGTGTCCAGCGCCTGACCGATCTCTTGCAGGATCACGCCGCGCTCCACCTCGATCTCGCGGTCGTCGAACACCGGGTTGAGCAGAATGTCCGAGATCACGTCCAGCGCCAGCGGCACGTCGTTTTGCAGCACACGCGCATAATAGGCCGTCACCTCGCGCGAGGTATAGGCGTTGATATAGCCGCCCACATCCTCGATCGCTTCGGCGATTTGCAGGGCACTACGACTGGTGGTCCCTTTGAAGGCCATGTGTTCGAGGAAATGCGCGATACCGTTTTGCTCGGGCGTCTCGTGCCGCCCGCCGGCGGTGATCCAGATCCCGATCGAGGCCGATTGCAGGCCCGGCATATACTCGGTCACGATGCGGAACCCGTTTGACAGGGTATGAAGCTGGGGCGTCACGTCTGAAATGGAAGTCACCGGTTTCGAGCTCACTGGTTTTGAAGTCACTGGTTTTGAGGTCACTGGTTTTGAAGTCACTGGGCGATACGCTCCTGTATCAATGTTTCCAGCGCGGTCAGGTCGTTGGGAACCTCGGTAACGCGCTCTGCCCGCTCATACAGATCCGCCATGCGTTGGGGAAGGGGGGGACGTATGCCGACGGCGCGTTCGACCGCATCGGGGAATTTCGCCGGATGCGCGGTGGCGAGCGTGATCATCGGCACGCTCGGATCGCGCAGCCGTTCCGCCACATCGACGCCTATGGCGGAATGGGGGCAGAGCAATTCGTTCATATCCCGGTCCGCATCGGTGATGCGCGCCAGCGTCTCGTCCTCGCCTGTGCGGCCGCTGTCGAAATGACCGCGCAGTGTCTCCAGCGCGCCCTGGCTGACGTGGAACCCGCCTGCTTTCAGCTCGTCCATCAACTGGCTGACCGCAGCCCCGTCACGGTCATAGGCATCAAAGAGCGCGCGCTCAAAGTTGCTGGAGACCTGAATATCCATCGACGGGCTGATCGAGGGCGTGACGCCCGATGTCTGGTAATCGCCGGTGCTCAGACAGCGATGCAGAATGTCGTTGTGGTTGGTCGCCACCACCAGCCGGTCGATGGGCAGACCCATACGCTTGGCGATATAGCCCGCAAAGATGTCGCCGAAATTGCCCGTGGGCACGGTGAAACTGACCTTGCGATCCGGCGCGCCCAGACTGACGGCGGAGGAGAAATAATAGACCACCTGCGCCAGCACCCGCGCCCAGTTGATCGAATTCACACCCGCCAGCCGCACGCCGTCGCGGAAGGCGAAATCGTTGAACATATCCTTGAGCCGCGCCTGGCAATCGTCGAAATGCCCGTCCATGGCCAGCGCATGAACGTTGAGTTCCGTGGGCGTGGTCATCTGGCGGCGCTGCACCTCGCTCACCCGGCCATGCGGGTAGAGAATAAAGACATCGACGGACTCAAGGCCCCGGAACGCCTCGATCGCCGCAGACCCGGTATCGCCCGAAGTTGCGCCGACGATGGTGACCCGCTCACCCCGTTTTCTCAGCGCATGCTGAAAAAGCTGGCCGATCAGCTGCATGGCGAAATCCTTGAACGCCAGTGTCGGTCCGTGGAACAGCTCCAGCAGGAAATGGTTGGGGGCCAGCTGCACCAAGGGCGCGCGGGCTACGTGGCCGAACCCGGCGTAGGCGCGTGCGATCAAATCCGCAAAGGTCGAGTCGTCGAAACTGCCCTTCACGAAAGGCCGCATGACGCGAAACGCGACGTCTTCATAGCTCAGCCCCTGCAGCGCGCGCATATCCGCCACTGACATCTGCGGAATCGTTTCCGGCACATAAAGACCGCCGTCACGGGCCAGCCCCGACAGCATCGCCTCTTCAAAGCTCAGCGCGGGCGCGCGGCCCCGGGTCGAGATGTATCGCATGGGCCTCAGCCCTCCTTTTCGCGCGGGACGCGGATGATGTAGGTGCCTGTCATCACCAGCCAGATGGCGGCCAGCGAAAACCACGTGACCGCGTATTGCAGATGATCGTCGGGAATGCCCGCGGCGTCCACGGGCAGGGGGGTCACACCCGGCAGCGCGGGTGACGTTTCCCGGGTGATGACCAGCAGGGGCGCAGTGTCCAGCGCGGCGGCCATGGCGTCGATATCGCGGGCGAACCAGATGTTGCCCGCCACGTCATTAGCTGGGGTCGAGGATGTGCGATCATCGGGCCAGTGCAGATTGCCGGTGATCTGCACCGGGCCGGACGCCCGCGCCGCGTCCCTGTCCTGCACCGCGATAAAGCCGCGATCGACCAGAATACGGTCGCCCGCCTGCGTCTCGAACGGGGAAATCACACGGTAGCCTGCGCCGACGCGTTTCTGCGACACCAGCACATAAAGCGCCTCGGGCTGAAGCGTGCCGGTCAGCACCACGGGCTGATAGCGGTCGCGTTCGGGATCGGGTGCTGCTGGTAGCGGAGCAGGGGCTCCGGCGATGCGGGTCTCGATCTGGGCCAGAATACCGCGCTTCCACTCAAGCCGCTGCACCTGCCACAGGCCCAGCGATATCAGGATCGCGGCCCCGGTCAGGCCAAAGATCAGCGGTATCACAATCCGGCGCATCACGCTCCCGAAGACAGGTTGGGCAAAAGGAAAACGCGCGAGGATCCCCCGCGCGCCCTGTGCTTTATGCCTGTGGCGACCACAGGTTCAACCGTATTCGTCGCGATATGTCAGGCACCCCAGACATAGATCGCAGCGAAAAGAAATAACCACACCACATCGACGAAGTGCCAATACCAGGCGGCGGCCTCGAACCCGATGTGTTTGTCGGGGGTAAAGTGACCCCTGTTCAGCCGCAGCAGACAGACGAACAGGAACAACGTCCCGATCACCACATGCGCGCCGTGAAACCCCGTCGCCATGTAGAAGTTGGCACCATAGATATTACCGGCAAAGCCGAACGCCGCATGGCTGTATTCATAGGCTTGGAGCACCGTAAAAAACAGCCCCAGGACGACGGCGATGATCAGCCCCCATTTCATGTCCTTGCGGTTGTTTTCATGCACCAGCGCGTGGTGCGCCCAGGTCGCGGCCATGCCAGAACACAGCAGGATCAGCGTGTTGATCAGCGGCAGATGCCAGGGGTCGAACGTCTCGATGCCCACCGGCGGCCAGACACCGTCCACGGCGGGGCTGAGCGGGCCCATGGGATACATGGCGTGCTTGAAAAAGCTCCAGAACCAGGCGGCGAAGAACATCACTTCGGACATGATGAACAGGATGAAGCCGTAGCGCAGCCCGATCCGCACAACTGGCGTGTGGTCGCCCACGCTGCTTTCCACCACCACGTCCGACCACCAGCCGAACATCGTGTAGAGCACCGCAACCAGCCCTATCAGAAACAGCCATGGCCCCGAGATTTCGAGGCTCCCGAACAGGATCGTGAAGCCGCCCGACATCCATGCGACCGCACCGAACAGCATCGCAAAGCCTCCAACGGACGCGAGCAGAGGCCACGCCGAGGGGTTCAGAATGTGGTAATCGTGGTTCTTTGCATGCGCCATCGGCGTATCCCTCGTCTTTTTGCGTCAGTTGACAGTTCTATCGGTGTCTTGTGGGGCGGAAGTGTCCAGCGCGGCCTGCATCTCTTCGGGCAGGTCGATCTGGTAGAATGTGTAGCTCAGCGTGATGTGCTGGGCATATTTGGCGTCGCGGTCATTGACGATCTCGGGGTCGACGAAAAAACTGACCGGCATCTCGACCCGCTCGCCGGGCATCAGCAACTGCTCTTCAAAGCAGAAACACGCGATCTTGGAGAAATAGCCACCGGTCTCGTAGGGCGTGACATTATAGCTTGCGGTGCCCGCGATGGGCACATCGGTGGGGTTGTAGGCCTCGTAGAAGGCCAGACCGGTCTCGCCGATGCGGATCGTCATCTCGCGCTGGAGGGGGGTGAATTGCCAGGGCATGTCCCGCTCGGTCGAGGCGTCGAATCGGATCGTGATGGTCCGGTCCAGAATGGTGTCGCTGCCGGCTTCGGCCACATTGGTCGTCCCGCCAAAGCCGGTGACGCGGCAGAACCAGTCGTAGAACGGCACCGACGCCCAGGCGAGCGCACCCATGGTGAACACGACGCCGACCGTCTGCAGGAGTGTTTTGTTTTTGGGGTCCATCATTCTGTCTCCTGTGTGTTGATCTCTTGATCGCCTTGCGTGACCTTGACGACCGTCAGCCCCAGCATCAGGATGATCAGTGCGACCAGAAGCAGGCCGACCCCGATGTTGCGGCCAAGCCGGCGGGTGTGAATTTCGTGTTGACGGCTCAGAGCCATGCCCAGCCTCCGTATCCCAGCTTGGTCAGCACGGCCTCGAACAGGATCGCGCCGAAATGGGCAAAGAGATAGAGCAGTGAGAGTTTGAAGAACTTGCGCTCGACCAGATAATTGTCGGTCTCGGCGATGTCCTCGTCGCGGCGCCAGATCTCCACGGCCCCCTTGATGAACATCACGTTCAGCACAACCGCCACGGCCAGATAGAACGGCCCGCCGATCTGGGTGAACGCCGTCGCCACGGCCAAAGCGGCCAGCAGCAAGGTGTAGACCAGAATGTGCCGCCGGGTCGACGGGCGGCCATGCGTCACCGTCAGCATCGGCACGCCCGCATTGTCGTAATCCTTACGCATGAACAGCGCCAACGCCCAGAAATGCGGCGGCGTCCACATGAAGGTCAGGCAGAACATCAGCACCGATTCGATGCCGATGCCACCCGTCGCCACGGCCCAGCCGATCATCGGCGGAAACGCCCCCGCCGCACCACCGATCACGATGTTCTGGGGCGTCCAGCGTTTGAGCCACATGGTATAAATCGCAACATAGAAGAAGATCGTGAAGGCCAGCAGGCCAGCGGCGACCCAGTTCGACGCCAGCCCTAGCAGCACCACCGAAAAGCCCGACAGCGCCATGCCGAACGCCAGCGCCTCGCCTTCTGAGACCTTGCCCGCCGGGATGGGCCGGCGCGACGTGCGCTTCATGATCGCGTCGATATCGGCGTCCCACCACATGTTCAGCGCGCCGGATGCACCGCCGCCCACCGCAATGAACAGGATCGCGCAAAAGGCTACGAAGGGGTGCACCGGATCGGGTGCTGCAAGAAGGCCCACGGCGGCGGTGAACACCACGAGCGTCATCACCCGGGGTTTGAGCAGGGCCCAGAAATCGCCCATCTGCGCCTCGTTTTCAAGCGCGGGGGCGGTCGGGTTTTGCAAGCTCGCGTCGGTCATGATGTTCTCGGCCTTCGGTAAAGGGAGGCAAGGCGAACCGCGAGGCCCGCGTCACGCTTTATTCGGCAGCGGCCACGTCATAGCTGCGCGGCAGGTCCGCATCGGCAAATTCCTCGACCGCACCCGCTAGCCATTCCTCGTAGGCTTCCTGGCTCACAACCTTGACGGTGATCGGCATATAGGCGTGATCCTTGCCGCACAGCTCGGAGCATTGGCCAAAGTAGATGCCTTCGCGCTCGGCCTTGAACCACAATTCGGCCAGTCGTCCGGGCACGGCGTCCTGTTTCACGCCAAAGGCCGGAATGGTCCAGGAATGGATCACGTCGCCGCCGGTGACCTGCATCACGACGACCTTGTCGATCGGCACCACAACGGCGGTATCGGTGGCCAGCAGGTATTCCGCCTGACTATATCCCGCAGGCTCGAGCTCGTCACGGCTCAGCATGAAACTTTCGAAGCCGAACAACGGTGTTTCTTCATCCACACCCGAATCGATATATTCATACCCCCAATACCATTGGTATCCGGTCACCTTGATCACGATGTCGCCTTTGGGGATTTCCTGTTGCTTGAACAGCACGGGCAGCGAAAACGCCCCGATAAAGACCAGAATCACGATGGGCACGATGGTCCATGCGATCTCGACCGGGGTGTGGTGGGTGAACGACGCGGGTTCCGGTTTGACCTTGCGGTTGAACCGCACGATGGCATAGATCAGCAGCCCGGTCACGAAGATCACGATCAGCGCCATCAAGAAATGCACCATACCGTCCAGCCATTGCAGGTCGCGGGCCAGTTCCGTGGCCGCAGGCTGGAATCCGATGCCGCGCGCCGTCGGCGCGCCTACGATCTCGAGTCCCTGTTGCACGGTGGCGGCCCCGTCTTGCACGGTGGCGGCCCCGTCTTGCGCGTTGGCGGCCCCGTCTTGCGCGTTGGCGGCCCCGTCTTGCGCGTTGGCGGCCCCGTCTTGCGCGTTGGCGGCCCCGTCTTGCGCGTTGGCGGCCCCGTCTTGCGCGTAGGCGGAAAGAGCGACAAAGCTGGCCATCAAACCCAGCAGCAAAGGTGTCTTGCGCATCGTAACATCCCGATCTTTTGCTTGTCCCGGAAGGCATTCTGGCGTTAGCGCGCCCGGGCCATTGTTTCAACGACGTGTAAAACCATATTCTGACTGACAGATAAAGAACCATCGCCGCGGCAAAGAGCCGCTTGCCCGATCCGACCCCAATCAGGAGCAGCCCCATGTCAGATACCCCCTTTCGCCCGTTCGAGGACAATCTCGACCGCGACGCCGCACTGGACGTCCTGCAAGGCGCGCTGTCCGGCGCCGATGACGGAGAACTGTTTCTGGAGCGTCGCCGCTCCGAGGTTCTGCATTTCGACGACGGGCGCATCCGCACCGCCAGCTACGATGCCGCCGAAGGGTTTGGCCTGCGCGCCGTGCGCGGCGAGGTTGCGGGATACGCCCATTCCACAGACATAACCGAGGCCTCGCTGCGTCGCGCGTCCGAAACAGCGCGTCTGGCAGTGGGGCAGGGCGGCGGCACGCTCGCCGCGGCTCCGGCGAAAACCAACACCCGGCTTTATTCCGATACCGACCCGATCGCGGGGGCCGCGTTCCCCATCAAGGTCGAGACGTTGCGCGACATCGACGCCTTTTGCCGCGATCTCGATCCCCGTGTGGTGCAGGTCAGCGCCACCATCGCGGCCTCCCTGCAAGAGGTCGCGATCCTGCGCGCCGACGGCGCGCTGGTGACGGATGTGCGACCGATGACGCGGGTCAATGTCTCGGTCATCGTCGAGGAAAACGGCCGTCGCGAATCGGGCACGGCGGGGGGCGGCGGGCGCGTGGCGCTGGACGGATTGCTCGATCCGGCCGACTGGCAAGCCAAGGCGCGCGAAGCGCTTCGCATCGCCTGCGTCAACCTGACGGCGGTGCCCGCGCCCGCAGGCGTCATGGACATCGTGCTTGGCCCCGGCTGGCCCGGCATCCTGCTGCACGAGGCGGTGGGGCACGGTCTGGAAGGGGATTTCAACCGCAAGGAATCCTCGGCCTTTGCCGGGCTGATGGGTCAACAGGTGGCGTCGCGCGGCGTCACGGTGCTGGACGATGGCACCATACCCGACCGGCGCGGATCGCTCACCGTGGACGACGAAGGCACGCCCTCGGCCAAAAACGTGCTGATTGAGGACGGTATTCTGGTGGGCTTCATGCAGGACCGTCAGAACGCGCGTTTGATGGATGTGGCCCCTACCGGCAACGGACGCCGCCAGAGTTTCGCCCACCCGCCGATGCCGCGCATGACCAATACCTATATGATGGGGGGCGACACGGCTCCCGGCGATATCGTGGCCGACCTCAAGGATGGCATCTACGCCGTTGGGTTCGGCGGCGGTCAGGTCGACATCACCAATGGCAAGTTTGTTTTCAGCTGCACCGAAGCCTACCGGGTCGAGAATGGCCGCGTCGGCGCGCCGGTCAAAGGGGCCACGCTGATCGGCGACGGCGCGACGGCATTGATGCAGATCCGCGCGCTTGGCAACGACATGGCGCTTGATCCGGGCATGGGCAATTGCGGCAAGGCGGGCCAGTGGGTGCCCGTGGGTGTGGGCCAGCCAACGGTGATGATCGGCGGGCTGACCGTCGGGGGAGCGGCGGCATGACGCGGGTTTATTCTGGCCAGACGCCCTCATTCAAAAGTTGGTTTACTTCTCGTTAACCAGCCATGCGTTACATCTGATTCTGCAAGTTGGCGGAGTTACGATGAGCGAGAAATTCAGATCTTCCACTCACCCCCTACTCCCACCCACCACGGAAGATGATCGCCTCGCGTGGCTTCGCCTCTTGCGCTCTCGCCGGGTCGGCGTGGCGACATTCTACCGGTTGATGGCCGAACACGGCAGCGCACAGGCGGCGCTGCTGGCCTTGCCGGAGGTCGCCGCGGCCGCCGGTCTTTCAAAATACACCGTCTGTCCCGAAGCGGTTATTCACGCTGAAATGCGCGCAGGTGCCATGGCCGGTGCCAAACTGGTATGCCGGGGGGAGCCTGCCTATCCGGTCGCCCTGTGCGATCTGCCAGACGCGCCGCCGGTGCTGTGGCTGCGCGGCGATGCGTCTTTGTTGCGCAGGCCGCTGGTGGCGCTGGTGGGCGCGCGCAATGCCTCGTCGCTGGGTCTGCGCATGGCGCGCGCGATGGCCAGGGATCTGGGGCGCGCGGGCTATGTCGTGGTGTCGGGCCTTGCGCGCGGTGTCGATACCGAAGCGCACAAGGCAGCGCTGGACACCGGAACCGTGGCTGTCTTCGGCGGCGGGGTGAACGTGATCTACCCGTCCGAAAACACCCAACTGGCCGAAGACATCATGGCGCGCGGCCTGACGCTGAGCGAACAACCCATGGGGCTGTCGCCGCAGGCGCGGCATTTCCCGGCCCGCAACCGCATCATCTCGGGCCTCGCGCGGGCTGTGGTGGTGATCGAGGCGGCGTCGAAATCCGGCTCGCTGATCACCGCGCGCACAGCTCTGGATCAAGGGCGCGAGGTGCTGGCGGTGCCCGGCCATCCGTTCGATGCGCGCGCGGGCGGCTGCAACATGCTGATCCGCGACGGCGCGCATCTGGTGCGCAGCGCCGAGGACGTGATCGAGGCCTTGCCGCAGATGCACGACCCCGCCCAGCCCGATCTGCCCCTGCCACCGGTGCCCGCCGCCCCGCCGCACCGCCGCAGCCTTGCGGAGACGGCGGCGCTGCATGGCCGGATACTCAGCCGTCTGGGCCCGTCGCCGCTGGCCGAAGATCAGTTGATCCGCGATCTGGCGACGCCCGCCGCACGCGTGTCCCCCGCGTTGGTCGATCTGGAACTGGATGGCAAGATCACCCGCCAGCCAGGTGGCCTTCTGTCGCTCTCTGTCTGAGGCGGATGGGCGATGGGCGGAGTATCGGACCCGCCAGCCTGACCAGGGATCAGGCCAAAGCAAAAGGGCCACAACAAAAGGCCCATCCGTCGCAGATGCCCCCTGCGCCCGACATATCGCGCGCCGTCGACCGGGCATCTTTCCGCCCTGCGCGCGCCGCGCCGCACTGACCGGACATGCCAATGACGGGACCCGGTTCCACCCCTCGCGACCGCATGCCAAAACCGCGCCGCGCTGAGCCTTGCACGCCGGCCATCCACCGATCGAACCGGGCTCTTGCACGCGGCCTGCATTGACAACCCGCTCTTGCATCCCACATATTGCGCGACCATACGCCAGTGCAAACGTCCCTTTGAAAGTAGCCCATTCATGCCCGTTGTCGTTGTCGAATCCCCCGCCAAGGCCAAGACTATCAACAAGTATCTGGGCTCCGACTACGTGGTTCTGGCGTCTTACGGCCATGTCCGCGATCTGCCGGCCAAGGATGGATCGGTCGATACCGAGCACGATTTCGAGATGAAATGGGAGGTGGGCGCCGACAGCGCCAAACATGTCCGCGCCATCGCCGATGCGCTCAAGAACGACCCGTCGCTGATCCTCGCCACCGACCCCGACCGCGAGGGTGAGGCGATCTCCTGGCATCTCGAAGAGGCGCTGCGCAAGCGCAATGTGCTCAAGAAGGATACGCCGGTCAGCCGCGTGGTGTTCAACGCCATCACCAAGGCCGCCGTGACAGAGGCGATGAAGCATCCGCGTCAGGTCGATCAGCCGCTGGTGCATGCCTATCTGGCACGCCGCGCGCTGGATTATCTGGTGGGCTTCAACCTCAGCCCGGTGCTCTGGCGCAAACTGCCCGGCGCGCGCAGCGCGGGCCGCGTGCAATCTGTCTGCCTGCGCCTGATCGTAGAGCGTGAGACCGAGATAGAGGCTTTCAACGCCCGCGAATACTGGCAGGTGCGGGCGCGGTTCGTCACGCCGCGCGGTCAGGAATTCGAGGCGCGTCTGGTGACGATGGCGGGCAAAAAGCTCGACCGCTACGACATCGAGAATGCCACGCAGGCAGAACTGGCGGTGCAGGCGATCACCTCGCGCGCGCTCGGCGTCACTCATGTCGAGGCGAAACCGGCCAGCCGCAACCCGTCGGCACCCTTCATGACCTCGACCCTGCAACAGGAGGCCAGCCGCAAATTCGGCATGGGCGCGAAACAATGCATGTCTACCGCCCAGCGGCTTTATGAGGCCGGCCACATCACCTACATGCGGACCGACGGCATCGACATGGCCCCCGAGGCCGTGGGCGAGGCGCGCGCCGCCATAACCGATCGCTACGGCGAGGCTTATGTGCCCAAATCCCCGCGGATCTATAAAAACAAGGCCAAGAACGCCCAGGAAGCGCATGAATGTATCCGCCCGACGGATATGTCCAAGGATGCGGGCGCGCTGAAACTGTCCGAGGGCGATCAGCGCAAGCTCTATGATCTGATCTGGAAACGCACGCTGGCCTGCCAGATGGAAAGCGCCCGGCTTGAGCGCACGACGGTGACGGTGTCGGACGCCCAGTCCGAAGTGCAGCTGCGCGCCACCGGTCAGCGCATCCTGTTCGACGGATTCCTCAAGGTCTATGAGGAAGGCCGCGACGATGTGGCCGAGGGCGACGAAGACCGTATCCTGCCGCAGATCGACGAGGGCGATCCGGCGAATTTCGCCAAGGGCCAGCCGTTGCGCGCCTATTACGACAAGGGCGACGACAGCGTGCTGGAGGAGCCCGCCCCCGGTATGCTGCGCAAGGAATCGGCTGTTCTGGCACAGAATGGCGCGGTTCTGGCACAGCAAAGTTTTACCCAGCCGCCGCCGCGCTACACCGAGGCGACGCTGGTCAAGCGGATGGAAGAATTGGGCATTGGCCGACCCTCGACCTATGCCAGTGTTATCACCACGATTCAGGACCGCGAATACGTCCGCAAGGACAAGAACCGCCTGTTCCCCGAGGATAAAGGCCGGATCGTCACGATCTTTCTGATGAATTTCTTTCGCCGTTACGTGGAATACGATTTCACCGCCGACCTCGAGGAACAGCTCGATCACGTCAGCGCGGGCGAGGCCGATTACAAGGTGCTGCTGGCGCGGTTCTGGAAGGATTTCAGCGTCGCCATCAACGAAACGTCCGAGCTGCGCATCGCCGAAGTGCTCGACGTGCTGGATGCAGCCCTCGCGCCGCAGCTTTATCCGCCGCGCGAGGATGGCGGTGATCCGCGCGCCTGTCCGCTCTGCGCCGAGGGGCAATTGCATCTGAAAACCTCGCGCACCGGAGGTTTTGTCGGCTGCGGGCGCTACCCCGAATGTCGCTACACGCGGCCCATCAACGGCGATGCGGCCGAGGGCGGCGACCGGGTGCTGGGCGAGGACGCAGGTGACGAGATCAGTTTGCGCTCGGGTCGCTTTGGCCCCTATGTGCAGCGCGGCGAGGCCACCGAAGAGGTCAAGAAACCGCCCCGCGCCAGCCTGCCAAAAGGCTGGGCACCCGATGAGATGGATCTTGACAAGGGGTTGATGTTGCTCAGCCTTCCGCGCCCCGTGGGTCCGCACCCCGACGATGGGGAGCTGATCGAGGCCGGCATCGGTCGCTACGGTCCCTTCGTGAAACACGGCAAACTTTATGCCAACCTCAAGGAAGTCGACGAGGTCTTCGAGATCGGTATGAACCGCGCGGTCGAGGTGCTGGCGCAGAAACTCGCGACGCGCGGGGCCGGCCGTGGCGCTGCGGTCAAACCGCTGCGCGAACTGGGCGAACATCCCGAATCCGGTGGCCCGGTGAACGTGATGGAGGGGCGCTACGGACCTTACGTCAAATGGGACAAGGTCAACGCGACCATCCCCAAGGAAACCGATCCGCAGGATCTGACCATGGATATGGCCGTGGCGCTGATCGCCGAGCGTGCCGCCAAGTCGGGCAAGAAAAAGCCTGCCGCCAAGAAGCCCGCCGCCCCCAAGAAAGCCGCGCCCAAGAAAGCCGCGGCCAAAAAACCGGCAGCCAAAAAATCAGCGGCCAAAAAACCAGCTGCGAAACCGGCCGCAAAACCGAACGAATAGACCACCCCTGACCCGTTGACTCTGCCCACTGCCAGCGGCATCAAGACGGCGCAGGATCAGGCAGGGGGATGCGCGATGAAAAAGGTTTACGGCTCGGCGGCCGAGGCGCTCGACGGTGTTTTGTTCGACGGGATGTTCATCGCCTCTGGCGGGTTCGGCCTGTGCGGCATCCCCGAATTGCTGCTGGAGGCCATCAAAGAGGCCGGAACCAGGGACCTGACATTCGCGTCCAATAACGCAGGCGTCGACGATTTCGGCATCGGCATCCTGTTGCAGACCCGACAGGTCAAGAAGATGATCAGCTCTTATGTCGGTGAAAACGCTGAGTTCATGCGGCAATATCTGAGCGGTGAGCTGGAGCTGGAATTCAACCCGCAAGGCACACTGGCCGAACGGATGCGCGCAGGCGGCTGTGGTATCGCGGGGTTCTACACCAAGACCGGCGTCGGCACGCAGATCGCCGAGGGCAAGGAGCACAAGGATTTCGCCGGGCCTGATGGTAAATCCGAGACCTACATCCTCGAACGCGGAATGGTGGCCGATCTGGCCATCGTCAAGGCGTGGAAGGCCGATGCCACCGGCAATCTGGTGTTTCGCAAGACGGCGCGCAATTTCAATCCTCCGGCGGCGATGTGCGGCAAGGTCTGCATCGTCGAGGTCGAAGAGATCGTGCCCACGGGCAGCCTTGACCCCGACAACATTCATCTGCCTGGCATTTACGTGCACCGCCTGATCCAGGGCGCGCATGAAAATCGGATCGAGAAGCGCACGGTTCGTCCTGCCGCCTGAGCGGCCCGGACCACATCACGACATCAGCTTGAAAAGGGGCATCACATGGCCTGGGACCGCAATCAGATGGCCGCACGCGCGGCGCAAGAGCTTCAGGACGGCTGGTATGTCAATCTTGGCATCGGCATCCCGACGCTGGTGTCGAACTACATCCCCGAGGGGATCGAGGTGACGCTGCAATCGGAAAACGGCATGCTGGGTATGGGGCCGTTTCCCATCGAAGGCTCCGAGGATGCCGACCTGATCAACGCGGGCAAGCAGACCATCACCGAATTGCCCCACACCGCCTATTTCGATTCTGCGCAAAGCTTTGGCATGATCCGGGGTGGCAAGATCGCGATGGCGATTCTGGGCGCGATGGAAGTCGCCGAAAACGGCGATCTGGCGAACTGGATGATCCCCGGAAAGCTGGTCAAGGGCATGGGCGGCGCGATGGATCTGGTGGCGGGCGTGGGCCGCGTGGTGGTTGTGATGGACCACACCAACAAGCACGGCGACAGCAAAGTGCTCAGGGCCTGCACACTGCCGCTGACCGGCACCGGCGTCGTCGACCGGATCATCACCAATCTGGGTGTGCTCGATGTGGTGACGGGCGGCTTGCGATTGGTCGAGACCGCCGAGGGCGTGACAGAAGCCGAATTGCGCGCCGCCACCGAAGCCACTCTGGTCGCCTGAGACGGTTTTTCGAGATCAGCAGAGGCCGGCGCTTCGAGCCAAGGCCGGGGGGCCAGCCCCCCGGACCCCCCGAGGTTTATCTGGCAAGATGAAGGGGAAGCCTCTGTCAAAGTGGTTTGGTTTGAAAGGGTCAGAGACCTTCGAAAGCACAGAGCACGTGCACGTCCATCCCCAGTGCTTCGATCCGTTTGCGACCGCCAAGCTCTGGCAGGTCGACGATGAACGCGCAGCCGATGATCTCACCGCCCAGACGTTCGATCAGCTTGATTCCGGCCTCTGCGGTGCCGCCTGTGGCGAGCAGATCGTCGACCAGCAGCACTTTTTCGCCCGGCGCGATGGCGTCGTCGTGGATCTCGACCACTGCCTCTCCGTATTCCAGCGTGTATTCCTCGGAGATCACCGCGCCGGGCAGTTTGCCTTTCTTGCGCACCGGCACGAAGCCGGCGCTCAGCTGATGGGCGATGGCTCCGCCCAGAATAAATCCGCGCGCCTCGAGCCCGACCACCTTGTCGAACCGCATGCCCGCATATGGGTGCAGCAGCTGATCGACCGCCATGCGAAACCCGCGAGGATCGGCAAAGAGCGTCGTGACGTCGCGAAAGAGGATCCCTTCATGCGGGAAATCCACGATGGTGCGGATATAGTCGCGCACGTTCTTGGTCTGTGGCATGTCTGGTGTCCTGTTTCGGTTCAGGCGCCGCGGCGCAGGGTGGCGGTCAGCACACCCATGGCGATCAGCGCAGCGCCGCCCGCGTGGGTGATCCACGTCAACACCGCAGGGCGGGCGATGTGGCGGCGCAGTTTGTCTGCGGCCAGCGCATAGGCCAGCGCGTTGAGCGTGGCCAGACCGACGAAGGTGCCGATCAGAATGGCGAATTGCGGTAGCAAGGGGGCCTGTGGGTCGATGAATTGCGGCACGAAGGCGATGAAGAATGCGATGCTTTTGGGGTTGAGCGCGGTCACGACGGTGGCATGGCCAAAGACGTGGCGCAGGGTGACGTCGCGGGGCGCGGCCAGACCTGCGCTGGTACCCGAACCGGGCGCAGAGCGGATCAGGCGCAGCCCCAGCCAGACCAGATAGGCCGCCCCCACCCATTTGAGGATCGTGAACAACGTGGCCGAGGCCAGCACCAGCGCGCCCAGCCCCACCAATGAGGCGGTCATGGCGATGAAATCGCCCAAAGCCACGCCCGCGGCGGAGGCGACGGCGATCGACCGGCCCTTGGACAATGCATAGCTCAGCACCAGCAGGACGGTCGGTCCGAGGATCAGCAGCAGCGCGGCCGAGGCCGCGACGAAAGTCAGCCAAAGATCGAAACTCATGCGCGGCGCCGGGTCACAAAACGCGCCCCGCAACCGCGTCGAGCCGGGCGACCAAAGCCGCGTCACGCCTGTCCGGCGCGGTCATCAGCGCAAACTCCAGCGCATGGTCGCAGCCATGCGGGCAGGCCGCGCGGTCTGTGCCGAGGAGCGCGGGCAAGCGCGTGACGAGGCCGCGCGCATGGGTCGCATTGCCGGTCAGCGTGGCGATGATCTGCGTGACGTTCACTTCGCCGTGGTCCGGATGCCAGCTGTCGTAATCGGTGATCATCGCGACGCTGGCATAGCACAGCTCCGCCTCGCGGGCGAGCTTGGCTTCGGGCATGTTGGTCATGCCGATCACATCCGCACGCAAGGTTTCCCGATACATCCTCGATTCCGCCAGGGTGCTGAATTGCGGGCCTTCCATCGCCAGATAGGTGCCGCCGTCATGCACATTGATGCCTTCGGCTTTCGCCGCCTCAAGGCAGGCCGCGCCCAATCGGGTGCAGGTCGGATGGGCCACGGACACATGCGCCACGCAGCCCGGGCCAAAGAACGACTTTTCCCGCTGATATGTCCGGTCGATGAACTGATCGACGATGACGAAATCGCCCGGCGCCATCTCTTCGCGGAACGACCCGCAGGCCGAAACGCTGATCACATCCGTCACGCCTAGCCGTTTGAGCGCGTCGATATTGGCGCGGTAGGGCACGGAGGTGGGCGAATGCACATGGCCGCGCCCGTGACGCGGCAGGAACGCCATCGCCACACCGTCCAGCGTGCCGCACAGAACGGCGTCCGACGGCGGCCCCCAAGGTGTGTCGACAATGGTCCATTCGGCGCCTGACAATCCGTTGATATCGTAAATCCCCGATCCGCCGATCACTCCGATCATGGTCTGCGTCATGTGATGCTCCTTTTGCCGTCTTTGTGCCCAGCAAGGGTCGCGCTGACAAGAGGCCGCAAGGCGCTGGCGGGTCAATTCCCCGACGTTTCCCGTGCGGGGCTGGCTTTTTGCCGCCGTTTGCACCAGTTCGCGTATCAACGCCCCTGTCCCACTTACAGGATCTCTTATGCCCCGAGCCTGTCTCAGGACGAAAAAACTCGCCCCGTCGCGTATCCGGATCGAGCTTTTGGCCGGTCTGACGGTGGCCCTGGCGCTGGTGTCAGAGGCGGTGGCCTTCGCCTTCGTCGCGGGCGTGCATCCGCTGATGGGGCTTTTTGCGGCCTTCCTGGTCGGGTTGATCCGGCATTGATCGGCGGTCGTCCGGGGATGATTTCGGGTGCCACGGGCGCTTTGGCCGTCGTGATGGTGGCGCTGGTGGCGCAGCACGGGGTCGAATACCTCTTTGCGACGATCATTCTGATGTGGGCCTTGCAGGTCTTTGCCGGTGCGATGCAATCGGGCAAATTCATCCGGCTTGTGCCGCATCCGGTGATGCTGAGGTTCGTCAACGGCCACGCCATCGTGATCTTTCTGGCGCAGATGAGCCAATTCAAGGTGCCAGGACCATGGTCGCCGCCGTTTCACTTGCCGTTTGGAGATGGTTTGGAGCTTTATGGCACGATGCTGGCGCCCTTCACGCTCGAGACGTTCTACATCATCCTGCCCTATGCGATCATTCTGGCCGCCATCGACCGAATCGAATCGCTGCTGACGCTGAACTTTGTGGGCGAGATCACGGGCAATGGCGGCGGTGCCAGCCAGGAGCGCATCGCGCAGGGTGTGGCCAACACAGTGACCGGGTTTTCCGCGGTATGGGCGGTCGCCGTGGTCGTCGCAGTGGTCGTCGGCGTGATCGTCTCGGCGCTGGCCTATGCGTGGAACAACGCGCGGCGCATCCATGCGAAAACCTATGAAACGCCCGAGGGGGCCAAGGTCTATCAGGTGCAGGGGCCGCTGTTTTTGGGCGCGTCCGAACGCTTTGCGGAACTCTTCAATCGCGAGACCGACCCGGCGGTGGTGATCGTCGATTTTGCCGACAGCCGGGTGGTGGACCAGTCCGCCTTTCAGGCCATCGAAGCGGTGGCCGCGAAATACGAGGCGGCTGGCAAGCGCATAGAGCTGCGCCACCTGAGCCACGATTGCCACAAGCTGCTCAACAAGGCCGTGCATCTGATGGTCGACAGTGACGCCGACCCCGATTACGAGCTTGCGGTCAAGTAGTCGCTGCGCACGGGGATCCTGGGCGTGCACTGACGGTTCTGGCGTCCGATCGGGCGTTCTGCCCGGACTAACCTGCGGGACCGGAGGGCCAGCCCTCCGGACCTCCGGGAGGTTTATTCAGCAAAATGAAAAGGACACAATGTCAGGGGGCGGCGCGTTTCAGGGCCGCGCTCCGATTATTGCGCAGGTGCCGGTCAATCGGCCGAGGCCGGGTCATTCGCCGGGTCTCTTGAGCGAAAACACCTCCGTGACGCGGGCGTAATCGCGGTAGCCGAGGCGGGCCAGCGGCTGGAAAGTGGTCACGTCGAAGAGGCCGTCCTTCAGGCAATCGTCGCGCATGTGGATACCTGTGACTTCGCCGAAGACCACAAAGTTGGCCTCGCCCGGCAATTGCACGATCCGGGTCAGCGTGCATTCCAGATTGGCAGGCGCAACGGCCACACGGGGGCAGCCTATGGTGTCGCATTCGGCCTTGGTGGCACCGGCATGGGCGAATTCATCGACCTCGCGGCCCCAAGGCCCGGAGGTGGTGTTCATCACGTCGCGGGCGGCATATTCGACGATATTGACGCAGAAGACGCCGGTGTCGCGGATATTGGCCACGCTGTCCTTGGTGTCGCCGCGGTCCGGCTTGGCGCTGGTCGAGGCGAACATGACCTGCGGCGGGACGTAAGCCACGGCGTTGAAGAAGGAATAGGGGGCCAGATTGTCGGACCCGTCGCTGCCGCGTGTCGAGATCCAGCCGATGGGGCGGGGGGTGACGATGGCGTTGAACGGGTTGTGGGGCAGGCCGTGGCCATCTTCTGGGCGGTAGAACATCAGGTGCCTCTGTGTTGGTTTGCGCAACGATTGACGCCGTGATACGGGGCTTTGCGCCGGATTGCACGGGTCGGATTGCAGGGCGCTGGTTGCGGGGTGCTGGTTGCGGGGGGCCGGTCATGCGGCTCCGGTCGCAGGGGTGATCCACGGGGAGGGGCGATGTTCACGTTGATGCCGGAAACCCCGCAGGACCGCTGGGAGGTCGAGGCGCTTTACGATCTGTGCTTTGCGCCGGGGCGCGAGGCGTTGTCGTCGTATCGGTTGCGCGATGGCGTGGCGCCTGTGGGGTCTTTGTGTTGCGTGGCGCGGGATGCAGAGGGCATTCTGGGCGGTGCGATCCGCTATTGGCCGGTGCGGGTCGGCATGGCCCCTGTGTTGTTGCTGGGCCCGATAGCGGTGCATCCAACGGGGCAGGGTGCGGGCCTTGGCGGGGCGCTGATGCGCGAGACGTTGGCGCAGGCCGGGGCGCTTGGCTGGCAGCGGGTGATGCTGGTGGGTGACGCGCCTTATTATGCGCGGTTCGGGTTTGCGCGGCTTGACAATGTGCGGATGCCGCCGCCGACCAATCCGGCGCGGGTTCTGGGGCATGCGTTGCATCTCGGTGCCTGGGACGGGGTTACGGGGGATGTGCTGTGCGATACCGCTTGAATATCGCGCCATGCGCCCCAATGTTAAGAGATGAAACATTGCGGAGGATGCGATGACCGGAACCGATCTTGTGCCGCTCGATATCGAGGCGGAACTGGCCGTGCTGGCGCGCCGTCACAAGGCAGCCTCGGGCGTGGGTTTGCAGGTGCTCAACCTGATCGGGGGGCAGGCGGAATCGCTGCTGGACCGGTTGCCCCATGCCGTCAAGGCGCGGCTGGACGAGGTGACGGTGCGGGCACTGGAGCAGGCGCTGCGGGCCGCGACGGCGTCGCGCGGCATGGTGCCGGACCAGAAGGGCTGGTTGAACACGGCGGTGACCACGGCGATGGGGGCGGCGGGCGGTGCCGGAGGCCTGCCCACGGCGCTGATGGAATTGCCTGTGACCACAACCGTGTTGCTGCGGGCGATTCAGGGGATCGCTGCGGAATACGGGTTCGATCCCAATGATCCGCAGATTGCGCGGGAATGTCTGACGGTCTTCGCCTCTGCCGGGCCTTTGGCGGCGGATGACGGGGCGGATATGGCGTTTTTGTCGGCGCGTGTGACGCTGAGCGGGGCCAGCGTGCACGGGTTGATCGCACGGGTGGCCCCGCGTATGGCGCAGGTGCTGGGGCAAAAGCTGGCGGCGCAGATGGTGCCGGTCATCGGGGCGGCGGCGGGGGCGGCCACGAATTACGCCTATACGTCCTATTACCAGCAGATGGCGCATGTGCATTTCGGGCTGCTGCATCTGTCGGAACGCTCCGGGCGGGACCGTACGGAGTTGATCGTGGGGTTGCAGCGGGCTTTGGCGGCGGATTGAGAGTGGCGGGCCGGGGGTGTGCCGTCGGCAGCTTGAATCGATGGCGCGCTTGTGGCGAACCCCTGGGGCTCTGCCCCAGACCCGGGAGGTTTATTTAGCAAGATGAAACAGGGGCGGGGTAAGATGAACGCGCCTCGGGTCCTGAACCCGGAAGCTATTGGCTGCGGGTGCGCAGATAGTCCATCACGGCGGGGCGCACGGATTGGTCGCCGCGGTCGCCGGCCTCGGCGATGACCTGTGCCACTTCGCCCAGATGGCAGCGGCGCAGCAGGTGTTTGACCGGGCCGATGGAGGCCGGGCGCATCGACAGCGAATGCAGGCCGATGGCGGCCAGACACAGCGCCTCGATCGGGCGGCCTGCGTCCTCGCCGCAGAACGACAACTGGGTTTTGGTCGACGCGCAGCGTTCCACGATACCTTGCAGAAAGGTCAGGAAACTGACGTTAAGCGTGTCGTAGCGGCGGCGCACCCGTTCGTTTTCGCGGTCGGCGGCAAAGAAGAATTGCTTCAGGTCGTTGCCGCCGATGCTGAGGAACTCGACCTCTTCGAAGAATTTTTGCGGGGCAAAGGCCAGGCTTGGGGTTTCCAGCATCGCGCCGATTTCGAGCCGGGAGGGCAGCGCGTGGCCCAGCACGGTTTCGCGCGCGATCGCCTTGTCCATCTCGGCACGGGCGGCGGTGAATTCCTCGTATTGCGCCACGAAGGGGAACATGATGCTCAGCGGGCGGCCGTTGGCGGCGCGCAAGAGCGCCTGTAGCTGCATCCGCATCATGCCGGGTTTGTCGAGGGCCACGCGGATCGCGCGCCAGCCAAGCGCCGGGTTCGGCTCGTCGTTGGGCTTCATATAGGGCAGGACCTTGTCCGACCCGATGTCGAGCGTGCGAAAGACCACGCGTTTGTCGCCTGCGCGGTCGAGCACGCGGGCGTAAAGATCAGCCAGCTCCATCCGGCGGGGCATCTGGTTGCGGACCAGAAACTGCAGTTCCGTCCGAAACAGCCCGACACCCTCGGCACCCGACGAATCCAGCGAGGGCAGGTCGGCCATCAGCCCTGCGTTCATGTGCAACGCGATGGTCGTGCCGCATTCGGTGATCGCGGGTTTGTCACGGATCGAGGCGTAGCGCTGCTGTGCCTGCGCCTGCATCGCCATCTTGTCGCGAAAGGCCGCCACAACGGTGTCGTCGGGGCGCAGGTGCACAATCCCCTGATCGCCATCGACCATCATGTAATCGCCGTTCAGCGCATCGGTGGTCACGTTGCCTGCGTGGATCACCAGCGGAATGGCCAGCGCGCGGGCGACGATGGCGGCGTGGCTGCCGACCGAGCCTTGTTCGAGAACGATACCGCGCAACTTGCGGCCATAGTCGAGCAATTCGGCGGGGCCGATGTTGCGCGCCACAAGGATCGGATCGGCAGGCATTTCCGCGCCGGTCTGCTGGCCCTGGCCCGTCAGGATGCGCAAGAGCCGGTTCGACAGGTCGTCCAGATCGTGCAGCCGTTCGCGCAGGTAGGCGTCGGCGACCTGACCCATGCGGGCGCGGGCGGTGGATTGTTCCTTGTCCACGGCTGCTTCGGCGCTGAGCCCGCGGTCGATGTCCTCTTCCATCCGGCGCTTCCAGCCTTTGGAATTGGCGAACATGCGGTAGGCCTCGAGAACCTGCAGCTGTTCGGCGTCGCCCTTGGCGGCCCCCGCCAGCATCTGGTCGACGCTGACGCGCAGCTGATCGACGGCCTCATGGAGCCGGCTGCGTTCGGCGACGGGATCGTCCGCCACCGGATTGGTGATGATCACGCGCGGCTCGTGCAGCCAGACGTGGCCTTCGGCGGTGCCTTCCTGTGCGGTCAGCCCGCGCAGCAGGACAGGAAGGCTGTGGCGGGCGGTGAACGCAGCCCCTTCGCCGACGAACGCGCCCAGTTCGGTCATTTCGGCCAGAACCATCGCGACGACCTCAAGGGCGTAGACCTCGTCCGAGGTGAATTCGCGGGCCTCTTTGGATTGCACCACAAGCACGCCGAGTTTCTCGCCCAGCCGCTGAATGGGCACGCCGAGAAAGCTGGAATAGATCTCTTCACCGGTTTCGGGCATGAAGCGAAAGCCCTTGGCCTGCGGCGCGTTGGCGGCGTTCAGCACACGTCCCGTGCGCGCCACGCGGCCCACCAGACCTTCGCCCAGTTTCATCCGGGTCTGGTGCACCGCCTCGGCCTTCAGCCCTTCGGTGGCACACAGCTCCAGCGTTTCGGCGTAGCGAAACAGGTAGACCGAGCAGACCTCGGTGCCCATGCTGTCGGCGGTCAGATGGGTGATCTTGTCAAGCCGCGCCTGCCCCACGGCATCCTCGGCCATGGTGTCGCGCAGGCGACCCAAAAGCTTGCGGCTTTCGCTTTCCAACCGATCTGGCATGCTGGCGTCAGGCCCTTTGCGTGGCGTCTCAAAATAACGTTATAGGCGAGTTGGGGACGGAAGGGGAGAGGGAAAGGAGAGTGGCGCGACGTTCTGCGCGGCCCCGCCTGCTGTCTTGCCCCAACTGATGCCCCCAACTGATGCCCCCGACTGATGCGATAAAACGCGCTCAGCCCGCCTTGTCCAGCTCGAACGCGTCGTGCAGCGCCTGCACCGCCAGCTCCATGTATTTGCGGTCGATCAGCACGGAGATCTTGATCTCGGAGGTGGTGATGACCTTGATGTTGATCCCGTCAGCCGACAGCACCCGGAACATCTTGGCGGCGACGCCTGCATGGCTGCGCATGCCGATGCCCACGACCGACACCTTGGCGACGCCCTGATCGGCGACCAGTTCCTTGAAGTTGATCTCGCCTGCCTGCTGCGCGTCGTTCATCGCCTTTTGCGCCCGCGCCACCTGATCTATGGGCAGCGAGAACGTCATGTCGGTGCGCCCCTCTTCCGAGATGTTTTGCACGATCATGTCGACGTTCACGCCCGCATCCGCCAGCGGGCCGAAGATGGCGGCGGCGATGCCGGGGCGGTCGGCCACGCTGATCAGCGTCATCTGCGCCTCGTCGCGGGAATAGGCGACGCCTGAGACCACATTGCTTTCCATGATTTCCTCCTCGTCGCAGACCAGCGTGCCTGCATCGTCCGATTGTTCCTCGAAACTGCTGAGCACCCGCAGCTTGACCTTGTAGCGCATCGCCAGTTCGACCGACCGCGTTTGCAGCACCTTGGCGCCCAGCGAGGCCAGCTCCAGCATCTCCTCGAAGGCGATGCGGTCCAGCTTGCGGGCCTTGCTGCTGATCCGGGGATCGGTGGTGTAGACGCCGTCCACATCGGTGTAGATGTCGCAGCGCTCTGCCTTGAACGCGGCGGCAAAGGCCACCGCCGTGGTGTCCGACCCGCCCCGGCCCAGCGTCGTGATCCGGCCCTCGGGGCTGATGCCCTGAAAGCCTGCCACCACCGCCACCTTCATGCCTTCGGCGAATTTGGCATTGATGTTGTCCGCGGGGATCTCTTCGATGCGGGCGCTGGAATGGGCGCTTGTTGTCCGCACCGGCACCTGCCAGCCCTGCCAGCTGCGCGCGGGCACGTCCATTTCCTGCAAGGTCAGCGCCATCAGCCCCGCGGTCACGTTTTCGCCGGACGCCACCACCGCGTCGTATTCGCGCGCGTCATACATCGGCGATATCTCGTTCACCCAGCCGACCAGTTCGTTGGTCTTGCCCGACATGGCCGACACGATGACGATCACATCATAGCCCTTGGCCACCTCGACGCCGACGCGTTTTGCGGCACGGCGGATGCGGTCGGGATTGGCGACGGAGGTTCCGCCGAATTTCATCACGAGAACGGGCATGCGGCCCCCATCTTTGGTCAGCGGGCGGTCTACGTCGGTGCGAGGACGGGGGCAAGGGTGATATGAGCGGGCGTTGATCCGCGCAAGGCGCGCTGCCGCGACAGGACGGGCATCGGGCGGGCACTGGAGGGGCACTGGAGGGGCAGTGCGGTCACTGCGCTTTCAATGTGCCTTGCGCTTTGGAACGAACGGCAAGGGTGCCACCGCGATTCCGTCGCCGATCAGGCTGCGCACCTCGTCGCCGCGCGCCTCGCCGTGGATCATCCGCTGGGGTGCTTCTCCGTCATGGATCGCGCGGGCCTCCGCGGCGAAACCGCGGCCCATGTCTTCGGAGTTTTTCTCGACATGGGCGCGCAGTTTGCGCAGCGCCTCTTCTGCGGGGTTTGCAGGGGTCGACAATGCGCCTTTGTGGACCGGGCCTTGCGCGCCGGGCCCGACCGCGTCGCCGCGCGCGGGCGCACTGACCGACACGCGCGGCGCCATCACCGCCTTTTCGACCGAGACCGTGCCGCAGACGATGCAGGTGATCTGGCCCGCCCGGTGCAGGCTGTCATAGGCGCTGGCCGAGGCGAACCAGCTGTCGAAGCGGTGATCGTCTGCGCATCTGAGCGTATATTGGATCATCAAGAGCCCCAGGTTTTCAGGCAGCGTCGGCGGCGCGCAGCGTTTGGCCGTAAGTTCAGGCAGATATCTTGCAGCGGACCGGCCCCAAAACCGGCCCCAAAACCGTCTCAAGACGGGCACGCGAACGAGCTGCCGCTGACCCGTCACGATGACCGGCCTGTTTTGCGTGTCGGTCATGTCCCACCGCCACATTCCTTAGATAAGGGCGGCGCGGGTTCTATCAAGCATGTCCCGCGTCGACACATTGCCGCGCGTCACGCCCGCGACTTGCGCAGCGTCTTCGGGTCGAAATTGCGCAGCAACGCGGCCAGTTCGGGCTCGTCCACCAGATTTGCGGCCTTCTTGCGCCCGACCCAGCGGCGCGATCGTTCCTCGGCTTCGGGGAATTCGGCGGCGATCGTCTTGACCTGCATCGAATAGACCATCGCCACGCAGGGCAGTTCGCCGCCGTCCTCGGAATATTTGGTATAGGAATAGAGGCCGAGACATTGCTCGTTCATCCGGCCGGTCACGCCCGCCTCCTCCCAGGCTTCCTGTTGGGCGGATTCCGCCACGCTCAGCCCGGTGATGGGCCAGCCCTTGGGCACGATCCAGCGGCCCGTGCCGCGGCTGGTGATCAACAGGATCTCAGGTTTGGCGGGGGGGGTGGCGCGGTGTTTGGTGTTGTGTTTGGCCTTGGCCCGCGACTTGCCCTTGACCACGGGTTTGGCGCCCGTTCTGGCAGGACGCCAGCAGATCATGGCGCATTGGGTGCGCGCATCCGATTGCTGGGCGTCGCGCAGGGCGCGGGGAAGGTCTTTGCCGGAAATCGGGGCCATGTTGAACTTCGACATTTGTTTGTTCTTATTTGTTCTTGTAAAGATGCGACCTTTCCAGAAGATTATCAAGCATGCTGTGGATGAAATTGATGCATTGGACGCGTCTGTGTGCCTTGAATCGCATCCCCTGCGCGTTGTCCATAGGGTTTCGCCCTAAAGCGGGCCTTTTGGCAGCCGGTCGGCGAGGTCCTTTCGCACCAATGCCCAGGCCGTATCCTGCGTCAGCGTCGCGCGGGCCAGATCGCCCATCCGGGCCTGCATGTCGTGCAGCGCGGTCAATTGCGCGGCCAGATCCGCTGCATCCGTGACCCTGCGCGCCGCCCCTGCGGCGCTCAGCCGCTCGAACGCCGGGGCAAAGTTGGCCACGTCCGGCCCGTGCAACAGCGCGCAGCCGAACGCCGCCGGCTCATACGGTGTATGCCCGCCCCGGTCCGACCATGTGCCGCCGATGAACACCCGGCCCGCCAGCGCATACCAAAGCGCCATTTCCCCCAGCGTATCGGCCAGCAGGACAGGCGCGCCGCCGTCCCCCTGGCTGCGCCGGTCGAAGGTCAGGCCTGCATCTGTCAGCATCCGCGCCACCGCATCGCCCCGCGCAGGGTGGCGGATAGCAAGGATGAGGCGCAGGTCGGGATCGGATCGCAACGCCTCTTTATGCGCCGCGATCA
>Ga0307981_1000666_pt1 | contig 33526 bp, 27 predicted proteins | sample OrgLakmetagen987_FD_201849 | JGI IMG/M metagenome (GOLD analysis project Ga0307981, IMG submission 201849) | Saline water microbial communities from Organic Lake, Antarctica - #987 | ecosystem: Environmental > Aquatic > Non-marine Saline and Alkaline > Saline | place: Antarctica: Organic Lake... | reverse complement strand
GAACCCCACGACTTTCTTCACATGAGCGGCCTGTATCACGACGTCGGTGTCGTGCTGCGCACCTACAAGCTGCGCGAATCCGACAAGATCGTGGTGATCCACACCCTCGAGAACGGCAAGGTCCGAGCGGTTGCCAAAGGAGTCCGCAAGACGCGATCGAAGTTCGGTGCGCGACTCGAGCCGATGAGTCACGTGAAACTGTTGCTGTACCGGGGCCGTGAACTCGACATCGTCAGCCAGGCCGAGTCGGTCGAACCGCTCGCTCCGATGCTGTCGTCGCTCGATCGAGCATCGCAGGGTCTGGCGGCGCTCGAAGCCGTCGACCAGTTGTCACTCGAACGTGAACCGAACCCGCAGTTGTACAAGTCGCTCGTCGGTGTGCTGCGGACCATCGCTGCGAAGCCGTCACCGCTCAACGTGCCCGCGTTCTACTGGAAGTTGCTGGCCCGTGAAGGCTTCCGACCGCAGTTGGACGAATGTGTTCGGTGCCACGAGGGTGAACCCGACGTGGCGCTCGTGGCGTTCGATCTCACCGAAGGTGGCGTGCTGTGTCGCCAGTGTCGGTCTGGTCAGGCGATCAGCACGCCGGCGCTCCGATTGCTGCGCGACATCCTCGGCGGACGCCTGCAGCATGCACTCGACCAGCAGGAGTCCCCGGTCACCCACGAAGTGTCGGCACTCGCCACCAAGGCGCTGGAGTTCCAGATCGAGCGCCGACTCAAAGCCGTCGCGATGTTCGAAGCCCATTGACGCGACCCGGTCGGTCTGGGCCCGGCACCGACCGACCACAGCCGGTTCGACTCGGGCTGGATCAGAGACCGAAACCGAAGCAATCCAAGGTGGCAGGCGACAGCTCGTCGATCGTGAGACCTTCGCTGAAGTCGTCCGATCCGGGCAGGTAGGTGAAGTCGCCAGCGCTGGACTCGAAGAAGGCGGCGCTGGAACCGAAGTAGGTGCCGTCGGCGTCGAGTTCGTATGACCACTCGGCGATGAGACTCTCACCGCAGTACATGCCGGACGAGGTGCCGATGGTCGCCCCGACGTACATCTCGAGTTCGGAACCGTTGAGTGTGAACTGGAACACGCAACCGTCGGCGTCGTGGCCGAAGATGCCGATCTCGGCGGCCGACGCACCGCCGCCGGTCCGGACGATGACCTCGTTGCCGACCGAGATCTCGCCGGCGTTGCCGACACCGAGCGCCCGAATGCTGGACACTCCGACCTCTGGCACCGACACCTCGGAGGTGACACCGTTGCGAACCGAGCGCAACTTGTAGACGCCATCGAGATAGGTGACGACCCGGTCGTCGGCGACGCCGTCACCCACGAGGTCGACCGTCAGGTCCGACGTGATCTGCGAAGCCGCTGGGATCGGATCGAAGTCGCCGCATGGGCCCGGTGCTGGCGTCGGGGCGACGAGGATCGGATCGATCGTGATCGGCGTCGTGGGGAGAGGGATGGTGGGAACCGGGATCGTCGGGTTCGTCGCGACGAGATCATCGGACGGGTCCGGACCGGGTCCGTCGCCGGGCTCGGTACTCAGGAACTCGATGCATCCGTCGGCGTTGGTGCCGAACGTGTGCTGGTCGTTGTTGTCGTAGTTGTCGACGATGACGTGGACACGACCATCGACCTCGACGCCGGTAGCGATACCGACGGAAATCGCCAGGTCGGGAATGGGCGCTTCAGAGATGACACCGTTCTCGATCACCCGAATCGTCCAGGCTTGGGCATCATCGGCGTAAGGGTCACCGCTGCGGGGGTAGGTCTGGGCGGAGTCGAGCTCGCCGTCACCGTCGGTGTCGAAGAGTCGTTGGACCAGTCCATCGGGGAGCGGCGGAAGGTCGCCGAACTCACCGCAGGGGGCGACGACCTCGGCCGGAGCAATGGTCGTGGTGGGCGTGGCAGGCGCCGTGGTGGCGGGTGCGAGTGAGTCACTGGTCGGTTCGTCTGTGGCGACAGGGACGTCGGTGCTCACGACTCGGGAGGTGGCGTCGGGGTCGACGGGCGAGGTCGTCGTGGTGCTCGAGCCACACGCCGCGCCGAGCAGTACCGCGGCGGCTGCGAGCGGAGCGAGACGACCCAGGTGGTGGTGAGCGAAGCGTGAGGGTGTGCGGCGGGCGGCGGTGTGGTGGTGGTGGTTCGTCATGTCAGTCCAGAGCGCGAGGCAAAGCCAGTCTTGCACTTTTGTGTCGGAGCGGGCCCGTTCTTTCATGGCAGAGAACCGTGCCGGGATGCCGAGCGTGACAGCGCCGCACTCGGCACCGTCATGCTGCGCTGGCCGCAGCCGTGGTCGATCGTCGTGTCGACGCGCACTGTCGCGAACGTCGAGCGTGCGGCTCGCAGACCGTCCGTAGACTCCGCGCCTATGCCCGCAACCGACCTGGACCAGATCGTCTCCCTCTGCAAGCGCAGAGGTTTCGTGTACCAGTCCGCCGAGATCTACGGCGGGTTCCGTTCGACGTACGACTATGGCCCCCTCGGATCGCTCCTGCTGCGCAACGTGAAGGACGCCTGGGTCCGTGCGATGGTGCAGCAGCGCGACGACGTCGTGCTGATCGACGCAGCGATCCTCAGCCCGCCGCAGGTGTGGCAGGCATCAGGGCACCTGGCGAATTTCTCGGACCCGCTCGTCGACTGCACGAACTGCAAGACCCGCCATCGCCTCGACAAGCTCGACGATCCCGACACGTGTCCGAACTGTGGCGAGAAGAACTCGTTCACGGAGGCCCGCGAGTTCAACCTGATGTTCAAGACCCAGGCCGGCCCGGTGGAGGGGTCGGGCGCCGACGCCTACCTTCGCCCCGAGACGGCGCAGGGCATGTTCACCAACTTCGCCCAGGTGTTGCAGACCAGCCGCAAGAAGCCGCCGTTCGGCATCGCCCAGGTCGGCAAGAGCTTCCGCAACGAGATCACCCCCCAGAACTGGATCTTCCGTACTCGCGAGTTCGAGCAGATGGAGATGGAGTTCTTCGTACCGCCGGACGAGAGCGCCCAGTGGTACGAGTACTGGTGCAACGAGCGGATGAACTGGTACGTCGAGCACGGCATCCCTGCCGACATGCTCCGACTGCGGCCGCACGACGACGACGAACTGTCGCACTACTCCACCGGCACCTCGGACGTGGAGTTCCAGTTCCCGTGGGGGTTCGACGAACTCGAGGGCATCGCACAGCGCACCGACTTCGACCTCAAGGCCCACGCTGCCGTGTCGGGCCAGAAGCTCGACTACTTCGACCCGCAGACGAACGAACGATACGTGCCGTACGTGATCGAACCGGCCGCCGGAGCGACGCGCACGATGGCGGCGTTCCTGCTCGCTGCCTATGACGAGGAAGAGGTGAACGGTGAGACCCGCACGGTGTTGCGCCTGCACCCGCGTCTCGCCCCGTACAAGGTCGCCGTGCTGCCCCTCAGCAAGAAGGACACCCTCACGCCCCTCGCACACGAGGTTCGCAAGCTGCTGGCCGACCGCTACCTCGTCGACTACGACGAGACCCAGAACATCGGCAAGCGCTACCGACGCCAGGACGAGATCGGCACACCGCTCGCAGTCACGGTCGATTTCGACTCCCTCGACGACAATGCCGTGACCGTGCGCGACCGCGACACCATGGAGCAGGTGCGCGTGCCGATCACCGAACTGTTGGCGACCGTCGGAGATCGACTCGGATTCTGAGTCCTGCAGCGACTACCTTCGCCGACATGAGCAAGGTTTCCGTCATCGCCAAGATCACCGCAGTCGAAGGAAAGCGCGACGAACTCGTCACCGCCATGGGGCCCATGATCGCCCACGTGGAGGCCAACGAGCCCGACACGCTGAAGTACATCATGAGCACCGACTCCGCTGACGAGAACGTCATCTGGATGTACGAGGAGTACGCCAGCGAAGAAGCACTCGCAGCACACGGTGGGAGCGACACCATGAAAGAACTCGGCATGGCACTGCGGCCACTCGCGGCGGGCCGTCCCGAACTCACCATTGCGTCGCCGGTCAGCGGCAAGGGCCTGTAGTCGCTTCGCGTCGAGGCGGTGGCAGAATCGGCGCATGCCGGCCACCTACCTCGACGCGATCCTGCACCACCATCGCGAGCGTGCCGCGGCCGACCGCCGCTCACTCGATCAGCTGGTCGAGCGGTGTGGCGACATCGATCCGGCGCGAGGTTTTCGGGCCGCACTCGAGTCGGTCGGCCATCTCGGCGTGATCGCCGAGATCAAACGTCGATCACCGTCGAAGGGTGACCTCGACGCCGGTCTCGATCCCACGGAGTTCGCTCGCATGTACGAGGGGGGCGGGGCGTCATGTCTGTCCGTCCTCACCGATGAACACCACTTCGGTGGGTCGGTCGATGACCTCCAGTCCGCTCGGGCCGCCTGTCTCCTCCCCGTGATCCGCAAGGACTTCACGGTGAGCGAGCTCGATGTCGTCGACACCCGTCTGATGGGCGCGGATTGCGTGCTGCTGATCGTTGCGGCGCTCGAACGCAACCAACTCCGAGCGTTCCACCAGCTGGCATCGGAGATCGGGCTCGACGTCCTGGTGGAGATCCACGACGAGGCGGAACTGGAGCATGCGCTCGAGGCCGACGCGAGGTTGATCGGCGTCAACCAGCGCGATCTGGTCACGTTCGAAGTCGATCACGACCGTGCGGCACGGATGGCCAAGATCATCCCCGACCATGCGGTGAAGGTCGCCGAGTCCGGGGTGCGCGGTGGCGACGACGCACGCTCGCTCGAGGCGGCAGGCTACGACGCAATCCTCGTCGGTGAGACCTTGGTGACCAGCCCGAGTCCGGCGGACTCGATCGCCGAACTCATCGGCTAGGACTGCTCCGACCGCTTCGACCGCTCGGGTCCGGCGATCGATCCACTCACTCGCCCTCGTGCCTCGGGACGACGTTCGATTGTCGACCCCCCGGACCCTTCGGTCTTCGCTGTTGGTGTGGCGGTCGCTCCTCAGGTCGCGGCGTGTTTAGCGCGTTCGCGTCGGCTGCTGGCGACGAGCGCACGCTGGTAGAGGCCGGCGGGCAGTCGTGACACGATGTCGAACACCACGGCGTCGGGCCCGATCAGCGCACGGCGCCGATTACGTTCCACCGCCTTGAGGATCTGTCGTGCGGCCTTCTCGGGGGTGGTCCGTGCGAGCTTGTCGAATTGCTCCACTGCGGAGTCGGCATCGCCGCCGATCGCCAGCAACGACTCGTGGGTTCGGGCGCTTCGTGCGATGTTGGTTTTGATACCGCCGGGATGAATCGTGGTCGACGACACGCCGCACGGATCGATCTCGAGCTCCATGCGCAGTGCGTCGGTGTAGCCGCGGACACCGAACTTCGAGGCGTTGTAGGCGGACTGCGACGGGATGCTGATCAGCCCGAACACGCTGGAGATGTTGATCACGTGACCGTCACCGGATGCCTTGAGATGTGGCAGGAAGGCCTGGGTACCGTTCACGACACCCCAGAAGTTGATCGCCATGAGCCACTCGAAGTCCTCTTGCGATTGACCCATGGCGGATGCGCCGAGTGCGACGCCGGCGTTGTTGGCGACAATGTTGACCTGTCCGTGGTCCGCCACGACCTGGTCGGCCCACGCGTAGATCGCGTCTCGGTCCGACACGTCGAGCGCGGTCGGGGTGACCTTCACCCCGCGTCGTTCGCACTGCAGCACGGTCTCGGCGAGACCGGACTCGTCCACGTCGCTGAGCGCGAGGTGGCACCCCCGTGCGGCGAGGTCGAGTGCGAGCGCACGGCCGATCCCCGACCCGGCCCCGGTGATCGCTGCGACCTTGTTCTTGAAGTCCTTCATGATGCTCCCGTTTCGTTCCAGACCTCGATGCCGGCCTCGACCCGCTTGATCAGCGTTTCGAGCACGGCGATTCGAGCCCATTTCTTCTGCTCACCCGAGACCAGGTCCCACGGAGCCACAGCGTGGTCGGTGCGATCGAACATCTCCTCGACGGCCTCCTCGTACTCCTCCCGCTTGTCTCGATTTCGCCAGTCCTCCTCTGTCAGCTTCCAGCTGCGGAGCGGATCGTCTCGACGCCTCTCGAAGCGTTCGAGTTGTTCCTCGGGACTCACCTGCATCCAGAACTTGACGATGATCACACCCTCCTGGACCATGCCCCGCTCGAAGTTCACGATCTCGTCGTACGCACGGGTCCACTCTGCTGGACTCGCGTACCCCTCGATGCGTTCCACCAGCACTCGCCCGTAGTGGCTTCGATCGAACACACACAATCCGCCCCGACCGGGAGCCTTCGACCAGAAACGCCAGAGGAAGTGGTGGCGAAGCTCGCGTTCGGTCGGAGCGGCGAACGAGTACACGCTGAAGTGGCGGGGATCGAGTGGTTGGACGATCCGTTTGATCGCACCGCCCTTCCCACCGGCGTCGGCGCCTTCGAGCACCACCAGGAGTCCGGGTCCGACCGTGCCGCCGTTCGTGTGCCCGCCGAGTTCCAGGCGGAGTTCGAGGAAACGCTGCTGCGCCACCGCAAGACGTTCGTGGTACTCGCTCGTGGACAACCGAGCGGTGAGGTCGATGTGTTCGAGGCGTCCCATGTGCTGACAGTAGGACCTTCGAGTGGTGGACGGAGCAATCCCGAACGAGGGAGCGGCGACCCGGTACGGTTCGCCGGACCATGTTCGTGAAGATCTGCGGCATCAACAACGAAGACGACGCGCTGCTCGCCGTCGCGATGGGCGCCGATGCCGTGGGATTCGTGTTCGCACCGTCGACTCGCCAGATCGCGCCGCAGAAGGTGTACGACATCACCCGGAGGCTCCCTCCTGAAATCCTGACCGTCGGTGTGTTCCGCGACGATCTCCCACAACGAGTCATCGACGTCGCGGATCGAGCAGGCGTGAAGGCCGTGCAACTCCACGGGCGCGAGACCCCGGCCCAGTGCAAGGAGATCGGCGCCCGGTTCCGGTGGGTCATCAAGGCGTTCGCCGCTGGCGATGACAACCTTCCTCGAGCGGATCAGTACGGCACCGACATGATCCTGATGGACGCTCCCGAGCCCGGCTCCGGCAAGGTGTTCGACTGGAACCTCGCCGGCGATGCGCCGTCGCAGCTGAAGCTGATCCTCGCCGGGGGGCTGAACCCGGACAACGTTGCCGCAGCGATCACCGAGGTCGAACCGTGGGGGGTCGACGTCGCCAGCGGGGTGGAGCGAGCGCCGGGGAAGAAGGACCCGATCAAGGTGATGCGGTTCATCGAAGCCGCCAAGGCAGCGGCACCCGAGCAGTACCTCGGTGACGACGAGGGCCCATACAACTGGGACTTCGAGTAGTCCCGACGGGCAGATCGACCGGGTTCCCGTATCTGCGGCGCAGGGGACCGAGGCATGTCGGCGATGAGCTGGCACCCTTGATGACGTGTTTGACTACGTCATCGTCGGAGGAGGTTCCGCAGGCTGCGCGCTCGCGAACCGCCTGAGTGCTGATCCGTCTCACCGGGTCCTGTTGATCGAGGCCGGGCGTCGCGACTGGAAGTGGGATGTGTTCATCCACATGCCGGCTGCCCTCGCGTTCCCGATCGGCAGTCGTTTCTACGACTGGAAGTACGAGTCCGAACCCGAGCCCCACATGGGTGGTCGGCGCGTCGTCCATGCTCGTGGCAAGGTGCTGGGCGGCTCGTCGAGCATCAACGGCATGATCTTCCAGCGGGGCAATCCAATGGATTACGACAAGTGGGGGGCGATGCCGGGTCTCGAGAACTGGGACTGGGCGCACTGCCTGCCGTATTTCAAGCGGATGGAGAACTGCCTGTCGGGTGAGGATTCGGCTCAGGACGGTTTACGCGGCGACGACGGCCCGCTCGCGCTCGAGCGGGGGCCGGCCGAAAATGAACTCTTCGACGCCTGGTTGACCGCAGGGGAGCAGGCGGGCTTCAACCGCACCACGGACGTGAACGGATTCCGTCAGGAGGGATTCGGCGCCTTCGACAAGAACGTTCGTCGAGGCCGCCGCCTGAGTGCCGCCCGGGCGTACCTGCACCCGGTGCTCGACCGTCCCAACCTCACACTGATGACTCGAGCGCAGGTCGACCGTGTGCTCTTTGAGGACCCCGCCGAGCCGACGCGCGCCACCGGTGTCGCTGTGCGCAAGCTCGGTGTCGCCGGGTTGTTCGGGCGCAAACCGGCCGAGAACATCGAGGCGAAGGAAGTGATCCTGTGCGGAGGAGCCTTCAACAGCCCTCAGCTGCTGCAGTTGTCGGGTGTCGGTGACCGCGAGCATCTCGAATCGCTCGGCATCCCGGTCGTGGCCCACCGAGCAGGAGTGGGAGAGAACCTGCAGGACCACCTCGAGGTGTACATCCAGTACGAGTCGAAGCTCCCGGTGTCGATCCAGCCGCACCTCGCGCACTGGAAGAAGCCGTGGATCGGGTTGCAATGGTTGTTCCGGCGTGGCCCGGGCGCCTCGAATCACTTCGAGGCCGGCGCGTTCGTGAAGAGCAATTCCGACGAGTCGTACCCGAATCTCATGTTCCATTTCCTCCCGATCGCGATCCGCTACGACGGCTCGTCGCCGCGCCGCGCGGACGGTGGGGACGCGAAGATCGAGCACGGGTACCAGGTGCATGTCGGGCCGATGTATTCCGATGCTCGTGGCACGGTGAAGATCACGTCACGCGATGCACGCAAGCACCCCGCGGTCCTCTTCAACTACCTGTCGACCGAACAGGACCGTCGCGAGTGGATCGAGGCGGTGCGCACCGCTCGCCGCATCCTCACCCAGCCGGCTTTCGACGACCTTAACGCCGGTGAGATCTCCCCGGGTCCGGATGTGGAGACCGACGAGGAGATCATGGCGTGGGTGGCTCGGGATGCCGAAACCGCGCTGCATCCGTCGTGCACGACCCGGATCGGTGCCGAGAGCGACCCGTTGTCGGTGCTGGACCCCGAGTCGATGAAGGTGTGGGGGACCGAGGGATTGCGGGTCGTCGACGCCGGTTGCATGCCCAATGTCAGCAATGGGAACACCTACGCACCAACGATGATGATCGCCGAGAAGGCCGCTGATCTGATCCTGTGCAACGACCCGCTGCCGCCCGACCACACTCCCGTGTACCGGGGTGAAACGGTCGAGGGCGGCCGTCGATGACCCGACCCCCGAACATCTTGTTGATCATGGCCGACCAGTTGTCGGCGCCGTTCCTGTCGTCGCACGGTGGGCCAGCGATCACGCCGAACATCGACCGACTCGCAGCACAGGGGACCACGTTCCGTTCGGCGTACTCCAACAGCCCGCTGTGTGCACCGGCACGGTTCGCCATGATGAGTGGCCAGCTCAATTCGAAGATCGGGGCCTACGACAACGCGAGCGAGTTCCCGTCGTCGATCCCGACGTTCGCCCACCATCTCCGAGGGGCGGGCTACCAGACCTCGCTGGTCGGCAAGATGCACTTCGTCGGCGCCGACCAACTCCACGGGTACGAGGAACGCCTCACCACCGACATCTACCCCGCCGATTTCGGATGGACACCGAACTGGGCCGACTCCGAGGGCCGATTCGACTGGTGGTTCCACAACATGGACTCCGTCGTTGGCGCGGGCGTGGTCGACGTGTCGAACCAACTCGACTTCGACGACGACGTCGGATACCGATCGGTGCGCAAACTTCGCGACATCGCACGCGGGTCCGACGACCGACCGTGGATGATGACCGCATCGTTCACCCACCCCCACGACCCCTACCTCGCCCGGCAGGAGTTCTGGGACCTGTACGACCACGACGAGATCCCGCTCCCGGTCACCGGACCGATCGACGACGACGATCTCGATCCGCACTCCCGGAGACTGCGGCGGGTGATCTGCGCCGACACCACCGAGGTGACCGACGAGCAGATCCGCACCGCTCGGCATGCGTACCTCGCCAACATCTCCTATGTCGATCATCACATCGGCGCGATGCTCGACGTCCTCGAGCGCCACGACATGGCCGATGACACGGTGGTGATCTTCACCGCCGACCATGGCGACATGCTCGGCGAGCGTGGCCTGTGGTACAAGATGAGCTACTTCGAACATTCGTGTCGGATCCCGCTCGTGATGCGGTTGCCGGGAACCGGTGTCGGCACGGTCGACACCTCACACACGAGTCTGCTCGACATCGCACCAACACTGCTCGACATCGCCGGCATCGAGGTCCCCGACGAGATGGACGGCGCAAGCCTCCTCCCGCTGGTCGGTGCACCCGACGATCCCGATCGCTTGGTCGTCGGTGAGTACCTCGGCGAGGGTGCTGTGGCCCCGATCTTCATGATCCGTCGCGGCGACCACAAGTTCGTGTGGTCCGAGCCCGATGGCGCACAGCTGTACGACCTCGTCGCCGACCCACACCAGCGGACCGATCTCGTGGGCCGGGTCGAGCACGGTGACCTCGTCGCCGACTTCACCGCCGAGGTGCTCGATCGCTGGGATCATTCCGAGATCGATCGGGCGGTGCGTTCGAGTCAGCAAGCGCGCGCCGTGGTCGACCGTGCACTCCGACAGGGGCGCTTCGAGGCGTGGGACCATGTTCCGGTGGTCGATGCGACCAACCAGTACATGCGTAACCATCTCGACCTCAACGAGGTCGAGTCCGGCCGCCGAGCCTGACTGCTCCGCCGATCATCGGCGGACTGATGTGTCGGGGGACACGTCAAATCTCAAGTTCGTTTCAGGGTCGGCCGATGAAACCGTATGAGCGTCGACGTCGAACTCCGCAAGCGGGCCACGCTGCGTAGTGTCGAGGCGTGTCCGGACGAGCTCCCGACACCCGACGATCAAACCGCTCCGTCACTTCCCACCGGTCGGTCGCTCGAACTTCCGGGTCGCGGGACGACGTTCATCCGGGAGGTGACCGGTCCGCCGAATGCTCCCGTGCTGATGTTGCTCCACGGGTGGAGTTCGACCGCCGACCTCAACTGGCATCGCAGCTACGACCCACTCGGACAACGATTCCGGGTGATTGCGCTCGACCATCGCGGCCACGGTCGAGGACTGCGATGCGACCGGCGGTTCCGCCTCGAAGACTGCGCCGACGACGCCGTCGCCGTGGCAGACGCACTCGGCATCGACGAGTTCATCCCGGTCGGCTATTCGATGGGTGGACCCGTCGCGTCGCTCGTCTGGAAACAACATCGTGCACGTGTCACCGGCCTGGTGATGTGTGCGACGAGTCAACGCTTCAACGACACCCGCTCACGGCGAGCCGGCTTCACGATCCTCAACGGCACGTCGGCGCTCGCCTCGCTCGGTCCGTTCCGATCCGTCGGACGGCTCTCCGGCGCAGCGTGGTCGCATCGACTCGAACGGCGCGGCGATGCGGCGTGGATGATCGAGCAGATCCTTCGCCACGATTGGACGCAGGTACTCGCCGCCGGACACGCCATCGGGCGCTTCGACTCCTCGCCATGGATCGGTGAGGTGGATGTCCCGACCGCAGTGGTGGCGACTCGCAGCGACGAGATCGTGTCGACCCGGAGTCAACTCGAACTGGCGTCAGCGCTGCCGGGCGCGCTGCTGCAGATCGTCGACGGCGGCCACACGGCGTGCAGCGACAGCGCTGGTCACTTCGTGGCTGCGCTGATGAATGCGTGCCTGTCGGTCACCCGACCCGTTGCGCTGACCGCATAGTTGCCTTGCCGTCTGAGGAGCGCCACCGAACCGGGGATCGGAGGCACTTGTGCGTGACCTGGGAGTTCGACGTCCGATCCAGGGTCTGGGGCATGCGGCGAGCGTGATCCGTACAGTTCCGGACTGTTTCCCGGTCACTGCGCCACGGCGTCAGCGTGTGAGTAGCGACTCCGTTCGGGTGCCGGAACTCCAGTACGACCACCCGGGCCGGAGGCCGATCACGTGGAGCATTCGGCGAGCCAGTCGGAGCGTGATGCGCGTGAGTCGGAGAGTCGCTGCATGAACTCGGCTGAGCAGAAGAACGACACGCTGCCGTTCGCCATCTGGAACGAAGCAGACCAGTTTGGCCGGCGCATGACGCCAGCTTCACCATCTTCCCACCACAACGCCATCTGCCGCATGAGGGTCCATGCGCCGTCGACCTGTTTGTCGGAGGTGGCCCACGGTGACGTGACCGCCAGGATGAGCGTGTCGGTGTTGGAGTCGAGTTCGACCCGGTCGACGGTTTCGACTTCGGGATGACGGCCGAGTGCGTCGATGAGATCGTCGCGCATCTCCATTTCGAACACGACCGTGGCCACCATCCGGCTGGTATCGGTGTCGGTGTCGGGTGGAGTGCTGGTCGTCGTTGTGGTCGTTGTCGTTGTCGGGGTCGCTGTCGTCGTCGGGGCTGCGGTGCCTGCTGAGGAGGTGAGTTTCTCCAGCGCCTCGACGCCGCCGAGGGTCGCCCCGAGCGCGATCTGGTACTCGTAGGCAAGCGACGGGGCGATCGCGAATCCAAGGCGGACGATCGCGGTGTCGCTCCGCCACATGTAGTACCCACCGATCGGCGGCGTGTCTGCGAAGGCAATGAGATCGTTCCAGCGGCTGTCGAGGTCGTCGGGGTTGTCGAAGAGTTCGACGTCGCCGCCGCACTCCCAGCCGGGCTCGTCGAGCACACAGTCGACCCGCGTGTCGATCCATGCGGCTTTGGCGATGTACTGGCCGGGTCGGCCGAGGCGCTCATTCGGGTCGGTGACGTCGATGAACTCGATGGTGGTTCCGATTGGGAGGCCAGCGGCGGTGAGCGCGTCAACCACGCCGAGCGCGTTCGCAGCTTCTGGCGGCGCAGTGATCGCTGGCGCGTCGGTGGTTGTTGATGCGTCGGTGGTTGCCGCCGTGCTGTTCTCGGTCGGCGACGAAGATGGTGGTGCCGTGTCGTCGTCACCGCGGCCGCACGCCCCGAGCGCGACAGCGAAAATCGATGCGATCGTTACCCATTTTCGCGTCACGGATGCGACATTATTCGAGGGGGGCTCCACGCACCGTGGACGCAACATGTGTGTCCCCGAAGTGCCGATTGGCGACACTTCGAACGTTGTCGAGCGCGGCACGAGTCGCGAGCTGGCGAGCAACGCGCCGCCCCAACGCTGCGGCTCACCAATATTCTTCGAAGTGGATGTTGCCGGGCGCGTTTCGCCGGTCGACCGTGAAGCCGCGTTCGCTGAGCAACTCCACGACACCCACGGTCTCGGGGAACGTCAATTCACCGTCGTGCTCCTTGGGGATTCCGATCATCGCCGGATTGCCACAGAGGAACACGTGGCTCGTCTCGGGGGAGATCCTGACACCGAGCTCATTGGCGAAATCGTCGTCGCGGATGAGGTCTTGGAGGTACCGCTTCGGGATGCCCGGCTCACGAGTCGGCATCGGGAAGTAGTGGTAGTTCGGATAGCGCTGCTCGAGCTCGCGGTGCTGCCGCATGTAGCCGAGATCCTTCGATTCGCGCACCGTGACCGCCGAGATGATCGGTCCGGTGTGTCCTTTGCGGAGCAGCTCCACGACCATCCCGTTGTGGGGAGCCTCGCCGGTGCCGGTCGAGAAGAACACGATCTCGGCGGTCGGATCCTCCACGACCTTGAGCGTGTAGCGCCCGGCGACCTTCGGACCCAGATAGATCCGGTCACCGACCTGCTTGAGTGCGAGGCGCGGCGTGAGCGCCGGGGTGTTGTCGTCGGTCGGCGCCACCAGGACGATGTAGAACTCGAGTTCGTCGAGACCGTTGTCGTCGGTGAGGTACCCGTGCTCGTCGAACATCCGGCTCGAGATGGAATACGAGCGCCGGATGAGCTTGTCCCACCGCTTGTCGGCTTCGGTGTCGGGCGCATCGTCGATGCGCGGTTCCCAGAATCCGAGGCCGAGCGACGCGTACTGCCCGGGGAGGTAGGAGGTGTCACCGTGGTCGGGTTTGACGCGCAGCACCCACAGGTCGGTGTGGGTCGGCTCGAACGCCGTGATCGTCGCGTTGTAGTGCTCGTTGCGCAGTTCCTCGATCGCACCGACGTGCTTGGTGCGCCGTTCCAGGTTCGGTGCAACGGGTTCCACCTTGAGCTCGGGGAACACCGCTTCGGCGAGTGCCACACCCACCTGCCAACCGGGCGCAGTGGTGGCTGGGCGATCGTCGCGCGGATCGCCGATGAACCACAGCTGACCGGATTCGATCGCCGCTGGCGTCGCCCCGACGTCGTCCGGGCCCGACATCTCCCGTCCGGGAGCGAACACCACGTGATCGAACTGCAGATCGGGGGTTCGGCGATCACCGAAGTCGGTCATCGGGAAGCCGTTGACCAGCGTGATGCTCGTGGGCGTCGATCGATACAGCAGCGTCGCCGCTCGCTCCCGTTCCAGCTTGCGCAGGACACTGGCACCGGCCGGAGACAGCAGTGACGGATCGAGGCCGCTCGCCGCGAGCACGACCCGGTTGCCGGTGTCGGCAAACTGTGCGACGAGTTCGACGGCGTGATCGGACAACCCGACCACGAGGACGTCCTGGTCGTGGAGCGATCCGACGTCGGTGACGTGGATGCGATCACTCTCGGGGAGTTCGATCGGGGGAGTCCATGTGATGTCGGGGCGGCGGTCGGCCACGAGCACGGCGCGCGTGCGGTAGGTGTGACGGTCGGTCGTGACCACGAGGTGTTCGCCTGCGGTGTCCACTGCGGAGACGGTCTCGCCGAAGCCGACGTCGAGCTGGTTCGGTCCGATCAGGTCGGGGAGCGCGACGCGTTTGCTCGATTCCACGATCCGCACCCGCTGCAGGCCGGTGCGCAGCGACGAGATCGCGACCGAGAGACCACCGGCCGATCCTCCGATCACGATCAGGTCGTACACGGTTGCCTTGCTGACTTCATCGTCTCCCATGGCCACAGCGTGCCAAACCGGACGACCGGACACGGCATCGTCCGCCGGATCCCGTCGCGGTGCTGATCTGGGCGGGAGCACTTGGCTACGTTCCGAGGATGGCTTCCGAACCAATGGCCGGCTTTTCCATGAGTGGACCCGTGCAGATGGCGTATGCCGTCGACGATGTTCGTGAGGCAGCGGCTGGGTGGGCTCCGGTCGGCGTCGGGCCGTTTTTCGTCGTCGAGCACGTCGAACTCCGTGCGTCTCGAATCGCAGGCGTGCCGGCGATGTTCGACTATTCGTCTGCATTCGGCTGGTGGGGTGGCGTCATGTTCGAGTTGATCTGTCAACACGTGGCGCCGGGAAGCGGGACCGACCGCCTCGTCGGGACGGCGGGTCTCCATCACGTTGCACACTTCGTCGACGACCTCGACGCCGTCTCGGCAGGTCTGGTTCGCGACGGGCACGCCGAGATCCTGCGTGCCGAGACGGCAGCCGGAATGCGGTTCGCGTTCTACGACGGTGGTGTTGCCCGTGACCACGTGATCGAGATCTGCGAGCGGGAACCGGGCGTGCAGAACTTCTACGACATGGTCCGTGACGCGTCGATCGGGTGGGACGGATCGGACCCCGTTCGCACGCTCTGAGCGAAACCGTGTCGTCGCCGTCGACCCGACCGTTCCCCGATCACGCTTCCAACATGTCCACTTCGAAGAACGGGACGGTGCCGCCCAGCAGCCGCTTCTGAACTGCAGCGGCCGAGAGTTCCTCGGGTTTCGATCGGCGAGGATCGACAGCTTCGACGAGGAACACGTCGATGCCATCGTGTGAACGCGCCGCATCGACGAACACGTCACCGTCGTGCACGTCGGTGGAGTGCCCGATGTCGGAGAGGTGCAGGTCGTAGGCGAAGCGGTCGAGGAGCATCGAGACACCCTCGAGGGCGGGAGCGACGGCATCAGAAAAAGTCGCCACCGGGCGGAACCAGCGTTTGAGGTCGCCGAAACGCATCGGCTCACCGTCGGCATCCAGGATCACCTCGATCGGGATGATCAGTTGGGCCCGCCCGTCGACGACCGCGGTGCGCGGCCCCGGACGTCGACGACGAGCCATGACCGGGTCAGCGCTGCTGGGACTTCTGGCGGATGATGTTGAGTGCCGAGCCGGCCTGGAACCACTCGACCTGCTCCGGGCTGAAGGTGTGGTCGCAGTCGAACTCGAACGTGGAACCGTCGGCCTTCGTGACCTGCACGGTCATCGGCTGACCCGGGACCGGTGGAAGCGTGAGCACGCTGATGCGGTCGTCTTCATCGATCCGGTCGTAGTCGGCCGGATCGGCGAAGGTCATCGGCACCATGCCCTGCTTCTTCAGGTTGGTCTCGTGGATTCGAGCGAAGCTGCGGGCGATCGCCACCAGACCCAGACGGAAACGAGGTTCCATCGCTGCGTGCTCACGGCTGGAGCCCTCACCCATGTTCTCGTCACCGATCACGACCCACGGCTGTCCAGCTGCGTGGTACGCCTCGGCGATCTCGGGGAACCGTTGGGTTTCGCCGGTGAGCACGTTCTTGCCGAAGCCGACCTCGTAGCCGTCGTATGCGTTGACGGCACCCAGATACAGGTTGCCCGAGATGTTCTCGAGGTGGCCCCGGTACTTGAGCCACGGACCGGCCATCGAGATGTGGTCGGTGGTGAACTTGCCCTGGGCCTTCACGAGGATGGGGAGATCGGTGAAGGTCTCGTTGGTAACGGGCTCGAACGGCGTGAGCAGCTGCAGCCGGTCCGAGTCCGGGGAGACGATGACTTCGATGTCATCGCCGCCGTCGGCTGGGGGAGCGGTGAAGGTGTCTTCGCCACGGTCGTAGCCGGCGTCGGGGAGGATTGTGCCGACCGGTGCCTGGAGGCTGACCTCGGTGCCGTCGGGAGCGGTGATCGTGTCGACGGTTGGGTCGAAGTCGAGACGGCCCGACAGTGCGATCGCCATCACCGTGTCGGGCGAGGTGACGAAGGCGAGGGTGTTGGCCGAGCCGTCGTTGCGCTTCGGGAAGTTGCGATTGTACGAGGTGACGATGGTGTTGATCTCACCGGTGATCGACTCCGGTCGGCTCCACTGGCCGATGCACGGGCCACAGGCGTTGGCCAGCACGGTGGCGCCGATGGCCTCGAGGTCGGCGAGCAGTCCGTCGCGTTCGATGGTGGCGCGGGTCTGTTCGGAGCCCGGCGTGATCATCAGGTCGATCTTCGATGTCAGCCCGTGTGCGGCGGCCTGACGGGCGATCGAGGCAGCGCGGGTGATGTCCTCGTAGGACGAGTTGGTGCACGAGCCGATCAGGGTGGCGGACGGAACGAGTGGCCATCCGTTCTCCCGGGCGGCTGCGCCGACGCCGTCTGCCCCGACCTTGTGTGCGAGGTCCGGTGTGTGCGGCCCGTTGATGAGCGGCTTGAGCTGGTCGAGGTCGATTTCGATGAGCTGGTCGTACAGGGCGCCGTCGTCGGGTCGCAGGTGCTCGGCGACCTTGTCCGCAGCGTCTGCGAGTTCCTCACGGAAGGTCGCCTTGAGGTACTGGCTCATGTTCTCGTCGTAACCGAACAGCGAGGTGGTGGCGCCGATTTCTGCGCCCATGTTGCAGATCGTGCCCTTGCCGGTGGCCGAGATCGAGTCGGCGCCGGGACCGTGGTATTCCACGATCGCACCGGTGCCGCCCTTCACGGTGAGTTGGCGGGCGACTTCGAGGATGACGTCTTTCGGGCTCGACCAGTCGCTGAGTGAACCGGTGAGCTTGACACCGATCACCTTGGGCCACTTGACGTTCCACGGGAAGCCGGTCATCACGTCGACGGCGTCGGCACCGCCGACCCCGATGGCGACCATGCCGAGACCGCCGGCGTTGGGCGTGTGGCTGTCGGTCCCGATCATCATCCCGCCCGGGAAGGCGTAGTTCTCGAGGACGACCTGGTGGATGATGCCCGATCCCGGACCCCAGAAACCGAGCCCATAGCGGGCCGAGACAGAGCGCAGGAAGTCGTAGACCTCCTTATTGGTGTCGACGGCGACACCGAGGTCGATCGCAGCACCGACCTTGGCCTGGATCAGGTGGTCACAGTGAACCGTAGAGGGCACGGCGGCCTCCTCCAGGCCGGCGGTCATGAACTGCAGGAGCGCCATCTGTGCGGTCGCATCCTGCATCGCGACGCGGTCGGGGTGGAAGTCGGCGTAGCTCTCGCCCCGCTCCAACTGCTGATTCTGGGGGTCGGAGAGATGGTTGATGAGGATCTTCTCGGTGAGCGTCAACGGGCGGCCCAGGCGGTCACGGCCGATCTGGACGTTTTCCGGGAGCGAGGCATAGACGGACTCGACGAGTTCGATCGGGGTGGAGGCGGTCGCTTTCATGGGGTCAGTCTGCCATGTAGACAAGTAGAGTACAAGTTCATGAGACGCATCCGGTATCAGGAGATCGCCGACGAACTGCGTGAGCGACTCGCCGGTGAACCGGTCGGATCGGTGCTGCCGTCGGAGTCGGAGATGTCAGCAGAGTTCGGGGCCTCACGGGTCACCATTCGGCGAGCGCTCGAACTGGTTCGTGACGACGGGCTGATCGCTGCCCGTCAAGGTTTCGGTTGGTACGTCGCGGGCGAACCCGTGCGCCAGTCCCTCGAGTCTCTCGGCACGATCGAATCCGAGGTGGAGGGAATCGGCAAGCTGTCTGAACGCAAGATCGAGGAATTTGCGTTCGAGGATGCGCCCGACCGTGTCCGACGGGTGCTCGGTGTCGCCCAGGTGCTTCGCGTCAAGCGCGTCAACCTCGCCGACGGCGTGCCGTTCGCGGTGGTCACGGTGTGGTGCCCAGCCGAGCTCGGCGCAACGCTGTCACGCCGTGATGTCGAGCGCCGCCCTTTCTACGAGTTGCTCGACGTGCGGTTCCGTGGAGCGACCCAGACCATCGGGGCCGACCTCGCATCGCCGGGCGATGCTCGACTGCTGGGTGTCCCGGCCGGTGCGCCGCTGTTGCGATGCCAGCGGGTCACCACCGACCAGGCCGGTCAGGCGCTCTTGATGAGCGAGCACCTCTTCTCGGCGCACCGAACCGAGTTCGTGGTCGAACTCCCGCAGGCCGAGCCGAGCATGACCCCGAGCGGGCTTCGCCTCGTCGACTGATGCGTTGAGCATCAGTCGACGGTGCGGGGAGTGTGCTCCTGCTGCGCGCGATCTACCATCGAGTCATGTCCGTGTTGCAGATGTGGAAGTCGTTTCGATCCGTCGCACAGTTCGACACGATCGAATTCGACCGGAACGCACGCCGCCTCAAGAAGGTGGCGTCGGTGGAGGATCTGCGGCGACTGGCAAAGCGCAATCTCCCAGCAGGAGTCTTCGACTACATCGACGGCGGTGCCGAGGACGAGCGCACCCTCGCTGCCAATTCGTCCGATTTCTCGCGGATCGGCTTCCATCCGCGAGTGATGCGCGACGTGTCGAACCTCGACACGTCGGTGTCGATCTTCGGCAAGACGGCGACGATGCCGGTGATCCTCTCACCGACGGGGTTCACGAGGATCGCCCACTCCGAGGGGGAACTCGCAGTGACCCGCGCAGCAGCGCGCGCCGGTGTGCCGTGGTCGTTGTCGACGATGGGGACACGTTCGATCGAGGACTGCGCCGAAGCGAATCCGCTGGGCGAGAAATGGTTCCAGGTGTACACCTGGAAAGACCGAGGCTTGCTCGAGGAGCTGGTTCGACGCGCTGCGGCGGCGGGATACGGAGCGCTGTGGCTCACCGTCGACACCGCGGTGCTCGGCCGGCGTGAGCGAGACGTACGTCGTGGGATGACGCTGCCTCCGAAACTGGGGCCGGGCACGCTCGTCGACGGTGCACTCCATCCGGCGTGGACCTGGGACTTCTTGCGCGGTGGGCCGATCACGTTCGCGAACATCGTGGGTCGACACGACGAGGACGGATCGTCGGCGATCAACCTCGCGGACCACATGAAGCGCCAGTTCGATTCGGCGTTGTCGTGGGACGACGTCGACTGGTTGCGGTCGATCTGGGACGGGCCGATCGTGCTCAAGGGTGTCCAGACGGTCGCCGACGCCAAGCAGGCCGTGGCCATGGGGGTGGAGGGAATCGGGCTGTCGAACCACGGTGGACGCCAACTCGACGACGCCCCCACCCCGGTGACGCTGATCGAGCCTGTTCGTGACGAGATCGGCGATGCAGCGACGATCATCTGTGACGGCGGTGTCAGGCGCGGGAGCGACGTGGTGAAGGCGATCGCACTCGGCGCCGACGCGGTGTCGATCGGACGTCCGTATTTCCTGGCGCTCGGTGCGGGCGGCGAGGCGGGGGTCGACTGGTTGCTCGACTTCCTCCGGTCGGGCATCGAACAGACCATGTCGCTCACGGGCCGTCGAACGATCGCCGAGATCGATCGGGAACTCGTCACATGGAAGCGCTGACGTCGCTGCGGTGGATCACCACTGGTCCCAGTGGGTCACCTGGTCGAGTGGGAGCCGCTCGGCGAGCTTGAAGTCGGTCCCGACGGTGTAGGCGATCGGGAAGAGTCCGGCCTGGGTGACCTCGTCGTGGGGAATGCCCAGCAACTCGGCGGCCTCGGCATCTCCGCCGTCCATGAGGTGGATCGTGGTCCACGCAGAACCCATCGCCCGTTGACGAAGGGCCAGCATGAAGCTCCACACGGCCGGAAGGATCGATCCCCACCCCGATGCCGCTTGGAATGTCGGCGCCCCGTCGAGTCGGCCGGCCACGCACGGAATCATCATCAGCGGGACCCGGTGAAAATTCTCGGCCAGGTAGCTGGCAGACGACGTCACAGCACTCTGCTGCTCGTTGCGCGGATCGCCGTCGGGGAACTCGCGCCGCGGTGCAGCTGCGTATTTCTTGAAGTTGCGCGCGTAGATGTCGGCGAGGGCCTGCTTCTTGGCGGCGTCCTCGACGAACACGAACTGCCAACCCTGCAAGTTGCCGCCGGTCGGTGCCTGCAGCGCCAACTCGAGGCACTCCTCGACGATGGCGCGCTCCACCGGGCGCTCCAGGTCGAGGCGCTTGCGCACCGAACGGGTGGTGGCGAGAACGTCGTCGGACGAGAGATCGAGATGCATGACCGAGTCTCGCGAAACGGCCCCGGCGCCGACGAGATGTGAGCGTCGGCCGACGAGCCGGTGGGGTAGGCGGGCGCTCTGCCGGTGGACCGGTGGCCTCGGCCTCGCGTTCGACAGCGCCGCTCTGCCAAGCTCGTCCGATGTCAGGACGCGTCTCCATCACCATCACCGACGGCATCGCCGACGTCAAGCTCATCCGGCCGGACAAGCGCAATGCGCTCGACGCCGAAATGTTCCTCGCGATCGCCGCAGCGGGCGAACGCCTGAAGGACGAGCCCGGGGTCCGGGTCGTGGTGCTGTCGGGCGATGGCCCGTCGTTCTGCGCCGGGCTGGACCTGTCCTCGATGGCGCAGATCGGGGCACCGAAGGAGTCCAACGGGGCGGCCGACGGCAGCCCGGGCGCCATGGAGCACGGCCGGATCACCCATCTCGCCCAGCAGATCTGTTGGGTCTGGCAGGAGCTGCCGGTCCCGGTGATCGCGGCGGTGCACGGCCATGCGCTCGGCGGCGGAATCCAACTCGCGCTCGGCGCCGACATCCGCATTGCCCACCCCGACACGAAGATGTCGGTGCGCGAGGTCTACTGGGGCATCGTGCCCGACATGACGGGGACGTTCGTGTTGTCCAAGCTCGTCCGGCCCGACGTTGCCCGCGAGCTGACCTTCACCGCCCGGGTGTTCGACGGGCGTGAGGCATTCGATCTCGGCCTCGTGAGCAGGCTCAGTGAATCGCCGTATGACGATGCGATGTCGATGGCGCGTGAGATCGCCGGGCGGAGCCCCGGAGCGGTGCAGGGTGCCAAGGAGCTGTTCAACCGGCTCTACCACGACGGTGCCGGCGAGCAGTTCGCCGCCGAGCGCGCCGCCATTGCCGCGCAGATCGGGACCCCCAACCAGGCCGAGGCGGTCGCAGCCGGCCTGGAGCACCGCGCCCCGAACTTCGTGGACGCCTGACCGGTCGACCCGGCAGACTGTGCTGATGCTGATCGAGCAGATCCGAGCCGACCTCGTCACCGCTACCAAGGCGAAGGACACCGTGACCCAGCGCACACTGCGCTCGGCGATCGCTGCCGCGCAGGAGGCAGCGGTCTCGGGGACCGAGGTGCAGGCCCTCGACGACGACGGCATCCTCGCGGTGCTCAAGGCGCAGGTGAAACGACGCATCGATGCCGCCGAAGCGTTCGAAGCAGGTGGAGCAGCAGACCGCGCCGCAGCGGAACGAGCGGAGATGGTGATCCTCGAGGCGTACCTGCCCGCTGCACTGACCGACCCCGAACTGGCGGCGATCGTCGACGATGTGTTCGCCGCCAACGACTTCACCGGAATGGCGAACATGGGTGCAGCGATGAAGGCGGTCAATGCCGAGGTCGCCGGGCGAGCCGACGGCCGTGCCGTGGCTGATCTGGTCAAATCCCGACTCGGCTGACGTCGGGTCACCGCTTCGGCGCTCGGCCCAGGACCCATGCATCGACCGGGTTTTCGGATGTGCCCGTCACCGACACCACTCGGTTCACGTGGGAACGATCATGCGGACCTCCGGTCGTGGTCGTAGAGTGCGGGTCCCGGTTCTCACCGGGTCGCCTCAACGTCGAGGCACCGCCGTCAGGTCAGCGTCGACCCCGGCTCTGCAGTACCGGTGTGTCACACCATCGCTGCAGCGTTCGATTCGCTCGTACCGGGCCGTGCCCGGACCCACCTGCAAAGGATGTGCTCGATGAATGAAATCGCCATGAACAGGGCTCCCGGACCAATCGGTCTGTACGACCCGAGGAATGAGCACGACTCGTGTGGTGTCTCGTTCGTGGCGAATCTCAAGGGTGTCCGGTCCCACGAGCTGGTGCAGACCGGCCTCACGGCGCTCACCAACCTCGAGCATCGCGGTGCCACGGGAGCCGAACCCGACACGGGTGACGGGGCCGGCATCTTGATGCAGATCCCGGACGAGTTGTACCGCGCCGTCGTCGATTTCGAGCTGCCCGCATCCGGCGCCTATGCGACCGGCATCGCCTTCCTTCCCACCGACGATGCGTCGCGTGTCAAGGCAGAGGCAGCGATCGACGAAGCGATGGGTGATGTGGGCCTGCAGGTTCTGGGATGGCGCGACCTCCCAGTGGATCCGCAGTGCCTCGGGGTCACGGCGCTCAATGCGATGCCCACGTTCCGTCAGCTCTTCGTCTCGGATCCGGCCGGGGCCACCGACATCGACCTCGACCGCAAGGCCTTCGTTGCTCGCAAGCGGATGCGTCGCGAACTCGTCGACGAGCTCGACACCTACTTCGCGTCGCTGTCGTCACGCACGATCGTCTACAAGGGGATGCTCACCACGCCCCAGCTCAGCCAGTTCTTCGGTGACCTCACCAACCCGCTCACCGAGTCGGCCCTGTTGCTGGTCCACTCACGCTTCTCCACCAACACGTTCCCGTCGTGGCCCCTTGCTCACCCGTACCGCTTCGTTGCGCACAACGGCGAGATCAACACGGTCCAGGGCAACCAGAACTGGATGCGTGCCCGAGAAGCGATGCTCGAGAGTGACCTGCTGCCGGGTATCGACCGCGCGTTCCCGATCTGCACCCCGGGTTCATCCGACACGGCCCGCTTCGACGAAGTGCTCGAACTTCTCCACCTGGGTGGCTACCCGCTGCATCACGCCGTGATGATGATGATCCCGTCGGCGTGGGAGAACGACGAGACGATGAGCACGGAACTGCGGGACTTCTTCCGCTTCCACGCGTCGATGATGGAGCCGTGGGACGGCCCGGCGAGCGTCACGTTCACCGACGGCAAGATGATCGGCGCCGTGCTCGACCGCAACGGTCTTCGTCCGAGTCGCTACTGGGTCACCGACGACGACCTCGTCGTGATGGCCTCCGAGGTCGGGGTGATCGACGTCGAGCCGAGCCGCATCGTGGCCAAGGGCCGCCTGCAACCGGGCAAGATGTTCCTGATCGACACCGACGCCGGCCGCATCGTCGGCGACGACGAGATCAAGGAGACACTCGCAGGTGAACATCCCTATGGGCAATGGCTCGAGGACGGCATGGTCTACCTGGGGGATCTGCCCGAACGAGAGCACGTCGTGTTCAGCCACGACAGCGTGCTGCGACGCCAGCAGATGTTCGGATACACCCACGAGGAACTGAAGATCCTCTTGGCGCCGATGGCATCGAAGGGCATGGAAGCACTGGGCTCCATGGGGACCGACACCCCGCTCGCCGTGCTGTCGGAGCGGCCACGACTGGTGTTCGACTACTTCAAGCAGCTGTTCGCTCAGGTGACGAATCCGCCACTCGACGCGATCCGCGAGGAGGTCGTGACCGCCGTGTCGTCGAGCGTCGGTCCCGAGGCGAATCTGTTGAGCCCCGGTCCGGACAGCTGCCGCCAGCTGGCGCTTCCGTACCCGATCATCGACAACGACGAACTCGCGAAGATCATCCACATCGACGACGACGGAGGCCACCCGGGGCTGCGCGCCGTGGTGCTGTCGGGTCTGTACCGGGTCGATGATGGCGGACCCGGCCTGGCGGCCGCGATCGATCGGGTCTGCGCCCAGGCGTCTGATGCGATCGAAGGTGGCGCCCGCCTCCTCGTGCTGTCCGACCGCAACTCCGACACGGTCGACGCACCGATTCCGTCGCTGCTGCTGACCGCAGCGGTCCACCATCATCTGGTGCGCACCAAACAGCGCACGATGGCCGGGCTCATGGTCGAGGCCGGTGATGCCCGCGAGGTGCACCACATGGCACTCCTCATCGGGTACGGAGCCGGAGCGATCAACCCGTACCTGGCGTTCGAATCGATCGAGGACCTCATTGCCGAAGGCATGCACGGGATGGGGGATCTCGACCCGAGCCAGGCGATCCGCAACTACATCAAGGCGGCGAACAAGGGCGTCTTGAAGGTGATGTCGAAGATGGGTGTGTCGACCGTGGCGTCGTACACGGGTGCACAGATCTTCGAGGCGATCGGTCTCGGCGAACCACTCGTTCGCCAGTACTTCACCGGCACCATCTCCAAGCTCGGCGGCATCGGCCTCGATCAACTGGCCCAGGAGGTCGCGGCACGACATGGCGCAGCGAACCCGAAGCGGCCCGAGGAGCGTGCTCACCGCAAGCTCGAATTGGGGGGCGAATACCAATGGCGGCGTGAGGGCGCACCGCACCTGTTCAACCCCGAGACGGTGTACAAGTTGCAGCACTCCACCCGAAGCGGTCGCTACGACATCTTCAAGGAGTACAGCGCGACCGTCGACGACCAGTCCAAGACCTTGATGACGCTGCGCGGGCTCTTCGAGTTCGCCGGTGACCGCCCACCCGTCGACATCGACGAGGTCGAACCGGTCAGCGAGATCGTGAAGCGATTCTCGACCGGCGCAATGAGCTACGGGTCGATCTCGGCAGAAGCCCACGAGACGTTGGCCATCGCGATGAACCGGCTCGGAGCGAAGTCGAACACCGGTGAAGGGGGAGAGGACGCCGAGCGTCTGTACGATCCCGAGCTGAGGTCGTCGATCAAGCAGGTCGCGTCGGGTCGTTTCGGCGTCACCAGCGAGTACCTCACGAATGCCGACGACATCCAGATCAAGATGGCCCAGGGCGCCAAGCCCGGAGAAGGCGGTCAACTGCCGGGCCACAAGGTGTACCCGTGGATCGCGAAGACCCGCTACTCGACGCCCGGCGTCGGTTTGATCAGCCCGCCTCCGCACCACGACATCTACTCGATCGAGGATCTGAAGCAACTCATCCACGATCTGAAGAACGCCAACCCCGCAGCTCGGGTCCACGTGAAGTTGGTCGCCGAAACCGGCGTCGGCACCGTGGCGGCTGGAGTGTCGAAGGCCAAGGCCGACGTCGTGCTCATCTCGGGCCACGACGGTGGCACCGGTGCGAGCCCACTCACCTCGCTGAAGCACGCTGGCGGGCCGTGGGAGCTCGGTCTCGCCGAGACCCAGCAGACCCTGATGCTGAACGGACTCCGCGACCGCATCGTCGTCCAGGCCGACGGTCAGATGAAGACCGGACGCGATGTCGTGGTGGCGGCGCTCCTCGGAGCCGAGGAGTACGGCTTCGCCACGGCACCGCTGGTGGTGTCTGGCTGCATCATGATGCGTGTGTGCCACCTGGACACCTGTCCGGTCGGCATTGCCACGCAGAACCCACTGCTGCGCGAACGTTTCTCGGGCCAGGCCGATTTCGTGGTCAACTTCATGCAGTTCGTCGCCGAAGAGGTGCGCGAGATCATGGCGCAGCTCGGCTTCCGCACGATGGACGAGATGATCGGCCACGTGGAGTGCATCGACGCCCGGGCGGCGATCGACCACTGGAAGGCATCGGGTCTGGACATCGAACCGATCCTGATGGTGCCGCTGAATCCCTACAACCAGACGATGATCCAATCGGTCGGCCAGGACCACGAACTCGACGTGGCGCTCGACCAACAGCTCATCGCGCAGGCGCGTGAAGCGATCGACGACGGCACACCGGTGAAGATCGAGCTGCCGATCCGCAACATCAATCGCACCACCGGCACGCTGCTCGGTCACGAAGTCACCAAGGTGCATCGGGCAGCGGGACTGCCCGACGGCACGATCGACATCACGTTCACGGGTTCGGCCGGCCAGAGTTTCGGGGCCTTCGTGCCGGCGGGTGTCCAGATGCGACTCGTGGGCGACACCAACGACTACCTCGGCAAGGGGCTGTCCGGCGGGCGCCTGATCGTGCATCCAGACCCGTCGGCATCGTTCGCTGCCGAGCAGCAGGTGATCGCCGGCAACGTCATCGGCTACGGGGCGACCTCGGGCGAGATCTTCCTGCGTGGACAGGTCGGCGAACGCTTCTGCGTTCGGAACTCGGGTGCGTTGGCGGTGTCCGAAGGCGTGGGTGACCACGGTTGTGAGTACATGACCGGGGGCCGCGTCGTGGTGCTCGGACCCACCGGTCGCAACTTCGGAGCTGGCATGTCGGGCGGTATCGCCTACGTGTACGACCCACTGAACGAGTTCTCCGACAAGGTGAACTACGAGATGGTCGATCTGGAAGAACTGACCGACGCCGAACGGGCGTGGCTGCACGACACGGTCCTGCGTCATCGCGACTTCACCGGTTCGACCGTTGCCGCTGACATCTTGGAGGCATGGGCCGTCGAGGTCGTCAAGTTCCGCAAGGTGATGCCACGCGACTACAAGCGTGTGCTCACCGTCATCGAAGAATCAGAACAGGCCGGTCTCACCGAAGACGAGACCGTCGCCAAGATCATGGAAGCAGCGAGGGTCTGAGCAATGGGTAAGCCGACAGGGTTTCTGGAATTCGATCGACACAATGCACACCACCGGCCGGTGGCTGTTCGACTCAAGGACTGGAAAGAGGTCTACGAGCCCTTTCCAGCCGAGGAACTGAACGATCAGGCGGCGCGTTGCATGGACTGCGGCATCCCGTTCTGCAACAACGGCTGCCCGTTGGGCAATCTGATCCCCGACTGGAACGACCTCGTCTACCGCAACCAGTGGCAGGATGCGATCGAACGCCTCCACGCCACCAACAACTTTCCCGAGTTCACCGGACGACTCTGTCCGGCGCCGTGCGAGTCGGCGTGCGTGCTCGGGATCAACCAGGATCCGGTGGCGATCAAACGCGTCGAGGTCGAGATCATCGATCGTGCCTTCGCCGAGGGGTGGGTCACGCCACACATTCCGTCGGTACGAACCGGGAAGAAGATCGCCGTCATCGGTTCGGGTCCGGCCGGTCTCGCCGCGGCGCAGCAGCTCACGCGTGCGGGTCACGACGTGGTGGTGCTGGAACGTGCCGATCGCATCGGCGGGCTGCTCCGCTACGGCATCCCCGAATTCAAGATGGAGAAGCGGCACATCGATCGCCGTCTGGAGCAGATGGAGGCCGAAGGGACCGAGTTTCGCACCAATGCCGGGGTCGGAGAAGCCGTCGACATGGAGGTGCTGCGGGCGTCCCACGACGCCGTGGTGCTCGCATGTGGCTCGACGCAGTGGCGCGACCTTCCGATTCCTGGCCGCGAGCTGAACGGCATCTTCCAGGCGATGGAGTACCTGCCACCGTCGAACCGGGTCCAGCAGGGTGACATGGCGCAGAGTCCGATCGACGTGCACGGCAAGCACGTGGTCATCATCGGCGGCGGAGACACCGGCGCTGATTGCCTCGGAACGTCGCACCGCCAGGGGGCTGCATCGGTCACGCAGCTCGAGATCATGCCGATGCCGCCCGAAGCGCGCGCAGCAGGTCGCAACCCGTGGCCCCAGTTCGCGATGGTCTACAAGGTCACGTCGGCACACGAGGAGGGCGGTGACCGCCTCTATTCGGTGAACACCGAGGAATTCCTCGACGACGGAAACGGCAACGTGAAGGCGCTGCGGATCCACGAGGTCGAGATGGTCGACGGCAAGTTCCAGAAGGTCGAGGGCACCGACCGCGAGCTTCCCGCTGATTTCGTCTTCTTGGCGCTCGGTTTCGTCGGGCCCGAGAAGGGGTCGTGGCTCGACGAGATGGAACTGGACTACGACCAGCGTGGCAACGTGGGTCGAGACGATCGGTACATGACGAATCAGTCCGGTGTGTTCGTTGCGGGCGACATGGGACGCGGGCAGAGTCTGATCGTGTGGGCCATCGCCGAAGGCCGTGCCGCAGCTGCGGGTGTCGACGAGTACCTGATGGGTGAGACGCAGCTCCCGGCCCCGATTCCACCCACCGCCCGTCCCCTGATGTGACCTCCGGTCACCGGGGGTGCCACGGCCTGGCGGGCACGAGGTCGTAGGATTCGTGCCATGAGCGTGAGGACATCGCATCGGATCACCGCCATGGTCGGGCCAGTGGTGGCCGCCGCATTGGTGCTGGCTGCATGCGGTGGGGGTGCGACCGACGCCGAGACCCGACCGACCATCGAACTCGCCGCAGGCGAGACGAGCTTCGAGACCCTGGCGCCTGCGACCACGCTGTCGCCCACCGAGGTGGAGGCGAGCGTCGAAACCGCAGAGCCGACATCGAGTGGGTACACGATCCAGTCGGGTGACGTTCCGGTGAACGTGGCATCCGATTTCGGGACGTCGCTGGAGGAACTGGCCGCGCTGAACGGCTGGGCGACGTGCGTGGTCACGTCGTGTCCGGAGTTCCCGTTCCCGGGCGAGACCATCCAGGTGCCCGGAAATGCGTCTCCGGCACCCGACGAACCTGCTGCCGATGACGGCGGAAGCACACCCGTGGAGGGCGAGACCGGCGACGCCATTCCGGAGCCCGAGGGCGATGCGTGCGATCCCGGCAGCTATCCGATCGAGGCGGGCGACTTCGAGGGGTCGGTGGCGAGCAAGTTCGACATCACCGTCGAGGAACTGCGTGCTGCCAACGCCCAGACCGCTGACTACAACGTCTTCTACGTCGGCCTCGAACTCGTCATCCCGGCCCGGGACAACTGCTGATCAGATCTGGTCGAACACGAAGTTGATCTGCTTCACGGTTCCCATCGGCGCGCTCGACGCCGCCGAGTAGCGATGGCCGGGGAACAGAATGGTCTCGTCGGGGATCTTGGCGAGCAACTGGAGACTCTGAGCCATCTGCTGGGGATCTGCGCCGGGCAGGTCGGTGCGGCCGCAGCCTTCGAGGAAGAGGGTGTCGCCGGCCACGAGTCGACCGTCGACGAGGAAGCACTGGCTGCCTGGTGTGTGTCCGGGTGTGTGGACGAGCGTGATCTCGACGCCGCCGACCGTCACGACGTCGCCCGACTCGTGGTTCACGAGCTGCTCGGGGGACACGGAGGTGGTCTTGCAGACCCATTCGCACTCGTCGCCGTGGATGTGGATCGGACAGTCGACTCGATCGAGCAGTGCCGTGATGCCCTCGATCTCGTGGCCCATCATGGAACCACCGACATGGTCGGGGTGGTAGTGGGTGGCGAGCGCGCCGACGACGCTCATCCCGTCGGCTTCGACGGCGTCGACGATGTCGTTCACCGCGTACGCCGGGTCGACGAGCACGCATTCTCCGGTCGAGCGGTCACCGATCGCGTAGACGAAGTTGACCATCTGCTGGGCAACGGGGTCGTCGGCGGCGAAATCCTGCCCGGAGAGCAGTTGTCGGAAGTAGAGGCGATCGTCGTTCGTCGGCACCTCGCCAGCGTACGCTGATGTCGATGATGGGGCAGATCCCAGCAGGGACGACCGCGACCGGTGTCGGACACGTGTGGCACCCGTGAGCCGTGGAGACACGACGGTGAACCACGCCAGGTTGACCTCGCTCGAGGCCGGGCAGACGATCGTGTTCGGCGGTGACCGGACGACGCAGGTGTCCGCCGAACTGGCGGAGGCGTTCGTCGACGGAGACCGACTCGTGGTGGTGCAGGAGGATGGATCGCTGCTTCGGATTCCCGCCGCAGAACATGCACTGGTCGAGTCGGCCGTGTCGAGCGCACTGGCCGGTTTCGCCGCACTCGCCAACGTGAGTGACGAGGCGATCACCGAGTTCTTCGACCGGTTCGCCGACCTCCTCGAGGACGACGTCGTGTTCGCTGCGATCGCCACGGCGAACGCCGCCGATGTCGAGGGCGCACGCGCCCGCGGTCGCTCCACGACACGGCTCGAACTCGGCTCGTCGATGCGTGCCGACATGGCGGCCGGTCTGCGGGTGTGGCGTGACAGCGACGGCGGTCGCAACGACACCGTTGCGAGCCATGAGCACGACGGCTGGTCGGTCGAGGCGTTGCGAGCGCCGCTCGGCGTGGTCGGATTCGTGTTCGAAGGTCGTCCCAACGTGTTCGCCGACGCCTGCGGTGTGATCCGCAGCGGAAATGCCGTCGTGTTCCGGATCGGCTCGGACGCGCTCGGTACCGCTCGCGCCATCGTGGAGCATGCACTCCTGCCTGCGCTGATCGCATGCGGCCTTCCCCCCGACGTGGTCCAACTCGTCGATTCACCGCAGCGCAGCGCAGGTCATGCGCTGTTCGCCGACGGCCGGCTCGCACTGGCGGTGGCGCGTGGATCCGGCAGTGCGGTTGCACAGCTCGGAGCCGTTGCCTCCCAGTCCGGTGTGCCCGTCAGCCTCCATGGCACGGGCGGTGCGTGGATGCTGGTGGGTGAACACGGTGCGCTCGACGACGTGCGCCATGCGGTCGAACACTCTCTGGATCGCAAGGTGTGCAACACGCTGAACTGCATTGCCGTGGTCCGTGAGCGCGAGGCCGAGGTCGTCCCCGTGGTGCTCGAGGCGCTCACGGCGGCTGCAGGTCGGCGCGGCGCCAACGGTCGGTTGCACGTCGTCGCAGGCTCCGAATCGTCCGTCCCCGGCGACTGGTTCGACACCTTCGTACCGATCGAGCGAGCGGAGGGCAGCGTGCTCGAGGCCAAGGCGAGCGTGCTCGACGAGGCCGGCCTGGCAATGGAGTGGGAGTGGGAGGACTCGCCCGAACTGACACTCGTCGTCGTGGACGACCTCGAGGAGGCCATCCGGCTCTTCAACACCTACAGCCCTCACTTCGTCGCGTCGCTGATCAGCGACGATCCGGCCGAACACGACCGGTGCTGGGCGTCGATCGATGCGCCGTTCGTCGGCAATGGATTCACCCGCTGGGTCGACGGGCAGTACGCCCTCGACAAGCCCGAACTCGGGCTGTCGAACTGGCAGGGAGGGCGGATGCTCGGACGTGGCGGCATCCTCTCGGGAGACGGCGTGCACACCGTGCGATACCGGGCGACGGTGACGGACCCGTCGACACGCCGATGACGGTTGCAGAATGGGGCCCCCCGACCACCCCGCCGGGTGTGGTGTTGTCTCCGCAAGGACCCGTTGGTCCTGGCTTCCGTCCGCCCCGCGATCCGCACGAGACGCTGCCGCTGGCACCGGGGGTCGGGGCGATCATCGTGCTGGTGGCGTCGCTGCTCGCATCCAAGGTGGTGCTCGATGTGCTGGTCGGCTACGAGTGGCCCGTCGTCGTGTACGTCGCACTGCTCGGACTGGTCGGATACGGGCCGTCGGTCGCATGGTGGTGGTACTCGATGAAGCGGTGGGCCGGTGGTGGTGGTGTCGGTTCCCGGCTCGCAGCTGCTGGCGTTCGTCCCCGTTGGAGCGATCTCGGTTGGGGTCCACTGATCTGGCTGGGCACGCTGCTGGTGCAGATCGGTGTGACGGCCATCGTGCTGGTGCTCGACGTCCCGATCGCATCGAACACCGGTGACGTGAGTGAGCTCAGGTCGGACCGCACCTACACCATCGCCATCGTGATCACCGCTGTCGTGGCCGCACCGTTGGTGGAAGAGTTGGTGTTCCGGGGAATCGTGCTGCGGAGTCTGCTCGCGCGGTGCCCGGTCGTGGTCGCCATCGCACTGCAAGGTGTGCTGTTCGGCGTCGCGCACGTGGACCCGGTGCGAGGTGTCGGCAACGTCGGCCTGGCCATCGTGTTGAGCATGGTGGGTGTGGCGTTCGGCGCAGCGGCCTATCTGCTGCGGCGGGTCGGGCCGACCATCGTGGCGCATGCGTGTTTCAACGGCTTCGTGATGCTGCTGTTGCTCACCGGCGTACGCGATCGGGTGCTCGAGAACAATCCCGACCCCTTCGACCTCGAAGGGCGCTCAGTCGCCGAACAGGTCGCGGTTGTCGATCAGACGGACGTCGTCGAACCAGACCGCAGTGGCGACCCGAACCGAACCGGCTGAACGGTCCACGCCACGCAGGTCGGGGACCGCTTCGAGCGTGCGGCCGTCGAAAACGGTCGTGTACTCGTGACGTGCCGACCGTTCGTCTCGAACGACCGAGATGGCAGCGTCGACGATGTCCTCGACCGTCGCATCCGATCGTCGTGCGACGGCGGCCGCAGCATCGAGTGACCGGGGGACACACACCGCAGCCGCTCGGTGGTCGTCGTCGAGCCGTGCATTCCGGCTGGACTGCGCGACACCATCGGGATCCCTCACGATGGGGTGTCCGACCACCTCGACGCCGAGATCGAGATCGGCGGCCATCTGAGTGACGATCCGCAGCTGCTGCCAGTCCTTCTCCCCGAAGATCGCCGCATCGGGCCGTACCGCTGCGAACAGCTTCGTGACCACCGTGACCACCCCGTCGAAGTGCCCGGGTCGACCCGGGCCCTCCATCAGGTCGGCAAGCGCTCCCGGCACGACTCGGGTCTGGAACCCCGGCGGATACATCGCCGCTGCGGTGGGGGCGTATACGGCAGCGACACCAGCAGCTGCGCACGCAGCCACGTCGCCGTCGATCGGCCGGGGATACCGGTCGAAATCGAGGTCCTCGTCGAACTGCAGCGGATTGACGAAGATCGACACCACCACGTCGTCGCACCGGTACGCCGCATCGGCGACGAGGGCGAGGTGTCCTGCGTGCAGCGCACCCATCGTGGGAACGAAACCGATCGTCCGACCGTCGCGACGGCGTCGGGCCGACCAGTCGCGCATCTCAGCCGGCGTGGTGATCGTCTCCATGCAACCGAGACTATTGGTCGACCAGCTCGTGCCAAGCGGGCACCGTCCCGATCGAGTTCGCGGAGACGATCGCATGCGTGCACGCCGCAGCGAACGCATCGGCAGCCGCCACCAGGATCGCATTCAGCTGTGCGACTCGACCGGGAAGCGGATCGCCGGGGGGCGCGAGCTCGACCCGTCGGGTCGCAA
>Ga0307981_1000665_pt1 | contig 33602 bp, 27 predicted proteins | sample OrgLakmetagen987_FD_201849 | JGI IMG/M metagenome (GOLD analysis project Ga0307981, IMG submission 201849) | Saline water microbial communities from Organic Lake, Antarctica - #987 | ecosystem: Environmental > Aquatic > Non-marine Saline and Alkaline > Saline | place: Antarctica: Organic Lake... | reverse complement strand
CAAAAGGATGATGACTGGTTTGCGGCTACGGTGATGAATCAGGTTTTGGGAGGTGGGTCGTTTGAAAGCCGCCTTATGGATGAAATCCGCGAGAAACGGGGCCTGACCTACGGCGTTTATTCCTATCTGGTGCCGATGGACTTGGCTGAAACCTACCAGGGGTCGGTAAGCTCTGCCAATGACCGCATTGCTGAAGCGATCAGTGTGATCCGTGATGAATGGAGCAAAATGGCTGACAGCGGTGTGACCCAGCAAGAACTGGACGATGCCAAGACCTATATCACCGGCTCTTACCCGCTGCGGTTTGACGGCAATCAACAGATAGCCAGTATTCTGGTGGGGATGCAGATGCTTGATCTGCCGATCGATTATATCCCAACACGGAACGAAAAAGTCGAAGCTGTTACCTTGAGTGATGTTCAGCGTGTCGCAAGTGATCTTCTTGATCCCGACGGCATTGCGTTTGTTGTTGTCGGGCAGCCGGAAGGTCTTGAAACGACAGCATCGAATTAAGTGTTTCGCCGGACCCTGCGGGTCCGGCGTGCCTTCGGCGAGGATATTTAAGAGCCAGAGAAGTTGGCTTGAGTTATTCGCCGTACGGAATCCAGATATTCTTGATCTCGGTTGACGCCTGAAGGAAGCTGACGCCTTCACCCTCGCGGGAGTGCCAGTCGCGCGCCATCCCGTTATTGACCCAAGTTCGCTTGAGATTTTGCGCGGAAGCCTGTTCGACCATTTGGCTGAGGGGCGCTGCCCCAAAACACCACAGTCCGCTTACATCCATATGACGAGCGAGTGGTTCTGCGATATCGAGGTGAGGCCCTGTCAGGATATTCACCACGCCCGCCGGAACGTCGGATGTTTCAAGCACCTGAACGAAATCGGTGGCAGACAATGGAAATGCTGAACTGGCAGCAAGAACCACACGGTTGCCCATTGCGATTGCGGGTGCCATGCAGGAAATCAGGCCAAGCAAAGGGGCCTCGTCCGGGCAGATCGCGCCAATGACGCCCACAGGCTCTTTCATCGCCAATGCTGCGGCGCGCAGGGGCACGTTGTGTATCTGGCCGTCGTATTTGTCTGCCCAGGCTGCATAGGTGAACAGACGCTGAATAGTGGCCTTGACCTCTTTCGTGCCGGATTTTCCGCCTTGCATTTCGTCTAGCCGACCAGCGAACTCGGTCGCGCGGGCGGCAAGGTTTTCAGCGATGTAATACAGGATTTGCGCGCGCAGATGGCCTGTTGTTGTGCTCCAGCTTTTGGCGGCGTGTGCTGCTTCGACCGCGTTCCGAACATCTTTGCGACCGGCGATGGATTTATGGCCCAACATATCACCGGCTTTGCCCCACACCGGAGCAGACTGCCCCCCGTCGGGCCGCGCCTGCTTGCCCCCGATATAAAGCTTGGCTGTGCGGTCTATGCCCTCAGCCGGTCCGCGCTTTCCGGTCATGGCAACAACGGCCTTCAACGGTTTTTGAGGCGTTTTGGGCTTTGTATAAGCGCTTAAGCCCTCCCAGCCGCCCTCGCGCCCAAAGCCGCTTTCGCGCACACCGCCAAAACCTGCGGCAGCGTCCAGCATATTGGCACTGTTGATCCAAACCACACCGGCCACCAGCTTGGGCGCGATGTCGAGTGCGAGATTGATGTTTTCAGACCAGATCGTCGCGGCAAGGCCGTAGCGGGTGTTGTTGGCTATTGCGACAGCTTCGTCGGGGGTGCGGAAAGTGGTCGAGACGAGAACCGGGCCAAATATTTCTTCCTGCATCAGCGAGTCCGCTGGGCTTAGGCCGGTGATCAGGGTGGGGGGGTAAAAACAACCATCTTGCGGGATTTGACTGGGGCTGAAGACATCCCCGCTGTGATTTGACGCGACCATCTCGGTAACGCGGCGCACCTGCACGGGGTCGACAAGCGCGCCGACGTCGATTGACTTGTCCAAAGGGTTTCCGACGCGCAACTTCTCCATGCGGCTGCGCAATTTTGCGTAAAAGCGGTCAGCGACGGGCTCGTGTACCAACAGGCGCGATCCGGCACAGCAGACCTGCCCCTGATTGAACCAGATCGCATCCACCAGCCCTTCGACCGCTGAATCCAGATCGGCATCGTCAAAAACGATGTAAGGTGACTTCCCGCCCAACTCGAGCGTCAGGGCCTTGCCGCTGCCGGCAGTTTCTTCGCGAATGCGACGGCCGACCGCAGTCGATCCGGTAAAGGCGATTTTGTCGACGTCTGCTTTGACGATCATCTCGCCCACCGAACCATCACCGGTCACGATATTCACAACACCTTTGGGCAAACCAGCCTGACGGCATAGATCTGCAAACATTAAAGCGGTAAGCGGCGTGTATTCAGCGGGTTTCAACACCACCGTATTGCCCAAGGCCAAGGCCGGGGCGACCTTCCACGCGAGCATCAACAGTGGAAAATTCCATGGAATGATTTGCCCGCAGACTCCCAACGCTTCGGCATCGGGCAATTCGCTTTCCATCAGCTGTGCCATGCCGGCATGATAATAGAAATGTCGTTGGGCCAGGGGCACATCAACGTCACGTGCTTCTCGGATCGGTTTGCCGTTATCCAAAGTTTCCAGAACCGCAAACAGGCGGCTATGTTTTTGCAGCAACCGTGCAATGGCATAAAGATACCTTGCGCGCGCATGTCCACCCAGCTTCGCCCATTTCGGCTGGGCCTTGCGCGCGGCGGTCACAGCGGCATCGACCTCGGCCTGAGACGCTTGGGTCAGGTTTGCCAGTACATTGCCATTCGCCGGGTTTCGGCTTTCGAAATCATCACGAGGTTCAGTAAACGCCCCGTCAATAAAATGGCCAAAGCGGCTGCCCTGATCGACCAGCCATGCCAGCGCATCCCCGGCTGATTCCGGTGCCACCCCATAGTCCATGGTTTCATAGATTTCGGAAACGCTCATGGCTTCACCCTTTTTCAAATACTCAAATCAGCCATCAGATGCGCACGCCTCAGCTTATGGCGTGGCGGTAGCTTGCGGAATAGCTGCCTGTCACGTGATGCTCCAATTGCCGCTCGATATCACCCAACAAAGACGATGCACCAAATCGGAACAGATCGGGCCGCAGCCAGCGGTCGCCCAATTCTTCCTTGATCATTGCAAGATAGGTGATTGCGTCCTTGGCCTTTGAAATCCCGCCGGCGGGTTTGTAACCGATGCGAATACCGGTTCGGTCATAATAATCCCGGATTGCACGGATCATCACCAGCGTCACAGGCAATGTGGCGTTTACGCTTTCCTTGCCGGTGGAGGTCTTGATGAAATCGGCCCCTGCCATCATGCAAACAAGTGAGGCACGCGCGACGTTGCGCAGGCTGCCCAATTCGCCGGTGGCGAGAATTGCTTTTACATGTGCCTCACCGCAGGCCGCACGAAAGGCCCGCATCTCGTCGTAAAGGGCCTGCCAGTCGCCCGACAAGACATGGCGTCGCGAGATCACGATATCGATCTCCGTGGCTCCTGCCTCAACGCTCATTTCGATTTCGCGGATGCGCAGTTCAAGTGGCGATAATCCTGCCGGGAACCCGGTTGAAACGGCGGCAATCGGGATGGCAGTGCCTGCAAGGGCCGCCTTCGCGGGCACGATCATCTCGTGATAGACACAAACGGCTCCTACGGTGATGGGGGCCATGCCAAGCGCGTCCATCAGCTTGGGTGCCACGGGTTGGCGTGCCTTGGCGCAAAGGCGCTGGACTCTGCGCGCCGTGTCATCGCCGGACAGGGTCGTCAAATCAATGCAACTTATCGCGCGCATCAACCAGGCGGCTTGATGGTCCTTCTTGATCGACCGACGCGCAGGCAAAGATGCGGCGCGACGCTCAACAGCAGAGGTATTGACCTGCACAGCCCGTACCCAATCCATATCCAGTGGCATGCCGGGATTGCGCGGTTCGGTCACTTGCGGCAATTGGCTGTTTGCGATGTCTGTTCGGGTGGTCACATGCGTGGACATGAGCATCTTCCTGTCTGATCAGATGTGCGAATTGACACGGTCATCGAAACTTTGGCAACCGCGGCGTCTTAGCTGCCACGGTAGGTCGAATACCCGAAGGGAGACAGCAAAAGCGGCACATGGTAATGCGCATCGTTGTCGGAAATGCCAAAGCGGAGCGGGATTTGATCCAGAAACCGTGGCTCTTCAGGCGGCGTGCGGACTGCGTCCAGATAGGCACCAGCTTCAAAAACCAGCTCATAGGTACCGGGGGCAAACTGGTCTTTTGGCAAGATCGGTTTGTCGGTTCGGCCATCCGCGTTCGTCATCATTCGGGCTAGATGATGCCGCGTGGTTCCTTCAATCCGATACAATGAGATCTCAAGCCCGCCAGCTGGTTGCCCGCGCGCTGTATCAAGGACATGGGTCGTCAGATAGCCGTCTGCCATGGTGCTGTTCTTTCAAAAATTCTACTCTTGGCAGGATAGTGGCGGCTCAAGGCGCGTCAATGGCTGTCGTGTGCCTACGATTCGCTCTTGAAACGCATTTTTCTTCAAACCGATTCGTTTTTACTTTGACCCGCGAATCATCCTTGGCCTATACCGTTGAGACAATCCATCAGATGCGTCACTTGCCAGTGATGCGAATAAGTCTGGGCTTTGAACGCAAGTGTTCAAGAGTTTCGTTTTCGAGCACGCCACACAAAGAGTGGTGTTTCAAGGAAAGGGGTCGGCAGGACTGGACATGCACGTCGTATGGGCAGCGGCCCCTTCCACCTAAATAAGGGTATGTCCCTTAATTTATGAGTTTCAGATCCGTCGGTGCCCGAGAATTCCCGGACAACAAGCGAGCAGGGCCGACATATGCGGATCTGGCAACAGGCCGATCTTTGTAAAAGATTGGCCTGTTGTACTTTTTGTGGGTTGGGTGATTGCAATTGGGCGCACTCCTGCTGCAATCTGTAAGACGCTATTCAAAGGACATCCGAATGAACCGCTACCCCCGTGACTTTCAGGGCTACGGCCCCACACCGCCTGATGCGCAGTGGCCCGGTGGCGCGCGCATCGCAGTGCAGTTTGTTGTGAATTACGAAGAGGGTGGCGAAAATAACATCCTGCATGGGGATGCCGCATCCGAAGCATTCCTGTCCGAGATTGTTGGTGCGGCCCCGTGGCCCGGTCAGCGCCATTGGAACATGGAATCGATTTACGATTATGGCGCGCGTGCCGGGTTCTGGCGATTGCACCGTTTGTTCACGGGCGCGGACATTCCGGTCACCGTCTACGGTGTGGCCAGTGCCTTGGCGCGGTCCCCCGAACAGGTTGAAGCGATGAAAGATGCGAATTGGGAAATCGCCAGCCATGGACTTAAGTGGATCGACTACAAAGATCACAGTGCCGAAGCCGAAAGCGCCGATATTGCCGAAGCCATCCGTTTACATTCCGAAGTTGTAGGTGCCGCACCGCGTGGTTGGTACACGGGCCGCAGTTCTATCAATACCGTTGCCTTGGCAGCCGAGACGGGTGTTTTCGACTATATCTCAGATACATATGATGATGATTTGCCATATTGGACGCAGGTCGCCGGCCGGGATCAGTTAATCATCCCCTATACGCTGGATTGCAACGACATGCGTTTTGCGACGCCACAGGGGTTCAATTCGGGCGATCAGTTTTATGCCTATCTGCGTGACACATTCGATGCGCTTTATGCTGAGGGCAGCGAAGGATGCGCCAAGATGATGTCGGTGGGCCTGCATTGCCGTCTGGTGGGCCGTCCGGGGCGGATTCAGGCGCTCAAGCGATTTATAGACTACATCAAGGATTTCGAGGGCGTCTGGACTCCGCGCCGCATCGACATCGCCGATCATTGGCGCACCACCCATCCGCCAATGCCGAAATTGCGCATAGATTTGATGGACCGCAGCAGCTTTGTCACAAAGTTCGGTGGGGTGTTCGAGCATTCCGCCTGGATCGCGGAAGGGGCGTTTGATCTGGAACTGGGCCAGGCCCACAACAGTGTCGCGGGTATTCATAACGCATTGGCGCGGAAGTTCCGGTCGGCGAGTCATGCCGATCGATTGGGTGTGCTGATGGCGCACCCCGATTTGGCGGGCAAACTGGCCGCCGCCAAGCGGCTAACGGCTGAAAGTACCGCAGAGCAGGGCAGTGCCGGACTTGATGCGCTGACAGATACAGAGCGCGCCCGCTTTGGCGACCTGAACGCCGCTTACGTCGCCAAGCACGGCTTTCCTTTTATTATTGCCGTCAAGGATCACGATAAGGCCAGCATCCTGCGCCATTTCGAAGCGCGGATCGCGAATGATACCAAGACCGAGTTTGTGACCGCGTGCGCGCAGGTCGAACGCATCGCGCGTTTGCGATTGGAGGCGATGTTATGAGTTATGCCTTTCCTCCCGGCGGGTTGCCGGACCAGTCGCATTCGCCTGAAAGTACCGCCGTTTTCACCGATGCCTATGCGGTGATCCCTTCATCGGTGCAGCGCGATATCGTGACCAGCTTTCTGCCAGGCTGGTCCAACACCCGTGCCTGGGTTCTGGCCCGCCCTCTTAGTGGCTTTGCAGAAACCTTTTCTCAATACGCGCTGGAACTGTCTCCGGGTGGCGGAAGCGCTACGCCAGAGCCTGATACGGACGCGCAGGCGGTCCTGTTTGTGGCCAGCGGAACGGCACGGCTGACCATCGGACCTGATGCCTATGATCTGGGTCCAGGATCCTATGTCTATCTGCCACCTGCCGCGGTTTGGACCCTGTGGAATTCTGCCGATGTGCCTTGTGGCCTCCATTGGATCCGCAAGCGCTATGTGGCGGTAAAAGGGATGCAGCCGCCGCCAGCCGTTGTTACCCACGAAGATCAGGTTCCGATGTCAGCGATGCCAGACACAGACGGTGCTTGGGCAACTCAGCGGTTTATAGACCCGCTTGATCTGCGCCACGACATGCATGTGAACATCGTCACCTTTCAACCGGGCGGCCTGATCCCCTTTGCTGAAACCCATGTGATGGAGCATGGCTTGTACGTGCTTCAGGGCACCGCTGACTATTTGCTGAACCGCGACTGGGTTCCCGTAGGACCGGGTGATTTCATGTGGTTGCGCGCCTTTTGCCCCCAAGCATGTGTGGCCACAGGAACCGAACCATTTCGATATCTTCTGTACAAGGATGTGAACCGCCACATGCCGCTTTCCTTATGACCCGCCATATTCAGGCAGTTTCGCTGACCCGTGATGCATTCGCCCCTTTTGGCGACATTCTGGACGCATCCGGCAGCCCGGATAAGATGATCAACGCGGGGTTATGTGGGCGGTACCATGATTTGGCATCGCTTGACTTTGGTCCTCAGGGCCGTGCAGGCATCAGCATCTTTGACGCTCAGGCGCGCAGTTTGCCCTATAGCCTGACCTTGCTTGAGCGGCATCCAGAAGGATCGCAAGCTTTCATTCCCATGACGGGTGCCCCGTTTCTGGTGATCGTTGCGGCTGATGAAGATGGCATACCCGGCATGCCACATGCGTTTGTGACGGCACCGCATCAGGGCATCAATTTTCACTGTGGGACATGGCACGGTGTGCTTACGCCTTTGGCTGTTCCAGGGCTTTTTGCTGTCGTCGATCGGATCGGACCCACTGCGAACCTTGACGAATACAGTATTGATCCGCCTTATATTATCATGGCCTAAAGCCTTTAAAACGGACCGCGCTAAAAAAGTGGCCAATCAACGACAAGGGACAGCACTATGACAATTAACGCGATTGGAACGCCAGCACAGCTGCGTGATCCAAACTATACCCCTGCGCTCAGCCGCGCCATTCCGCTGGGTATCCAGCATGTTCTGGCCATGTTTGTGTCAAACGTGACGCCTGCGATTATCGTTGCAGGCGCTGCGGGTTTCGGCTTTGGCTCGAACTCGCCCGATTTTCCTGAATTGCTTTATCTGATCCAGATGTCGATGCTGTTTGCCGGTGCCGCGACCTTGTTGCAGACGATCACCATCGGCCCCATCGGCGCAGGCTTGCCCATCGTCCAAGGCACGTCCTTTGCCTTTATCCCGATCATGATCCCGCTGGTGGCCGGCAAAGGCATCGACGGCCTGGCAGCCCTGTTCGGCGGCATCGTCATCGGCGGCATCTTCCACGCCGGCCTTGGCCTGTTCATCGGCAAAATCCGCTTTGCCCTGCCGCCGCTGGTGACGGGTCTTGTGGTCACCATGATTGGTCTGGCACTGGTCAAAGTCGGTATCCAATATGCCGCAGGCGGGGTTCCCGCCATAGGCACTCCTGAATACGGCAGCCTGCTGAACTGGTCTGCCGCCTTGGTGGTGATCTTTGTCACGCTTGGCATCAAGTTCTTTACCAAAGGGATGCTATCCATCTCGGCGGTGCTGATCGGCCTGATCGTAGGCTACATCTAAGCGCTTGGTGTTGGAATGTTGACCATCGACGCAATCACCGGGTCTTGGAGCCGCTCTGCCGCCTTCGCCCTGCCGAACCCGTTCAAATACGGCTTCGAATTCTCCGCAGCGGCGATCATCGGCTTCTGTCTGATGGCGTTCATCTCGGCCATTGAAACGGTGGGCGATGTGTCGGGCATCACAAAGGGTGGCGCGGGCCGCGAGGCGACGGATAAGGAAATCCAAGGTGCTACCTATGCCGACGGCTTCGGCACAGCCATCGCTGGCGTCTTTGGCGGCTTGCCAAACACATCGTTCAGCCAGAACGTCGGCCTGATCGCAATGACCGGAGTCATGAGCCGCCATGTCGTGACGATCGGTGCGATCTTCTTGATCATCTGCGGTCTTGTGCCCAAGGTGGGCGGCATCATCCGCACCATCCCGATCGAAGTGCTTGGCGGCGGTGTGATCGTGATGTTCGGCATGGTGGTCGCAGCAGGTATGTCGATGCTGTCAGACGTCGATTGGAACCGCCGCAATATGGTGATCTTCGCAATCTCGATCTCTATCGGTCTGGGCCTGCAACTGGAACCCGCTGCCGTACAACACTTGCCTGAAACGTTGAAAATCCTGATGACCAGTGGCCTGCTCCCTGCAGCCCTGATCGCTATTGTGCTCAACCTGTTGTTGCCCGAAGAACTCGCGGGGGAAGCAACCGAAGAAGTCTCGGGCGGCATGGCCGGTAGCGCCAAGGGCAGGCTGCCACATTAACTCCAAGTCGGAGAGGACCGCGGTCTTCTCTGGCTCTTAAATATCCCCGCCGGAGGCATCCAACGCTTCACCAAGCAAGCCCCCGGCGGTCTAATCCCAACTGCTTAGGAACCCTACATGTACGACTTAGCTGCCATGAGCACGTGGATCGAATTTGCCGTCCGCTGGGTGCATGTCATCACAGCCATCGCGTGGATCGGATCGTCGTTCTACTTCATCGCCCTCGATCTGGGCCTGCACCGCGACCGAGACCTGAAATCCGGTGCTGACGGTGAAGAATGGCAGGTCCACGGCGGCGGTTTCTATCACGTCCAGAAATACCTCGTGGCACCCTCACAAATGCCCGGCGATCTGGTCTGGTTCAAATGGGAAAGCTATGCGACATGGCTTTCGGGCTTCGCGCTGCTGATCCTCGTCTATTACCTTGGCGCTGAATTTTACCTCGTTGATCCCAGCGTCGCTGATCTGGCGATCTGGCAGGCTATCGGCATCTCGATACTGTCGCTAGCCTTTGGCTGGATCGCCTATGACCTGATCTGCAAAAGCAAATTCGGCGATGACAGTACGCGCCTGATGATCGGGCTTTATGTGATCCTTGTGGCGATGGCTTTATTCTACACCTCCGTGTTCTCAGGCCGCGCGGCCATGCTGCATCTCGGGGCGTTCACGGCAACGATCATGTCCGCAAATGTATTCTTTATCATCATGCCGAACCAACGCATCGTGGTGGCAGATCTGAAGGCGGGGCGCACGCCTGATGCGAAATACGGCAAGATTGCCAAGCAGCGCAGCACCCACAACAATTACCTGACTTTGCCTGTGATCTTTCTGATGCTGTCGAACCACTATCCGCTGGCCTTCGCATCCGAGATGAACTGGCTGATCGCGGCGCTGGTGTTTTTGATGGGCGTCACGATCCGGCATTACTTCAACAGTCTGCATGCGCGCCAAGGCAATCCGACATGGACCTGGCTGGCCACGGCATTGCTGTTCATCGCAATCATGTGGTTGTCCACCGCACCGATGTTCCGCGCCGAAGAACCACAAGAGGCCAGCGGCCCCGGCCTGCGTTTCGCCCAAGCCGAAGGGTTTGACCAAGTCCATGACATCGTGCTGGGCCGTTGCAGCATGTGCCACGCGGCAGAGCCGACGTGGGACGGGATGCTCTGGCCACCCAAAGGCGTGCGGTTGGAAACCGAACACCAAGTCGCCATCGCCGCAAAACAAATCTACCTGCAATCGGGCCTGACGCACGCGATGCCACCTGCAAACCTAAGCTATATGCGCCCCGAAGAACGGGCTCAGATCGTGGCGTGGTACGAGGCTGCAACTAACCGGTAGCGTGGATTCCAACCCACGTCCCGTCAACCTTTGCACCTTTCAGAATCGCGGGGTGATATGCTAGACCTAGCGGCATGGCACATCCGAACCCCAATATAAGCGATACGCAGCCCGTCATCCGTCAACTCGACGAGTCCGCGATCAACCGCATCGCCGCCGGAGAAGTCGTCGAACGCCCCGCATCTGCGGTCAAGGAACTCGTGGAAAACGCCATCGATGCAGGTGCGCGCCAGATTACCGTGGAATATGCCGATGGCGGCAAAACCCTGATCCGCGTGACCGATGACGGCTGCGGCATCGCCGCGAACGATCTGGGGCTGGCCCTGTCGCGCCACGCCACCTCGAAAATCGACGGATCCGATCTGCTGAACATCCACACTTTCGGCTTTCGCGGCGAGGCGTTGCCGTCGCTTGGTGCCGTGGGCCGTTTGACCATCACCAGCCGTGTGGCTGGCCAAGAGGGTGCCGAGATCACGGTGAATGGTGGCCAAACCGGTACCGTGCGTCCCGCTGCCCTGAACGGGGGCACGGTCGTTACTCTGCGCGATCTGTTCTTCGCCACACCCGCGCGTCTGAAATTCTTGCGCACCGACCGTGCCGAGGCGCAGGCGATTGCGGATATCATCAAGCGTCTGGCCATGGCCGAGCCTTTCGTTCGTTTCACCCTGCGCGATGTTTCTGGCGAAGGCCCCCCCCGTGAGGTTTTCCGGGCCGAGGCAGAGCAGGGCGATATGTTTGCCGCCCTGCATGGCCGTTTGGCGCAGGTCTTGGGGTGCGAATTTGCCGACAACTCCCTGCCTATTGATGCGCAGCGCGAGGGGCTGCATCTGACCGGATTTGCCGCTTTGCCGACCTATTCGCGTGGCTCTGCCGTGACGCAATATCTGTTTGTTAACGGGCGTCCTGTACGTGACAAACTTCTGGTCGGCGCATTGCGGGGCGCTTATTTCGATCTTCTTAGCCGCGACCGCCATCCGGCGGCGGCACTCTTTCTCGATTGCGACCCGACTTTGGTGGATGTGAACGTGCATCCCGCCAAATCCGAAGTCCGCTTTCGCGACCCCGGCCTTGCCCGTGGCTTGATCGTCTCGGGTCTGCGCCACGCGCTGGCCGAGGCAGGGCACCGCGCCTCGACCACCGTCGCTGATGCCACGCTTGGGGCGATGCGCCCCGAACAACCAGCCGGGCGGATATATCAGATGGACCGGCCCAGCCTTGGTGCGCGAACGGCAGCTTATCAGGCGCAGGCCCCGGGGTTTGCTGAGACGGCTGGCATGTGGGGGCGGGTTGAATCGCCTGCTGAACCAGTGACCGAAGGACCGCAAGAAACCCCTGACTATCCGCTGGGAACAGCCCGCGGCCAGGTGCACGAAAACTACATTATTTCGCAGACGGCGACGGGGATGGTGATCGTCGATCAACACGCTGCCCACGAACGGCTGGTCTATGAAAAACTGAAGCGCCAGATGGCCGAAAACGGCGTTGCCGCCCAAGCGCTCTTGATCCCCGAGATCGTCGATCTGTCCGCTTCTGATTGCGCGTGCCTTTTGGATGTTGCCGAGGAGTTGAGCCAGCTTGGCCTGACGATTGAACCTTTTGGCGGCAGTGCCATCGCGGTGCGCGAAACCCCGGCGATTCTGGGCACCGTGGATGCCAAGGCGATGATCCTTGATATCCTTGATGAACTGGCCGACCAAAACGAAAGCAACACCGTCCAGGCCCGGATCGAAGCGATCCTGAGCCGCGTTGCTTGCCATGGCTCCATCCGTTCTGGCCGCTGGATGCGTGGCGAAGAGATGAACGCGCTTCTGCGCGAGATGGAGGCGACGCCACATTCCGGCCAGTGCAACCACGGGCGTCCCACCTACGTTGAACTGAAGCTTAGCGATATTGAACGGCTGTTCGGGCGCACATGATCCAGATTGACGGGCAAAGTTACGCGTTAGAGGACCCGCGCGTTTTGATCGCCCTTGCGGCCATAGCGCTGGTTCTAATCGTCCTGATCCTGTTGATCATGGCGGTGCGGGCGGCGGGCAGATCGGCGCGCATGACTGAACCGTTGGCGCGGCAAATGCAGGTGATGGGAGGGCATGTGCAGCAGCTTGGTATGGGCCAGGAACAGTTGCGCGGCGGGTTGCAGACGGTATCGGACACCCAAGCCAACGCCCAAGCACAGATGATCCAAAGCATCGAGGCGCGGATGGCCCATGTGCAGCAACAAATGCAGGACCGGTTGGCGGACAATGCTGCGCGCTCTGCCCGATCCTTGGCCGAGATGCAGGAGCGGATGACGGCGACGCTGCATGGATCGTCGAAACAGACCACCACTAGCTTGACGCAACTTCAAGAACGGCTGGCGGCGATTGACCGCGCGCAGGATAACATCACCAAGCTGTCCGGCGATGTGTTGTCGCTCCAGGACATCCTCAGCAACAAGCAGACGCGGGGCGCTTTTGGTGAAATCCAGCTAAACGACATCGTGTCCAAGGCCTTGCCGCGCGACAGCTATACGATGCAGGCGACCCTGTCGTCAGGCAAGCGCGCCGATTGTCTGATCCATCTGCCGAACCCGCCGGGGCCTATTGTGATCGACAGTAAATTCCCGCTGGAGGCCTATGAGGCGCTACGGGCTGCCAAGACAGACTATGAAATCAAGGAGGCCGCCCGCGCCATGCGTGTCGCCGTCAAAACCCATATCAACGCGATCAGCAGCAAATATATCATCGAAGGCGAAACCGCTGATGGCGCGCTGATGTTCCTGCCCTCGGAAGCTGTCTATGCCGAGCTTCACGCCAACTTCCCCGAACTTGTCCGTGAAGGTTTCGCCGCGCGGGTCTGGATCGTGTCGCCGACCACCTGCATGGCGACGCTGAACACGATGCGAGCGATCCTGAAGGACGCAAGAATGCGTGAGCAGGCAGGAGCGATCCGCAAAACGCTAAAGCTTTTGCACCGTGATGTCGAACTTGTGGTGGAACGTGTCGGCAAGCTGAACACCCATTTCGGACAGGCGCGTGCCGATCTTGAGGGGCTTGGTATCGCCGCTGAACGTGCGGGTAAACGAGCCGCCAGCCTTGATAATTTTGATTTTGAGGAGGTATCAGAGCAGGGCAGTTCTGTCGTGCCCCTGACCAAGCCAGAGCAAGGTGTTTAGCTTTTTGACCCTGCGAAATGATGCAGAAAGTCGCAGCTTGCATAAAAAACGGCTGCAACTCATTTACTTCTTTCCCCGTGTCTTATCCGTATTACATGCACTAGATCTTACTAATTGGAAATCAGCCACATATGCCGTTTGAAGCTATTGACCCGCCACTAAACATCGCCGCGCCCGGGGCTCGAAAAATTGCCGTCATTGGAGCAGGTATCTCGGGTATGGGGGCCGCACATATGCTGGGGCGTGACCACAGGGTGACGCTTTTTGAGGCAGAGGGTCGTCTGGGAGGGCACGCGCGCACCAAAATGGCCGGTAAAAATGGCGACCAGCCAGTGGACACCGGCTTTATCGTGTTCAATTACGCAAATTATCCGCATCTTGCAGCGCTGTTCAAAGAGCTTGATGTGCCCGTGGTCAAATCCAACATGAGTTTTGGCGCATCAATCGATGGGGGGCGATTTGAATACGCACTTACCACGTTCGATTCGATCTTTGCGCAGCGCCGAAATCTGGTGAACCCCAAATTCCTGCGCATGCTGAGCGATATTGTGCGGTTCAATAATACCGCCTTGAAGATATCCCAAGACAGAACGCTGACCATCAAGGGCTTCTTGGACAAGCTGGGGGCAGGTGAGTATTTCAGAAAATACTATCTGGCTCCGTTGTCGGGCGCGATCTGGTCCACTCCGGTGGAAAAGATCATGGATTTCCCCGCCTATTCGATGATCGATTTTTTTGAGAACCATGCGTTGCTAAGCCATACCGGCCAACACGAGTGGTACACGGTCGACGGCGGGTCTCAGGAATATGTCAAACGGCTTGAGGCGTCTTTGCACTCGATGGGTGTCGATGTCCGGCTAAGTGCCCCAGTGCAATCTGTTCGACGCACTGGCATCGGCGTAAAAATCAAATCGGAAGGTGCTGACTGGGAGTCATTTGACGAGGTGGTATTTGCCAGCCATTCCGATGATACGCTGGCCATGCTGTCGGACCCAAGTGCGCAAGAGCAGGCGGCACTTGGTGCTGTGAAATACCAGCCGAATGAAATCACCCTTCATGCAGACACCAACATTATGCCAAAGCGGCGCAAGACATGGGCATCTTGGGTATATTCCGAGGATAAGGTGCAGAAATCCGATCGGATTGATCTGACGTACTGGATGAATTCACTGCAGCCGATCCCGATGGACGACTTGCATTTCGTGACGCTGAACACAAAACGCACGATCCGCGAGGAACTGATCTATGATCAGGTCACGTTGCGCCACCCGGTTTATGACATGGGGGCATTGGCGGCTCAGGAACAGGTGCGGGGATTTAATGGCACGAACAACACATGGTTCTGCGGGGCTTGGATGAAACACGGGTTCCACGAAGACGGCCTGTCCAGTGCGGTAGATGTCGTGCGCGGGATCAGAGGCGAGGCCAAGGTTTCTTTGGCGGCAGAGTGAGTTTCGGCGTCGACCATATCGCGGGGGTCACCTATCATGGCCGCAAGGGGGCGGTGGATAATGCCTTTCGCTATTCGGTCGATTATGTGTTGGTCGATGCAGAGGCAGCGCCCCAGACGCCGTCGTTGTTTTCACGCAACCGGGGCAATCTGACATCTTTGCAAGATAGCGATCATGGTGGCGCAAAGGGTGCAGGGCGCGGTGCCGCGTGGGTTCGTGACGTGCTGGCGCAGCATCAGATCATCGATGTGGCCAAGGTCGAGTTGATGGCACAGCCTCGGGTTTTAGGGCATGTGTTTAACCCGGTCAGCTTTTGGCTGTGTCGCCGGACTGATGGTGCATTAATCACGGTGATTGCCGAAGTCTCTAACACGTTCGGTGACAGACACAGCTATCTGTGTCACCATCCTGATCTGTCCGTGATCAAGCCCGACGACCACCTGCATGCCACCAAGATTTTTCACGTCTCGCCGTTTCAACCTGTCGAGGGATCATACACCTTCCGGTTTGATATTCGGGATGACCGTGTTGGTATCTGGATCGACTACACCCAGGCCGAGGGCGGCCTGATCGCGACGCTGACAGGCAAGCGCAAGCCGCTGACCAATGCGGGTATCGTCAGATCGATGTTGCGCCGCCCCTTTGGCGCACGACGTGTCCTTGCGCTGATCCATTGGCAAGCGTTCAAGCTTTGGTGGAAAGGCGGCGGGTATCGCCCGCGCCCCGAACCGCCCGCTGACGAGGTAACCCGCGGATGAAGACCGCGTCGCGGCATCTGCCGGCCTATGCTTTGTTTGCTGCTCTTTTGGCTTCGGCAGGTTTGCCGATCTACATTCACGCACCAAAGTTTTTTGTCGACGAATACGGCGTGTCATTTGCGGCTTTGGGGGCGGTCCTGTTCGGTTTGCGTTTACTTGACGTCGTCCAAGACCCTTTGCTGGGCCGCCTCTCTGAAAAGCTGAGGGATCATCGGGCGCTGGCGGTCTTAATTGCCTGCGCGATCATGGCTGTCTCGATGTACGGGCTGTTCGCAATTCCGCCGCTATTGCCGCCATTGATGTGGTTTGCCCTGACGCTGACGGGCGTTTTTTCTGCGTTCAGTTTCTTGACGATCTGCTTTTACGCGCAAGGTGTGGCCAAGGCTGATACGTTGCCGGGATCTGGTCATTTGTCCCTTGCCCGCTGGCGGGAAACAGGTGCGTTGCTGGGGGTTTGCGTGGCCTCTGTCGCACCGGTGGCGTTTGGGTCTTTCATGGGCGCACCCTTTACCGGCTTTGCGATCGGATTTGCGGTGCTTGCTGCTGCATCGGTTTTTGCCATGCGCGGGGAATGGCGCAGCGTGGACCTGCCGGAAGCCACCGGATTTGGCACGGTGCTGCGTGACCCCGTGGCGCGGCGGCTTTTGCTGATTGCCCTGCTGAATGCGGCACCTGTGGCCGTGTCATCCACGCTGTTTCTTTTCTACGTTGAAAGCGCGTTGCAAGCGCCCGGATGGGAAGGGCCGCTCTTGCTGTTGTTCTTTTTGTCGGCTGCGATTGCAGCGCCTTTCTGGGGGCTGCTCGCCGAGCGCTTTGGAACCAAGCAGGTTTTGCTGTCTGCGATGGTACTGGCGATTGTTGCATTTGGCGGTGCGCTGTTTTTGGGGGCTGGTGATACGCTGCTGTTTGCCGTGGTCTGCGTTGGGTCTGGTGCGGCACTTGGCGCTGATCTGACGCTGTTGCCGGCGATGTTTGCCACACGCATGGCCAAAATTGCGCCATCCGCCGCCGAGGGCTTTGGGCTTTGGTCCCTTGTGTCAAAGTTCACTCTTGCCTTCGCGGCTGTCACGCTACTTCCAGCCTTGCAACTGTCGGGGTTTGATAGCGGTGCGTCTTCCAATCCGCCTATCGCAATCACTACGCTGACGTGGCTTTATGCGGGTCTTCCGTGTGTACTCAAAGTGCTTGCGATCATCTTGCTGGCTGGAACCAGGTTGGAAAAGGACGGTACGTGATAGATTTCCTGTATTTCTTCGTGGGCGCTGGTTTGGTCCTGGCTGCGGTGCTCTTGCGCCGCTTCACGGCAGCGTTTTCGGCACAAAGCCCAACAGATTATACGGAAGATTACAGAATTCTGGATATGAAAAAAGATCTGGATGGCGACATGATCTGCGAAGGTGTCATCTTTGGCCCCCTCGGGCGGGTGACAAGCACCTTTGTCGCAGATTTCCACATCTCATGGGATGGTGATTCGGTGCAGATAGACGAACATTTCGTCTATGGTGACAGCACAACCCAAGACCGGGTCTGGATGATCAAGCTGGGCCCTGATGGCACATTCACGGCAACGGCACCCGACGTGCCGGGCATTGCAAAGGGACGTCAGTCGGGGGGCACGATAAGCATGCGGTATCCGATCAAGTTGCCTGCGGATGTGGGGGGCCACACTTTGCAGACGGTGGATTGGATCTATATCACGCCTAACGGAACACTTATAAATCGCAGTCAGTTTCGCAAATTTGGTTTCAAGGTTGCCGAACTGGCTGCGACAATTCGAAAGAAGGACGCAGCATGAAACAGTGGCAGGACAAACGGTATTGGCTGGTGGGCGCCAGCGCGGGCTTGGGTGAAGCGCTTGCGCACAAACTCAGCAGTGTCGGTGCCGAAGTGATCGTTTCCGCGCGTTCAGAGGACAAGCTGGCAAAACTGGTCGAGGCGCTGCCGGGCAGGGCCAGCTATCAGACCATTGATGTCCAAGATATCGACAGCGTCAGGGAGGCCGTCAAGGCCGTGGGCGAGGTGGACGGAATTGTCTATTTGGCGGGCGTCTATTGGCCATTTGGCTCGAAAGCATGGGAAGCAGATCATGCGACAGCGATGATTGACGTCAATCTGACTGGGCTTGTGCGGGTGCTGGGCGAAGTCGTACCCGGCATGGTCGAGAAAGACGCAGGCCATATTGTCATTACGTCCAGCCTGACTGCATTTAGGGGCTTACCAAGGTCCATCGGCTACACGGCGTCAAAAGCTGGCACGATGTCTTTGGCAGAATGCATGTATGCGGATCTTCGCAAGACCGGCGTTCAGGTACAGGTCATCAACCCTGGATTCATCAAGACCCAGCTGACAGATAAGAATGACTTCAAAATGCCCTTTTTGATGGAGCCGGAAGATGCCGCGCAAGTGGTGTTCGATCATATGAACAGCGATGGCTTCAAGAAAAGTTTCCCCTTCGCGTTTTCGCTGTTCTTCAGGCTCGCCCAATTCCTGCCGGATGCCATCTATTACCGGATGTTCGGCTAGGCAAACATTGACCAAAAGGCGTCGTCTGGCGACGACATGACATGTTTTGTGGGTCTTTGACTTCTCTGGCTCTTAAATATCCCCGCCGGAGGCATTTTGTTCTTCTGGAGCTCCGGAAGATTTGCCTCCGGCAGGGATATTTAAGAGCCAGAGAAGATCCCTAGATTTTTGCTAGATGCTCTTCGAAGATCTTTTTGGCCCGGCCCCAGACTGGGTTGTCTTGCTGCGCCAGGCCTTCCAGCGTGGACAGCAACTGGCCCGCGTAATCCATGGAACTTTCGAGTGGAAGCATCGACGGCAAGTTGTCGATCGCAATCACATCAAGGGGTGGGTTGTCGTGCACGCGGCGCGCAGGCACCTCCCAGCTTGTCGTCTCGCTGTAAATCGGAATAGGGTTGAAGGGACTGTCAGGATCACAGGCGATGTCGCCGATCACGCGAAGATCCCTTGCAGCCTCAAGGGTATCTTTTGCGACAAAAACAGGTGTGGTCGGGCCTGCAAGGATACAGTTGAAAAACAGTGTATGCTCAAGGATTTCAGGAAAGGGACCGCCGCTGGCTGTTTCTGCCATGTCCCAGCCCGTTACCGGAATATCGAGGCGTTTGCACAAATCCGATGCCCCGGTGCCGACACGGCCCAATGCACCGATCACAAGCGCCTTGAGGGCCTTTGTGTCGAGCGGTGCCAGTTCATCCAGCAGCGCGTCCGTTAGTGCGTCTGCATTTGCGAAGGGCGTTATGGGGGCTGCCGTCTCGTTGCGGATCTGGGCCGCCCAGCACTTGACCGCAACGGCTGCACCGGCAAATCCTGCCCAATAGCCAAAGGCTGCGACACGACGACCGGTGTCATTGGTCAGATATTCCAGATCATAGAGTGTCCCGCCTCCGGCTTTGAAGCGCTTTAGCAGGATCTTGCCAGCGGATTGGTCTTTGTAGGCATGGCCGAACATGATGTGTCGATGTTTCAGCGCCGTTCCGTCCTCAGGCAACTCCTTGAGGCCAAAGACAATCGCGTCGTCAGGTGCTTCGGGCCAGCTAAATTGCGGAGCTATGGCACAGCCCGCTTGGGCGTAGGCTTGCGTAGGAATGACGCGGCTGTCCGACGCCTCGACCGTGATGCTGAAACCTTTCGCCAGCAAGCTTGCCGCGCCGTCGGGGGACAGTCCGACGCGGGTTTCATTGGCGCGCTGTTCTGCACGGACCCAAAGATGTTGTCTTGTCATAGCATGGCCTTTTCCCGGATGGTGCGGACACTGGCGCGCGTCTCCATCGCTGTCATGAATTTCTGGATTTTTGGATAGTTGGAGACATTCACGTTGTCGCCTTCAAGCCAATTGCAGACGACGAACAAATAAGGGTCGGCAATGCTGAAACGATCCCCCAGAACAAAATCGCCGCGCAAGATCTGATCTTCGACATAGGCGGCACAGGTTGCCATGGTCTGGGGCACTTTTGCCTGCATGTCGTCAAAGCTGGATTGATTGTCGGCCCAACGGGATCCGCGCATTTTATGTGCATGGGCGATATGCATGGTTGAGGCCAGATAATACATCGCGCTGCGCATGTGGGCCGCCTGTGCGGGTGCGGTTGGAACAAGGTTTGCGTCCGGCGCAACGGCGGCGATATAGTCAAGCAGCGCTCCAGTTTCCGTCAAAACCATCCCGTCTTCAAGAACAAGGGCGGGAACGCGGCCTTTGGCATTAATCGCCAGATAATCGGGCAAGGTTTGCTCGGCGGTTTTGAAATCGACTTTTACAGGATCAAAAGCCAGGTTCGCTTCTTCAAGCGCAATGGCCACTGCGATTGAGATCGTACCGGGCGCGTAATAGAGTTTCAGCATGGTCTGACCTTTCAGATATGTGTTTGCGCGGCGCGCCGTTCGGTGGTGTCGAGGTGTGGGACGGCGTTGAACAGCACCGGTGACCAATGCCCCCCGATGGGAAACAGTCGATGCATCGAGGTGTTCATGATGGCCAGCGCCATGCGCGACATTGCCGGTATGCCAAGCCCCATTGCCTGAGCCATCACCATTGAAATCAGCCCGCCTGACGTGACCACAAGTGCGGGTCCCTGACCTTCGGCGATTTCTTCGAGGACCGATTGAATGCGACCCTCGAAGCTGGCGAATGTTTCTGGCGGGTTTTCAAGTTTCTCGCTTTTCCAGCTTTCAAAAACAAGGGGCAGGTGAGCGCTGAACCCGTGCTGATCTTGAGGAAGGGGAACGCCATGCTGCTGCTGCAGCAATGTGGCGAGTGTGAAGTACTGAAGCTCGTTCAGGCGGGCGTCGCGGATTGGGTCGAGGCCTGTTTTCATGCCGTCAGCGGTCTCGATGTGGCGGCGCAACGTGCCGGTATAAAGGCGCGTGTGGTGGGTCTCGGACTGGCGCAGATGGTCGCCCAGCCATGCAGCCTGCTGGTGGCCCAACGGGCTGAGCATGTCATAGCTGATTTCGTCAGTGGCACTGGAATTTGCCTGACCGTGACGGATGAGAGTGATGTGGGACATGGTTCCGCCTTTTTCTGTTGGGTCTTTGATAGGCAAGCGCTGCGCGGGTTGGAAGGGCAGGAACCTTTGTGGGGGATATTTTTTAGCCAAAGAAGCAGGGGGGCGCATATCGGAAACACCAGTGGCGCAAAAACGGGGCGGTGTGTCGGGATTGTGACTGCCGCCCAATGCGCATGCGGCCTATGGTACGGCAACGCGTCACAGGAGAACCCCATGGCTGAGAATATCATATTTACGCTTAATGGCGAAAAGGTTGAGGCCGAGGCCGGGATGACCATTTGGGAGGTCGCGAATGGCCGCGGCTTGAAGATCCCGCATCTTTGCTACACGCCAGCCCCCGGGTACCGTCCTGATGGAAATTGTCGTGCTTGTATGGTCGAGATCGAAGGCGAACGCATACTTGCCGCGTCGTGTTTGCGCGAACCCGAGAACGGCATGGTCGTAACCACCAACAATGCTCGCGCCGAAAATGCGCGTAAGATGGTGATGGAACTGCTGCTGGCAGACCAGCCCGCACAGGAAGTCGCGCATGATAAATCCAGCCATCTGTGGGACATGGCAGCCTTTGAAGGGATCCAATCAAGCCGCTTTCCCAAGAGGGACGAGGGGCGCATCCCCTTGTTGGATGACAGCCATGTGGCGATGCGGGTCAATTTGGATGCCTGTATTCAGTGCAACCTTTGTGTGCAGGCCTGCCGTGAGGTGCAGGTCAACGACGTGATCGGCATGTCCGGGCGCGGGCATAACAGTTATCCGACCTTTGATATGGCCGATCCGATGGGCGCGTCCTCTTGTGTTGCGTGTGGCGAATGCGTGCAGGCTTGTCCGACCGGTGCCTTGATGGAGGCGACAGTTGTCAACGACGCCCAAGTCGGAGACAGGGCGGATTTTGACAGCGAAGTGGACAGCATTTGCCCCTTCTGCGGGGTCGGTTGCCAAGTGTCGCTGAAGGTCAAGGATGGCAAGATTAAATATGTCGAAGGCGTTAATGGGCCAGCGAATGAAGGGCGGCTTTGCGTCAAGGGGCGGTTTGGTTTCGACTATATCCACCATCCGCACCGGTTGACCAAGCCACTGATCCGCCGCGATGATGCGCCTGCCAAAGGGTTGAATGTTGACCCCGGAAATTGGTCCACGCATTTTCGCGAGGCATCTTGGGATGAGGCGCTGGATTTCGCCGCCGAGGGAATGAAGAAAATTGGCGGGGAAGGAGTTGCGGGTTTCGGATCGGCCAAATGTACCAACGAGGAAGCCTATCTGTTTCAGAAAATGATCCGTCAGGGCTTTGGGCACAACAACGTCGATCACTGTACGCGGCTGTGTCACGCCTCGTCGGTTGCGGCGTTGATGGAAAACGTTGGATCGGGTGCGGTGACGGCGACCTTTAACCAGATTGAAAACGCCGATGTGGCGATTGTGATTGGCGCGAACCCGACCGAAAACCACCCCGTTGCAGCAACGTTTTTCAAGCAATTCGCCAAACGCGGTGGGAAGTTGATCGTGATGGATCCCCGTGGGCAGGCGCTCAAGCGGCATTCTTCGCACATGTTGCAATTCCGTCCGGGCACGGATGTGGCGATGCTCAACGCGATCATGCACGTGATCGTGGAAGAAAAGCTTTATGATCGACAGTATATCGAAGCCTATACCGAAAACTGGGAAATCGAGAAGGCGCATCTGAAAACCTTTACGCCAGAGAAAATGGCAAAGGTGTGTGGCATTGACGCCGAGACGCTGCGCGACGTGGCGCGGACTTTTGCAGGCGCCAACGCAGCAATGATTTTCTGGGGTATGGGCGTGTCCCAGCATATTCACGGCACCGACAATGCACGCTGTCTGATCTCTCTGGCGCTGATGACCGGCCAGATTGGCCGGCCCGGCGCAGGCCTGCATCCGTTGCGTGGGCAGAACAACGTGCAAGGTGCGTCGGATGCGGGGCTGATCCCGATGTTCCTGCCTGACTATCAGCCGGTGTCGGATGATGGCGTGCGCGCGGCCTTTACCGAGGTTTGGAAAAGCGAAGATTTCAGCAGCAAGAAGGGCCTGACAGTGATCGAGATCATGGACGCGGTCCATGATGGTGACATTCGCAGTCTTTATGTGTTGGGCGAAAACCCTGCCATGTCGGACCCTGATGTTGAACACGCCCGCGACGCCTTGGCCAAGCTTGAGCATCTGGTCGTGCAGGATATTTTCCTGACCGAAACGGCGAATTTCGCCGATGTGATTTTGCCTGCCAGTGCATTTGCCGAGAAGTCAGGGACCGTGACCAATACCAACCGTCAGGTCCAGATGGGCCGGGTGGCGGTGTCGCCCCCGGGCGAGGCGAAAGAAGATTGGTGGATCGAGGTTGAGCTGGCCAACCGGCTTGGGTTGGGGTGGTCCTATAAGGATCCCTCCGAGGTGTTTGCCGAGATGAAGCTTAACATGTCCTCCCTCAACAATATTACGTGGGACCGGCTGGAAGCCGAAGGCGCTGTGACCTATCCGTCGACCAGCCCGACCGATCCGGGGCAAGCGATTGTGTTTGGCGATGGTTTTCCGCGTCAAGACGGGCGTGCGCGGTTCACCCCTGCCAGCATCGTGGCCCCCGATGATGTGCCTGATGAAGAGTACCCTATGATCCTGACCACGGGGCGGCAGTTGGAGCATTGGCACACGGGGTCGATGACGCGTCGGTCGCATGTGTTGGATGGGCTGGAGCCTGAGGCAAATTGTTCGCTCCACCCGTCGACTTTGCGCAAGCTTGGTGTGGCACCGGGCGACCATGTGCGCCTGTCCACCAAGCGTGGCTCGATCGAGATCATGGCACGCGAGGATCGCGCAGTGTCGCCTGACATGGTGTTCTTGCCCTTTGCCTATGTCGAGGCGGCTGCGAATATACTGACAAACCCGGCTGTGGATCCCTATGGGAAGATTCCCGAGTTCAAGTTTTCTGCCGTGAAGGTGGAAGCGGTCAGTGAAGTTATTGCCGCGGAATGAAGCTTGATCTTGTGGTGTGCCCGTTGGGCACATTCGATTTGATTTGGGAATGAGGGACGCTGTCCCTCAAACTCCCTGGGATATTTGAAAGCCAGAGAAGGGGGATCGTTTTGCAAATTGATGGAGACCGGTTTTTAGCGGATTTGCATATGCTGCGCAGCTTTGGTGCGGCGGGCGAGGGGGTTGTGCGTCCCGCTTATAGTGATGCTGACGTGGCCGCACGGCGCTGGTTGGCCACGCAGATGACAGGACTTGGGCTGCGGGTCGAGATTGATGCGATGGGCAATCTTTTTGGTCTTGCGGAAGGGCCGTCTCTTTTATTGGGATCACATTCGGACAGCCAGCCTGAAGGCGGTTGGCTGGATGGTGCGCTGGGCGTGATCGCGGCACTGGAGGTTGCACGTGCGGCGCAAGAGGCGGGTGGACCAGCGGTATCGGTTGTCTCCTTTCAAGATGAAGAGGGCCGATTTGGTGTGACGACAGGCAGCGCGGTCTGGTCCGGGCAATTGAGCTTGGCCGATGCCGATGTATTGAAGGATGATGCTGGCGTCGCTTTGGGTGATGCGCGGCAGGCCATGGCTGGGATGGTGACGGGCGACGTCGCGCCGGATTTGTTCACCGGCTTTATTGAAATGCATATCGAGCAGGGCCCGGCGCTGGATACCAGCGGCGAAAAAATTGGTGTCGTGACGGATATCGTCGGTATCCGGGACATGAAGATCACCTTTGAGGGACAACAAAACCACGCCGGGACGACGCCGATGCATTTGCGCCGGGACGCGTTTCAGGCGGTTTCTGCCTTCAATACTCTGTTGAACGATCGTTTGCGAAATGTGGTCACGCCGCAAACCGTGTGGACAATCGGGCATGTGTCCTTGTATCCCAATGCATCGTCTATTGTGCCGGGGCGCGCAGTGTTCTCGATGCAATGGCGGGACGCGGATACAGACCGTTTGGCGCGTATGGAAACCATCATTCGCGAGACCGCCGCTGAGGTGGCGCAAACGCAGGGCATGACGCTGAGCTATGGCACGCTGCTGGGGTTGGAACCTGTTGCGATGGATACCCGCCTGCGGTCCGCCCTGGAAGCCGGTGCCGAAGCGGTCACCCCCGGCAATTGGCGCAAGATGCCGTCGGGTGCGTTGCATGACGCGACCAATGTTGCGCGGTTTTTGCCGGTGGCGATGGTGTTCGTGCCGTCGATTGGCGGGCTAAGCCATACATTCGCCGAAGACACAGCAGAAGATGATCTGGTCGCAGGGGTACGGGTTCTGGCGCATGCCGTCGCGGCCTTGGGGTCAGGCGCGTAGATACACGCGCCGCTCTGCGCGATTGCGGTGCTTGTCGGCTGCGCGTGATGCCTCGCGCAGATTACCAAAGCACTGTATGATTGCCTTTGGTCTGCCACCTGCGGTGCCCCATTCGCGCAGCACAGACACTTCGCTAAACAGGTTCATCGCGATTTCCACGCGGTAAAACAGCTGTCGCTGCGCGTGACTGGTACGGTAAAGCAGGCATTCAATCATGACTTGAATCTAGCGGTGTTGGCGATGGGGGCGCAACGAAAAATTGTCCGTGTCTGGTGATTTCGGATGACGTGGCGTGGATTGAATGAAATCCTGTGATCCAACTCTGGGAGACATGCACCATGACAAGGACATCCGATCTGATCCGAAGCGACCATACCGGCGGGGTGGTTTGCCTGACATTGAACCATGCGCCTGTGAATGCGCTTTCTGCGGGTGGATTGATACAATTTGCGAAGATGATTCAGACGCTTGAGACGGATCAGACAGTGCGGGCCATCGTTCTTGCCTCGCCGTTCAAGGTGTTTTCAGCGGGTCTGAACCTGAAGGAGGCGCAAGGCTTTGATCTGGCTGCACAGCATGCCATCGTCAAAGGGTTGAACGAGGGTTTTCTGGCATTGTTTGCCTGCACAAAGCCCACGGTTGTTGCGGTGAACGGGGCGGCAATTGCGGGCGGTTTGTTTTACGTGCTGGCGTCCGATTACCGCGTTGCGGCGCCTCGGGCGACTTTTGGGTTGGCTGAGGTTCGTGTGGGTGCGGATTTCCCGCTTGGCCCGCTTGAGATCGCGCGGGCGACTTTATCGCCCAATGATCTGCGCCGCCTTATGCTGACCGGCCAGCCGATGTCGACCGAAGAGGCCCGGACATCAGGCATGGTGGACAGGATCGTCGAGGCCGAGGCGCTGCTTGCGGAAACGCTGGCTGAGGCCGCGAAGCTGGGGCAGATCCCGCCTGCGACCTTTGCCAGCGTGAAGCTGCAGATCAGGGGCGATGCGATCGCCAAGATCAAGGCGGGTATTGCAGCGGGTGCAAATGCGCCCGAGGGTGGCTGGTTCAACGATGAAACCATCCCTGCCATGCGGGCGATGCTGGGCGGTTAAACGACAGTTTTGCGCATTGTTATGCTGGTGGGGTGGTCATAGCCTGGATGCGCCGTGCGGGCGTGTTCGGTAAACCCGAGCGCTTTGAACGTGGCATGATTGTCCATCAGCTCGACGCGTGTTTGCAGTTCAAGCCGGGGCAGGCGCATGTCGCGGGCGCGGGTCTGTGCATGATCGATCAAGTGGCGGGCAAGGCCAAGACGCTGGTGAGGCGGTGACACGCAGATTTTGCCCAGATAAAGGCGGCCCGGTTTTGGCGTCAGGATCATGCAAGCAACGGGTGGGTGGCCGAGACACCAAATTTCGGCCTCGGCTGCTGTTTGACGCAACGTGGCTGTGGTTACTTTGCCAAGAGAGCTGGGTGGGTCAATCCGCCCCTCCATATAGGCAAAACAGTCGCGCATGAGTGCGAGCAAATCGGACAATGCAGGGTCATCAGGTCCAAGCCGGATGGGCGTCAGGTCCATGAGACATCTCCCAGAAAGATATAGCCTGCACCATAGATCGTCTTGATCAATTGTGGGTTTTTCGGGTCTTCGCGCAGCTTTGTGCGCAGGCGTGAAATGCGCACATCCATCGCGCGGTCAAAGCTTTCAGACGCGACACCGCCAAGGCTGCTTTGCATCTGGGCGCGACTGATCAGACGTTTGGGTGCATCAAGAAACAGGCGCAGCACTTCGCCTTCGGCGTGGGAAAACGGCGTTTCGACGCCTGCATCGTCTTCCAGCGCATACCTGTCGAAATGCGCGGTCCAACCGTTGAATTTTGCGATGCTGCCCGCTTGGGTCGCGGGCTTGGCGCTGCGCAGACGGGCGCGGATGCGCGCAACCACCTCGGCGGGATCGAAAGGTTTGATGATGTAGTCGTCGGCCCCTAGTTCGAGCCCGGTGACGCGGTCCTGCACCTGTGCGCGCCCTGAAATAATGATGACGATGGCACCTTGCTCAAGCGCTAGGCGGTGGACCAATGTCAACCCGTCGGTGTCGGGCAGGGACAGATCGACAAGGCAAACGTCAGGGGTGTGGGTGGCCAAGGCGGCCTCGAAAGCGCGGGCGCGGCCAAAGCTGAGCGTGTCGAAACCAGCTTCCTCCAGGACCTCGGCCAGCAAAGTGCGGATTTCGGGTTCGTCGTCCAGAATGGTGACAAGGGGGCGTTTCATTGGGCGGCCATTGTTTTGGGGGCGATCAGTGCTGTCAGATCATTTGTGTCAAACGGTTTGCGCAGCACAGGAGCAAGCGTCTGCGCCTTTAGAAACATGGCATCATCAGCGGGAAGCGAGGTCATCAAGACCAGTGGCGGGGCATCCGCACCCAACCGCTCGGCCAGATCAAGGCCTGTGGCTTCGCCCATCAATTGAATGTCGGAAAGGATCAGCGCGATATCTGGCAGATCGGCCAGCAGCGCTGTTGCCTCGTCCGCACTGGCGGCCTCGATCACCGAGTGGCCCAGACCCATCAGCATATCGCGCACCAGTGCGCGCAGGTCGTCAGCGTCTTCGACCAGAAGCACTAGTCCGGTTGTTGCTGGCACGGCGGGACGATAGGGCAGGCGCATGGTCACCATTGCGCCCGTGTCCGTATTGGCCAGCCGCAGATCGCCCCCTGCGGATTTCGCCATGTCAAAGACCATCGGCAATCCTAGCCCCGATCCTTCGGCCCCCTTGGTCGTAAAGAAGGGCGCAAAGCCATTTTCAAGCGCTGCGGCGGAAAACCCGGGCCCGGTATCTTCCAAAACAAACTCGATCCAGGTGTCATGCACCAGTCTGACTTCCAGCGTGATGGCCCCCGCTGTTGCGCAGGCATCGCGGGCATTCAGGATCAGGTTCAACAGACCGTCTTGCACAAGGCCACTATCCAGCAAGACAAGTTGGTCGGGCATATTGTTGTGGACGTGAAACTCAAGCGCGATGGGAAGGGTTGGCCGCGCCAGCAGGCTGAGGTCGGCCAGCAGATTTGTGATATCCGTGGCCGCGGGGCGCAAGGTCCGTGCACCGGTCATGTCTGCAATCGTGCTGAGCAAGGCACCACCGCGGCGGGCTGCGGCGAGGGTCCCTTCGATCAGGGGCACTGCGTTGACGGGTAGGCCGTCCAGTCTTGCAAGTCGCGATTGCTGGCCAAGGATAATGGTCAGCAAGTTCGAAAAGTCATGCGCCAGTCCGGATATCACCTGTGCGGCGGCTTCGCGTCGTCTGGTCTGCTGTGACGCCGTGCGGTTCTGGGTCTCTTCGGTCACATCCATGGACAGAATATAGACGCCACCGCCTGTGTCAGGCGTAAAGGCCCCCCGGATGCGGCGCGCACTTGCCTCATCTGTGAACTCAACAATCGAAGGTTTTCCTGCGTAGGCCTTGTTCAATGCAGGGGTGATGCTGTCATGGGCCTGAGGGCCAAGAACATCCCGTATCTTGCGCCCAATCAGATCGGTGGGCCGGCCCGGCATGACAGAAGTCAGGCGGCGGTTGGAATATGTATAGCGACCGGAGGCATCCACATGGGCGATATGGGCCGGCATCATTTCAGTGGTCAGACGGGTCCGTGCCTCTGACAGGGTCAGTTGCCGCTTGGCCTCTTCCAGTGCTGAGTTGATTGCAGCAAGTTCCCGATTGGTGGCCGACAACTCCTCGGCCCGGGCGATGACCTGGCCAGACAGCGCATCAGAGCGCGCACGCAACAGCGCCTCTTGCTGTTTGGTGCGCGAAATATCGGTATAGACCGTCACCCAGCCACCTTGGGGTAAAGGCGACCCTTCAACAGAAATGGTGCGCCCGTTGGCGCGGGTCCGTTCCATATAATGCGGCTCAAACGCGCGGGCTTGAACGACGCGTTCGGTTACAAAGGCGTCCACGTCTTCCACTTCGCCATACTCGCCGGTTTTGGCCAGATGGGTGATGGTTTCCTGGAAAGTGGCTCCGGGTGTTACAAGCCCTGAAGGAAGGTTGAACATCTGCTGAAAAGGAACGTTGCATAACACCAGACGCAGATCAGCGTCATAGATCGTCAATGCTTGCGCAATCAAGTTCAGGCCAGCGGCGGTCATCGCATTTGTTTGCGTGTCATTCAGCTGCATTTTATCCCCCGTCCTTGCGTGTTGATTATCACTATCGTCCTCGCTGCGCAAAGCCCTGCGAGGGAAAATAGCCGCTGTAACAATTCGTAAGGTTTAGGAAATCATTCGGAAAAAGTTGACGCACACCCTTTGCCGACATCATGATGTGACATCAGAATCGCATCAGCGATCGACCTGCCATTAAAGAGCAGGCATTGGGAGGAAGACATTTGGCTTACACGCTTGTAAGCGCTGACGGACCGCAGTCCGTTCCGGCGTTGTTGCATCGTAATGCAAAGCAATTCGCGAATGCGCCTGCGTATCGTGAAAAAGAATTCGGTATATGGCAAAGTTGGTCGTGGTCTCAGACGCGCGACGAGGTCGAGGCGCTTGCCCTGGGCCTGCTTGAACTGGGTGCGGCCGAGGGTGATTTCATCGCCATTATTGGCCGCAACCGTCCCTATCTCTACTGGGCGATGATGGCGGCCGAGATGGTCGGCGCTGTTCCTGTGCCTTTGTACCAAGATGCCAATGCCGAAGAGATGACCTATGTGCTGGATCACTGCGGTGCGCGCTTTGTCGTGGCGGGTGATCAAGAACAGGTCGACAAGGTGCTTGAGGTGCAAGACCATTTGACCCAGTTCGAGCGGATCATCTACCTTGATCCGCGCGGCCTGCGCAAATACGACCACGCCACTTTGGATCAATACACCGCCGTTCAAGAGATGGGCCGCAAAGCGCGGGATAAACATATTGCCGAGCTTGAAGCGCGGCAGGCCAAGCTGGACTACGATAGCACTGGCGTGATGCTTTATACCTCTGGCACCACGGGCAAGCCCAAGGGCGTCGTTCTGAGCAACCGCAATATTATAGAGACGGCCAAGTCGTCCTCCGAATTCGACAAGCTGCGCCAGACCGATGATATTCTGGCCTATCTGCCAATGGCTTGGGTCGGCGATTTCATCTTCTCGGTCGGGCAGGCGATGTGGACAGGGTTCTGCACCAACTGCCCCGAGTCAGCTGATACCATGCATGTGGATCTGCGCGAGATTGGCCCGACGTATTACTTCGCGCCACCGCGGGTTTTTGAAACTCAGTTGACCAGCGTGATGATCCGCATGGAAGACGCCAGCCGTTTCAAGAAATGGCTGTTCGACAAGTTTATGGCCGTTGCGCGGCGTGTCGGTCCCGACATTCTGGACGGCAAGCCGGTCGGGTTCATTGACAAGCTTACCTATGGTCTGGGCGAACTGATGATCTACGGGCCGTTGAAAAACACCCTTGGCCTGAGCCGCGTGCGCGTTGGCTACACGGCGGGCGAGGCGATCGGGCCAGAGATTTTCGATTTCTACCGCTCGCTTGGGATCAACCTGAAACAGCTTTACGGCCAGACCGAAGCGACCGTGTTCATCACCGCGCAGCCAGATGGCGAAGTGCGTAGCGACACGGTTGGCGTGACGTGCCCCGGTGTCGAATTGAAGATCGCCGAGAATGGCGAGGTGTTCTATCGCAGCCCCGGCGTGTTTGTAGAGTATTACAAAAACCCTGAAAGCACCGCGGATACCAAGGATGCAGAAGGCTGGGTCGCCACCGGTGACGCGGGCTTTATCGAGGAAGGCACAGGCCACCTGCGCATCATCGACCGCGCCAAGGATGTTGGCAAAATGGCTGATGGTAATCTGTTTGCGCCAAAATATGTTGAAAACAAGCTGAAATTCTTCCCCAATATTCTTGAGGCGGTCGTTTTTGGGAACGGGCGCACGGAATGCACCGCGTTCATCAATATCGACCTGACGGCGGTGGGCAACTGGGCCGAACGGAACAATATTGGCTATGCGTCTTATCAGGAACTCGCACGGCATCCGCAGGTTATGGAAACGATCCAAAGCCACGTCGAAGAGGTCAACGCCTCGATCGCGGAAGACGAAATGCTGTCGGGCTGTCAGGTGCATCGCTTTGTTGTGCTGCACAAGGAACTTGACGCCGATGACGGCGAATTGACCCGGACGCGCAAGGTGCGCCGCAAGGTTATTGGCGAAAAGTTCGAAGACATCATCAACGCTTTGTATGACGGATCGCCTTCGGTCAGCACGGTCACGGAAGTGACCTATGAGGACGGGCGCAAGGGGTCGATTGCGGCTACATTGGAAGTGCGCGACGCAAAGGTTTTTGCCGACACGCGCAAGATGGCTGCGGAATGAGCACCATGAGCGGAGTGTTCGGGCGCTGCGGTTGCGCAGTGGATTTTAAGACCATTTGGAATGAGGGTGTCGCATGAAGGATCAGGCGGACGGATACGTCACTGCGGATGGTCGCCAGATCGGCCCTGTGGTGATGGAGATGAAAAACATCACCCTGCGGTTTGGCGGCATTGAAGCGATCAAGGACATCTCTTTTGATGTGCGCGAGGGCGAAATCCGCGCCATCATCGGGCCGAATGGTGCGGGCAAATCGTCGATGCTGAATGTCATCAGCGGGTTCTATGTGCCTCAGGAGGGCGAGGTTTGGTACAAAGGTGCGCGGCGTGCACCGATGAAACCTTTTGAGGTGGCGCAGCAGGGTATCGCCCGGACCTTCCAGAATATCGCATTGTTTGAAGGCATGACGGTCTTGGACAATGTCATGACCGGACGGCTGACCCATATGAAAACCGGGTTGTTTGCGCAGTCGTTCTGGAAGGGCAAGGCCGAGGCAGAAGAGACTGCAAACCGTGAAGTTGCCGAGAAAATAATCGATTTCCTTGAGATTCAGGCGATCCGGAAGACTCCGGTGTCGCGATTGTCTTACGGGTTGAAAAAACGGGTTGAACTAGCGCGGGCCTTGGCGGCTGAGCCGTCGATCCTGCTGCTGGACGAGCCGATGGCGGGCATGAACGTCGAGGAAAAAGAGGACATGAGCCGCTTTATTCTGGATGTGAACGACGAATTTGGCACAACGATTGTGCTGATCGAGCATGACATGGGCGTTGTGATGGACCTGAGCGACCGGGTGGTCGTGATGGATTATGGCAAGAAGATCGGTGATGGTTCACCGACCGAGGTGCGCAACAATCAGGCTGTGATTGACGCCTATTTGGGGGTCGCACATGAAGATTGATTTTGCCCTAAACTTTGCAAACTGGAGGGTCTGATATGCCTGAGCAACTGGCCTTTGCCCTAGAGGTAACAGCGAACGGTCTGATGGCGGGGGTGCTTTACGCACTTGTCGCGTTGGGTTTTGTTCTGATCTACAAAGCATCCGGTATTTTCAATTATGCCCAAGGTGTTATGGCGCTTTTTGCCGCACTTACCTTGGCCGGTATCATGGACGGGCAAGTGCCCTTTAGCCATCTGATCAACGCTATCTTTGGCACTGATATTCACTATTTCGGGTGGAACGTTCCGGCCTTCATGGCGATCTTGCTGACGATGGTGGTGATGATCGCCTTGGCCTATGCGGTACAGCGGTTGGTGTTTCGCCATCTGGTGGGGCAAGAGCCGATTATTCTGTTCATGGCGACCATTGGCCTTGCCTATTTCCTGGAAGGTGTCGGCGATCTGATGTGGGGGTCCGACATCAAGTCGATGGACGTGGGGTTGCCGCAGGGCATCAACATGTGGATCGACGAGACCACGTTCGAGACCTTGGGTTACGGCTTTTTCATCGACAACCTTGATATCGTAGCGAGCATTGTTGCGGCATTGCTGGTGATCGGATTGGTGATGTTTGCGCAATATACCAAGCAAGGTCGTGCGATGCGGGCCGTGGCGGACGACCATCAGGCAGCGTTGTCGGTTGGCGTGTCGCTGAACTTTATCTGGATCCTGGTCTGGTCGCTGGCGGGGTTTGTAGCCCTTGTTGCGGGCATCATGTGGGGCACGAAATCCGGCGTACAGTTTTCGCTGTCGCTGATTGCGCTCAAGGCTTTGCCGGTGTTGATGCTGGGCGGATTTACCTCGATCCCAGGTGCGATTGTTGGTGGCTTGATCATCGGCGTGGGTGAGAAACTGTTCGAGTTCTTGATTGGTGCGCCTTTCCTCGGCGGTGCTACCGAGAATTGGTTTGCCTATATGTTGGCTTTGATTTTCTTGGTGTTCCGCCCGCAAGGCTTGTTTGGGGAGAAGATCATTGAACGGGTTTAGCCTAAATCAATGCTGGATCGGGGCGCTGCCAATGTGTTGCGTTCGGGCCCCAGAACTTAACCGCAATTATTCATGAAGCCCCTGTTTTGGCGCGTGGGGCGATGTTTGAAGGCCCTTTGCTTTTGGATGCCCATAGGTGATCGGCGCCCGAATTGCGCATCGGGCGTTTTCAACGATCTG
>Ga0307981_1000663_pt1 | contig 33622 bp, 32 predicted proteins | sample OrgLakmetagen987_FD_201849 | JGI IMG/M metagenome (GOLD analysis project Ga0307981, IMG submission 201849) | Saline water microbial communities from Organic Lake, Antarctica - #987 | ecosystem: Environmental > Aquatic > Non-marine Saline and Alkaline > Saline | place: Antarctica: Organic Lake... | reverse complement strand
GCCTTCTTAGAGCTCCTACAGTAAAGTATTGATTCAAGGAATCTAAAATATGATCTTCACAATGGTCGTCGTTGGTGGTCCTGGATCCGTCGCAATCGCCCTTTAAAGACTCCCTCCTACTGATCAGTAGTAGATACCAATCAAGTCAAAGCTACAAAAGCTACAAAGGATGCGATTGCGGACGCTTCGCTACTGGTGCGCACCCTTTTTACTTTTCGTCGCAAGCACCGCGGATACCATCAGCCATCACTCTGTCGCCAAAGGCCTATCGGCAAGATCCCGTACTTGTCTTGATGGACTACGCGTTCGTGGTGGTTTCGGATCTTTCTACGAAGCCAATCCAGACTATGAACCGTCGCCGGCCTTTGCGCAGCGTCCCATGCTGGTTGGAGACTTGGAGCAAGAACAACCGCGTTATGGTAGCAACAACAACATGTACGACTCTACGACAGTTGGATCACCACTCTCCATGAACCAAAATACTTACTTTTCTACCCAACCTACTAACGGAATGACAACTTCGTCGCCATCGCAATCCGTAGTGAACAGTCTTAAGCTCTACTTTTGGTCGTTGCACGCTGCCAGTCCAGCAGTCGCGCAAACTCTGGTTGCGAGTCTCGCCATATTTTTGCTTTGGCAGGTACCCTTGTTCCAACCTATCTTGCAAAAGTACTTTGTTTGCAGTCGCCGCAACGTCCGGGCCGGTCGCTTGCCGGCCGTTCTGACCAGCGCCGTCAGTCACACTGGACTCTTTCACTTGGCGGCCAACATGATGGGTCTCGTGAGTCTAGGACCTGCCGTGACGCAAACGCTCCAGCAACACGGCAGATGGCCCGTGTGGCCGCTCTTGGTGGGTGGAGCATTGGCAGGATCGACAGCTTATCTAGTCTTGGACAAGTTTGGTGGCGGATGTGTGGGCTTGTCGGGCGTCACGTTGGCCTTGTTGGCCGTGCATGCTCAGCAGCACCCCAAGAGTATCATGGGCTTTCTCTTGATGGGTATCATTCCTGTCCGATTGCCAGCGGTCCAGGCGCTGCGCGTCTGCCTGGCGTGGAGTGTCTGGGGGACCTATGCTGCTAGACGCGGTCGACGCGGTGGTGGTGGTGGTGGTGCACCCATTGCGCATTCGGCACACTTGGGTGGATTGCTTTTTGGATTGGCATATCACGCTGCGTGGGTGCGTCGACGAGAGGTTGGCAAGCTCCTGCACGGTGCCCAGCGTACTTGGCGGCAGAAAGTGAAACCGATGGTTCCAAAGCTATTGCGGTAGTGTAGTAGCTACGAGAAGACAAATAAAAGAGCTTGCGAAAAGCGAACAAACCGTGTGACATTACGGTTATACTGTGTGTGTTCTGTTAGACTAGTAAACTACAGTAGTCTAACGCTAGTCTATCTACAGTAGTCGTAGTCGCAGTCGTAGTCTAGAGAGTATAGCGTCTAGTAGAGTAGAGTAGTGCCAGCTGGAGGGTTCAGTCGCCTCTTCCGGGTTTCATCATTCGCGACATCTTCGTTCGCACGTTTTGTGAAGAAGGTGCGACAGACAGATCGCTGACACCTGACACGGTACGTAATTAACCGCTCCGAGTACGAGTACGTCTCCAAAGAGACGATCCGAGACACCAAAGCAACAATCAATAAACAATACCGTACCTGTACTGTAAGCTAGCTACAGTAGCGCGATACTTTGTGGACGGAGAGACCTCTCCTACAGTAGATACTACTGGTACTGTATATCTCGTCGGCGACGCTGCGTCAAACAGTCCGACTCATACTGTACTGGTTCTAACTGGCTCGTCTATCTATAACAAAGCCAATTGAATTGAAACTGTTTGTCGAAAACGATGAGAAAGTCGACGAGTTTGCCGCTATCCACCGCGTTGGTTGTCGCGATCCTGCTCTTGCGAGACGCATGGAGTGTTTCGGGCTTTCTCAATGCACCGCCGACTCGCACGCACGGTCACAGTTGCAGTCGCAGTCACAGTCGCCACTTGCGCACTACCTCCCGGTGCGCCAAAAAAATCAAGACCAAAGAAACAAATCCAGTGCACTTTGTCAATGGTGACGCCACCAAAGGCGATTTGCATTCCAAGCTGTCTGCTGCTGCCGCTGCTGCAGTACCGGTAGCCGATGCGAATGGCAAACAGCGAAATGGCAAAGCCAAAGCCAACCAGAAGGAGCTGCAGCTGGAGCCAATCTTGACCAACGGAGACGAGATTCAGCAAAACATTAACGTTTCCGCGACAGATATTGAAAACATGGCGGCCATGGCAGCCGGGGATTTGACAGAGCTCATGGACGAGATTAGCAATACCATTTCGAACGGTACGGCGCAGCTGCTTCGCAACTTGACGGACGGTGTCGACCAAAAGCTGGGGAGACTTCCAGATAAAAAGGCCAACGAACTATCCCAGTATCTGGCAGATCTGTCGAGTCAGATTCAGCGGGCCCAGCAAGACGAGCTGGAACGGCAACTGGCGGAAATGGACAAGCTGTTTGTACGACCGCTCGAAGATTTGGCCTTTTCGGACGTGCCCTTGTTGGAACCTAAAAAGAGATTTTCGAAGACGTCCATCAAGAAAGCTGAAGAGGAGGAACTGGCGGCAGCACGAAGCGAACTCATTCTCATGGGTGCCAATTCCACTCTGGCACAGTCGAGACGAATGCGCACGCGAGACATTTTTCGAAACTTTAACGTGGCTCCCTTTTACTACTCAATTACGCTCTTGACGAGGTGGGTCCGAAAGGCGACGATTCCGTCCATGTTTTTACTTTCCATCTGGCGCACACTGGCGTCAGTCATCAAGAGCAATACCAAAGTGGCAAAGGGCAAGCAGCGGGCTCCGTTTCTGGGCGATAATCTGCAGGCGGGATGGAAACGAACGGGGGAGATTGCGGCCAAGGGCCCATGGGCCCGCAAGTGGGCCATTATGCGACGCTCCGCAGAGATTTGGGCTTACTTTAGCTCCTTTTACCTAAAGGATAAGCGCATCACGGCAAAGTACAACGGTGGAAGCTGGTCGGAGGAACGCTTCAAAGCTGAGCGATCCAAACTCGGTGCTGAAGTCACGCAGAATCTTTTGAAACTGGGACCAACGTTTATCAAGGTGGGGCAAATCTTTTCGACAAGGATTGACATTGTCCCGAAAGAGTATATTGAAGAGCTGAAACAACTACAAGACAATGTCCCGGCATTCTCGGGCGATTTGGCGGTTGAAATCATTGAACGAGAGCTGGGGAGGCCCATTGATGAGCTCTTTGACGAGTTCAACAGAACGTCTCTAGCGGCAGCATCGCTGGGGCAGGTTCATGTGGCTCGAAAGGGCGACGAGCTGCTTGCCGTCAAAGTCCAACGACAATACCTTCGCGAACTGTTCGAGGTGGATCTGGGACAGCTGAAACAGGTGGCAGTCTTTGCCGATGCGCTGGATCTCACGACCGAAGGTGGACTGCTCGATCAGAACACGCAGCGAGACTGGGTTGGTGTTTACAAAGAGAGCAAACGTCTGTTGTACGAAGAGATTGATTACATGAATGAGATGGAAAATTGTGATAGATTCCGCAAGAACTTTGATACGCTCAAATTCCGTCATATTCGTGCTCCCATGACGTACCCTGAGTTCACTACCGATAAAGTCATGGCCATGGAGTACCTTCCCGGAATCAAAATCACCAATCGGGAGAAAATCATCGAGGAAGGTCTAGATCCAGTCGACATTAGCATCAAAATGTCTGAAGCCTTTCTTGAAAGTCTCGTCAGGCATGGATACTTTCATTGCGACCCACACCCGGTATGTACCAAAAGCATTGCTTGTGCCGTTCTCCTTGGTTGCGTGGATAGTTTGGTCGCTGTCTTGTCCATTCGATATTGTAGTGCCTTGGTCCTTGAAGTCGTCTAACATTCTATGCTCGTCTCTTTCTCTCTCGCGTTAGGGTAACGTTGCCGTCGAGAAAGCACCCAACGGGGAAGCTCGCTTGATCTTTTATGATTTCGGCATGATGGATTTCTTTTCGGAAAAGCAGAGAAAGGCTGTCGTGGACTTTTTCTTTGCTATTTACTATGATGCGAACGTTCGGGATGCAGCTGATGCGTTGGCACGCTTGGGAATGCTTCGAACTGGCAGCGATGTGGATCGCATTGCGGTTGAACGCGTTGGACAAGACTTTATCGATCGTTTTCAGGAAACGTTGAAGCAAGATAGGACGTGGGAGAATGAGTTGAGTGAGGAGGAAAGAAAGCGCATCAACAGGGACCGACGAGTAAAACTTGGCGAAGAGTTCTTGTCGCTGAACCGAGACAGTCCCTTTATCTTTCCACCCACGCTGACGTTTGTCTTTCGGGCGTTCTTCTCTGTGGATGGTATCGGCAAAACGTTGAATCCAAAGTACGATTTGACGAGACTGACGCTTCCGTATCTGAAAGAGTTACTCGATCTGAAGGACGGAAACGCCATCAAGACTACTCTACTTCGTATCGGCAAGCGCATCGGCTTGCGGCCTGTAGATATCAACCAAGCCATCACGCAGCCGCGTCGAACAGCCGAGGTACAAGACATTATAACTCGATTGGAAAGGGGGGACTTCAAGCTACGCGTCCGGACTCTCGAGGTCGAGCGACAGTTGGAACGTAGCAAGCTTGTCGAAAGGAATACCTTCCAAGCGATTATATCATGTCTGCTGTTGCAAGCTGGTCTCGCGGTGGTTACGGCCGGAAGCGGTCTCTCCCAAGCCCAGCCGATTAGTCGCGCTTTCTTTGGCGCCGCTGCTTATTTTGGATTAAGGATACCGCTTGGGTTTCGTCAACTCAACAAATTGGACAAGTATAACGAGCGATATGGCGTCAAATAATAATGAGATTCAGTTGGTCTGCCTCTTCTCACGCACACATCATTGATAAGTATGTATAGCATTCCTTATCATCTGCTACGATAGCTTGAGAGGCTGTGTCGTCTATATTATAGTTCTTACAAAACGGTGTCGCCAACTCGAATGATTCCTTTATTACTTAGATCGGACGCGCTCACCGAGATGACACATCATGCTTAAGAGCAAGACTGCGCAGTCGAATCGCACAGGCATTTCACCAGGTTGCACATACACTCCAATACGAAAGCGATCGGATTATGGCTTGTACATTTTGTTGGTCGTTCATTCGAGAGTGGCCAAACATGACCAGACCAGCTTAGACAAGCAATCACCAAAAATAATAGACTAGCTTGTAGAGACGGATGTAACAGCTCTCTTCTACTACTAGCTAAGCTAGCTAGCTAGCGCTACTACTATTAATAGTGTCTAGAAAGTGAGTATCGCGACGTACGTACATAACTTGAAAATAATGGCCTTTGTTGGGTAGAAAGCTCGACTCGTTCGATCCAAGAACCTTCCGATGCACATACGTTTTACGTCGTACGTACATACCGATAGAAGGACGACAACACGACAAACGACAACCGACAACAGCAACAATAAAAGCATTACGGCAACAAGGACAACGACGACAACGTTCGCAACAAGTCACCTGTCTTGGTTGATCATGAAGCGCACCAACAGCAATAACAGCGGTAATAAGTATCGATCCTACCAGCAAGGAGGTAGTCAATATCAGCCAGCCGTTCATTATGCAGCGGATCAAACGACGGTCCTCGAAGACACCACCAAGTCCTACTACCAAGCGGACGAGACGGCAGCTGCCGTCCTGCAAAGCATGCAAGGACAAAAACAGCAACTGAACTCGGCTAGTAACAATGTTTGGGATATGCGACAGACGACTGAAAAGGCAAAGAGGGAAATCGAATCGCTGCACAAGAAATACAGGGAAAAGAAGCAACGGCTTTACGCGACGATTGCGCTTTTGGCCTTGACGGATATGCTCTTGTTCTTTCGGATCCTTCAATGCCGAGGAAACTTCTTTTGCTAGTACGATAGAAGGAGTGATGCGTGCGAATATATCGCCTGAACGATACTAGCGACTCTGTTTGGTTGCTGTCGATCGTCTTATAATCTACTCTAGCGGTTCTTTTTTCTGACGTCGTCCCTACGGCCAGCGAGGCTATGATGATATAGCAATCTAAACGGATCAAGAGCATCGCAGTTGCTTACATATAGGCCATACCGTGGGTGAGTTAAATCGACTCGTGGTCGACCTGATGAATCTACCGAAAACGCTACTCTTTGGCGCCTCGATTCCAGTTCCACGTTAGATAATGATAATCCTCCGTAAACCAACCGTTCCGATATAATAACAATCAATAAAAGCAAGAGGCAATAGGCACCACATTTTGCGGATTGGAGGCCTCCCCCTTGCATTACCTGGCTTGCATTCGACTTAAACTACCCGGTTTTGCTCGGCCGAAGTATCTGGCGTCGTCTCGATTCCATGACTTGATGATCGCCTGTGAAGGTATAACTCACTCGTCTCCACTGAAGAGACGTCTTTCCATCAGGAGAGTAATTGGTATATGCTACCCAATATACCTTAAGAAAGTATATATAGAGAGAGAGAGAACCTCTTGGCTATAACTCGAGCTTGATTACTCGAGCTATGACGAGATCTCCTTCCATCTCTACCTACGACTATCGAATAGCCAGCTGCTGACGTGGATTCTTTGCACGAATAATAATATCGATTTCGACGACGACCAGTATCTTTCTCACAAAGAACACGACAGCGACGGCGACGACGACGACGACGACGACCATGAGGCCCAGCTACCGACATGTGATGCCGTTCGGCTTGCTCGTAAGTCTTTTCCTACTATTAGTAAAGGGGTTTGCTCCCGTGAGTAAGAGAAGTCTCAAAGAAGCGACAAAAAGACCATTCTTTCTTCAGGGTAAGAGTCCCATCGTGCAGGGTACAAAAACATCGGATGCCGAGCCGAGTGCGAAGAATACATTGAGCCTGTCAGCTTTAGAAGGCTTGAATGACTGTCCAAGCCGAACCCGAGCCGAACGATTGCTGGAGACGCAGCTTTTCGCCGACAGCAGGAAGCCGCTCTACAAGTCGATTTCTGTTCCACCAGACTCTTCCAGTAAGGGCGTGTCTGATGGGGACCTTGCTATCCAAACTAGATTGACGAATAAAAAGTACAAGATTATGGACTTGATTGAACTATCAGGAGATCGAGATGCAGATCGAGCGTCACTTGGTTTGCTTAGTGTCATGGTAGGCTCGACCTTGACAGCGCTCACGGCGAACCAAAACATGCCTGGCCCCGAGATTCTTCGCTTTTTGGTGGTATGGATCTTTAGTTTCGCTCCATTGGCGTTTGTGGGTTATGGAATAGCGACACCAGACAAACTCCAAACTGCTTTGGTCTCGGTCCAACGCCAAGTTTTTCCAGCGTATCGAACGCGCATGATACAGCATGAAGCGGGCCACCTGTTGATGGGTCACTTGTTGGGCTTGCCCGTTGCAGGATACACGACGAACGCGGTCAAGAACGCGGTTGAATTCTACCCTCTATCGGACAAGAACCGGGGTCGTGACAGAGCCAGTCTGCTGGGCTTTGATGCACCTGTCTTTCGCGATCGAGATGAACCAGTAGCGATAACGCCAGAGGATGTACCATTCTTTAGCGATGTGGGTCGGGGAGGACTCCTTTTGGAAGAGCGATCTGTCTTTCGTAACGCAAAGAACTACAGTGATAGTCCTTTCCTCAAGCTTCCTTCGGAAAACGAACCTACAAGTGCTTGGCCTTTTCGTGGGTTCGATCACCGAACCGTTGATCAGCTCGCCGTTGTAAGCGTTGCAGGTGTCTGTGCCGAGATTCTGGCCTTTGGTAATGCTGAAGGTGGTGTGGCCGATATCAGTCAACTTCGCCAGATATTTGCTGCTGCAGAACCCAAGCTGACAGATCGTGAGATGGAAAACATGATTCGCTACACGCTGGGTTATACCGTGAGCCAGTTGCGACGACACCTCGGTGTATTGGATGCGCTGGCGGCTGTCATGGAACGAGGCGGCTCGGTGGCAGAGTGTGTTTTAGCCATCGAGAGCTGTGAAAACGTGAATGGTTTTGACGGTCTTCTCGGTGACTACGAGCTTCGGCGTCGTCAAGACTTTCGATCGAAGAGTGGAAACCTTATCGAGAGGGTCTTCCTTGGGGGAGAAAGAAATATTGACACGGATGAGAATTGCCTCGTGGAGGGCAAAGGCGGAGGCTATCGAAAAGAGACTGCTCGCCTAACAGGAGACGATCCATTGTACGCAGCCATTGCTGTCGCTCTGGGATTCTTGGCCTGGGCAAGCAGTGGAGGGCTTTCGTTACATTAGATGGAAAGACCGAAGAGTCACCCAGCGTTCACTTAAACTTGGGCGTTGAGCTGTTTCTTGGCTTCATTGGATCCCTCACGTTGGGCACCGATTCATTCGCCGCAGGGTTACCGGTAGGTTGCTCGAAGTCCAGTTCCGCCATTTCAATTACTGCGCCTCGTTTGGTTATCGCCTCGGCAAACACCAGAAACTTTAGATTCTCTATGTGATGTCTAGTGAGTTCCGCCATTTCAATTACCATTCTCGAAAGAACTTGAGTCGCTCGTGTACAGACAGATTCAGGCCTTGTTTTTATTTACTCGAGGAAAGAACCACAGTCGTCATGTTGTATACTACCATCGAGAAGCTTCGTAGTGAATTAGACATGAGAAACGAAGCTTGATGGGAACAACAAGACGGTTCTCGTTTGGTCTGGCACGGCGATCGCTCGTTCTTGTCGTCTGCTTGCCAACACATTCAGAGAATGGAACGGGAATGACACTGCCCCGCGACCCTTATCGGACTTCGTATACTCTCCGCAGAGAAAGGGAATGTCTCTTGCATTTGTCTCTAAAAAGTTATCACTCCCTGCTCTAATGATGAGGAGGCTTCTGCATGCTCCACTGGTCAATGACGACAGCGCGAAGGTGGACGACAGAAGACAGTTCGACTCCGTCAATAGCAGGATACTGAGCTATATTCGTTATGCATGTTTCTACCGATTCTTATCGATCTACAGTATTGGATAATCGCCCCTTTCCTTAGATCTACCTCTTCCGACGAACCAGTGTCGAAGAATATCAAAGCTGCAGTTAGACTCTTTCCTTCTGCTGAATGATTGACAAAACCTTCTTGCTTCGAGAGTTTTCGAAGTGCTCGCGCACAAGATCCCATTCGTTGCACGCCTCGTAGCTGCCTTCTGAACTCAAGAGTAACGCCTTCCAGCAGTGTTCCTGCTGCCGACTGATGGTCTGGTTCACAGGATCGTAGGGCATGGCGTGGCGGCGAATGTGAGGGAGTGTGCGGTCAGCATCGAAGTGCTCCCCCATTGCGAGCTTCTCAAAGACAACGAGCCGCCTCTTGCACTTTCCAAGGGATTCGGTTCCGTGTCTCTCTTTGCTCTGTGAATGGTAAAGAAGGGACCGGTGTGTGAGCTGCGAGTTGTACGATGCCAAGCATTGAAACTAGCAAAGTGACTCGAAACGTACCTTGGAACCACTCGAATTTGCGGCAAGAAAGGATTCCCAAACTCTATACACCGCCGACCCGAGAATAAGCCTTTCCCCAGACTCATCGTCATTACTATCTTGCTCCGACATATCATCATAACCCTCAATTTGCGCTTTCATTGCGTTCGCCTTGGGCGATTCCAACGAGTACTTGACGTCCACGGGTGGAACGGGCGTTCGCTTGTCTACCTTTTTGCGACCAACGTTGACGGGCCACGCCCAATCGACCCAGCTGCGCTTTTGATTTTCGAAGCGTTCCTTCAAGAGCTTCTTCTGCGCTTCGAGCTTCTTCAGAGCTTCAAAACGATCACTCATGCTACTCAAGCGCTCCGTCTGTAACACGGACAAGCGATGCTTCATAATATCGGTGGCGAGATTGAAAGCATATTTATCGTCTGGACGAATCATGGGAAAGCTATCGAGTTTCTGAAAGACAGACGTGTCGGTCTGGCTCTCTTGGTCCTTGCTACTGCTGCCTTTGACGGTGCGCTTCCAGCGAAAGCGCTTGGCTTGCTGCGGAGTACAGATTTGCACCTCGTCTTCGGAAATATTAAACCAAAGGCTGACACCACGGACCGCTGGGTCCGAGTCGGGCCCAAAGGCAATCTCACGGACCAAGACGTGACTTGGCAAGCGAATGTTGTACGAACTGAGAGGAATCTCCACCGCTTCCATGGTGTTACCGATACGAAAGGCTCGTTTCTGCAGCACCATGCAAAGCTCGTTGTGCACAATATGCTGTGGACGGTACTTGTACTGCCAGTCGGGGGTTGCACGAAGCTTCAAGGCAATCTGCAACTTGTAGATCGGCCCGAGACCACGCTGGCGACGCTTGTCGATCCACCCATCCTTCTTGGAGTAGTCAATGCAGCAAATGAGCTTGTAGAGATCGCTCCACGAGTTTCCGAAAGAGAACTGGTCTCCGAAAGGATTGTCGTACAGAATAGTGTGGAGACGCTTCTGGTGGAGACTGTCGACGTTGATGTCCGTGGCCATGGTGTTGCCTTGGGTTTCCGTGTGCGGCAACCACGAAGGATTCGAGCCGTCGATGCGCGGGTCATGAATGCCGGTGCAACGTTTGCCAAAGGGACTGCAAATGAGCGAAATGATATATGGACGAGCGTGAGTGGGTGAACCATGAATAGATAAGCGCCACCATCGGTGCATATAACAATAAATGTGACTTACCACGATCCGGTGGCAACCCACGTCAAGCACGGCTTGGTACGATAAGTCTCCACGTCAATCAAACCAGCCTTGGACAAGTCGAGTAACTTGGTCATTTGAAGCTCTTCTTCGCCGTGCGCATAAGTGCAATTGGCTCCAAAGGGACAAGGTCGGTTGCTGGCGTAGTTCATGCACATTTCAGTCTTGAGACGACTCTTGCGGACCGAATCGTCGTCGGCGCCGTTATTATTGCTGCTGATGCTGTTGGCATGACTGTTCTTGACAAAGGGACTCTTACGTCCAGTGGGCGTCTTGGGACGAGAAGACTGTTTCTGCCACACGTCTTGCGGCGTCGATGGACGATAGGTCGAAGGCACAAAGGCCGGACTCGTGCGATCCATCTTAGCACTAGACGACTGTTGCTGTTGCACGTCTTGCGGTGTCGGCGGACGATAGACGGAAGGAACAAAGGCCGGACTCATGCGATCCAACCCCCTGGAGAGAAAAGTCTCTGTTGTCATAGTGCTCATCACGGACGGTGAAGGCGAAGTGCCGTAGTCGTACAGAGACGCGGTTGGCGAAAAGGGGCTCTGAACGCCTCGACGGTCGTCGCTGGTGATTGGAACAAAACCAACGGGAGCGCTGCGAAGGAAGTTGCGACTGGAAGCTATACTTCCCGTCCCAGCAGTACAGACAGTCATTGGACTGGGAGTACTCATACTCGTGGTCGCCCTATTCGATGGGTTAAAGTACTTGACCATATTCTCGGTCGTCGGCTGCATGTCCACGGGAATACCGATAGTTACGTACTTTACGCCGCCCTTGTCGTTGACGAGAGACATCATGGGCGACGGTTCAAAGGACTCTTGGGTCTTTCTGCCTTCGATGGTCGGTGTAATGCACACCTGAGGCGGAGCTCTGGCTTGCGGAAGAGGCTGTGAGGGTCTCATGGTGCCAACAGTCGATGGTTTTCACAAAAAGATCACCTTGATGCTGAATTATGAGGTGGAGGCAAGGGAGAAAACCAAAAGAAAAAGACATTTCAAATTTTAAGTCGACCTTTCCATACCAAAAATCCAGAAAGAACCGGCTAAGAAAATCGAAACACAGTTTGCTATAAGGACATTGTGACTGTAATAATATTGTATAGTTACATTTTACTTTCGTAGATCCACGTCAATCAAGACTAGATACTGGTCATTCTCTCAAAATGCCAGCAGCTTGCGGCGGGATCAGGTGCGGAGAAATCCTTGGAACTTCAACCATGTTTCTTTCTGGCCGCTACACCGACTGACCTACAGTCCGACGCCTCATTCTTCCAAGTTCTTGCACTCACAATCACTGTTGCTTACCATCGGCTTTCCAACCGAGCTCTTCACATTTCGCCCTTCAACGAGAGCTTCTGTTTTGACGGTCTTCGACGAGTCGGACCTCGACCCAGACACCAAGCTTACTGCCCAGACTCGCACGTTAAAGGAACATCGATAGCAAGTGCAAGCTCTCGATCAAACGCACAAGAACGAGCTTTTGCATTCAAACTTTGCTTCGTATTGCCGAAAGTGGATGGAACGAAAGCCTGATGCTCTTTTATATTATACCATTTTCCGCGAGACGGAACCGAATCGAGGATTGCTTACGCGCTTGCTCTGTGGCTTCCGGGATTAAAGAGAACCCGTTCGAGGGAAGACTTTATCGGCGTAGCAACACGAATGAGAACGTTGTTCGTGCCGGATGCTATGCTTCAAGAAGAATGGCAACCTGAAATAATTATACCCACGATCCTCTTTATCACATCGCAGCGCTATCCCCACCGTGCTTGACGCAATCGCAGAAGTTGATCACTTGAAGATTCTCAGGGGAGGGGAGACATTGGCTAGAGAGTAAAACATCATGCTCTAGGCTCAGATATGACGGCTCGTTTGTGGTTGACACTCGTTATCATCGTTTCGATGAGCATGGCGAGAATGAGCGGGTACTCGTCGATGCTCGACAGCAACACGGGAGAATACTTGAATGATTGGTATGCGAGTACAGTAGAATACTGTTGCTCCGTAGTTTTCCTATTCGTATAGGTCGTAGCTAATAGAGCTCTAGCTTATGTATAGCAGCAACAGATACGGCAGCTAGTGAAACTTTTCTTTCGTGGATATTAGCTAGAGTCGAGGTGGAGCACCCGCAAGACAACCAAAGAACTCCACATGCGATCCACGCAGACAATCGACCAGTATCGTACGCAGCTCCGTGGCTGCCGTCTAAACTCGACCAGTATAGGCGCTGGAACTACAGCAAGCCGTCATCCATTCGCAAAATACTCCCAATAAGTAAAGCCCAAGGATACAGCTCGCGAGTGTCTACTCATTTTTCACGACGAACCATCTCCTGAAGGGATCTCCTGAAGGGGTTCACAAATAGATAAGTAGAACGACCGACAACAATTAGCGCACATCAGCCCGCCAGTTCTCACTCTGTTTACTGCGCCATTGCGGCATTCAAGCTATTGAGATACTCCGTCAAGGCTCGCAAGTGAATCAAGTCTTCATCGTCGTCTTCCATATCTTCATCTTGCATCATTTCGTTCAACTCGTCTTGCTTTGCTAAGATGGCCGTCTTGCCCATGGCGTTGGTAATCGAGGTATCCATGCCGGCCGTTTCCACGAGAAACTTGGCAGCCACCACCTTGTCGGCATAATGCAAGGCCGAATCGCCTTCGTTATCTACGGCATTGACATCCACACTACTACCAGCAGCATTACCAGCGGCATGATGAGCAGCAGCTTGGGGTGACAATAACCACTGCATGACGGCCACTTGGCTGTACGACGCGGCGGCTTGGAGCAGCGTGTACCCGTGTTCGTCGGCACACTGTGCTGTCAGTTGGAGTGTCGTCAAGGCGTGTTGCAGTAGCGGCACATTTCCTTCGGAAGCCGCCACCCATGGAGTCGAGTTGTCGACGGGCTGTTGACTGGCAGCAGCGGGAGCCAACGTTCGTCCGAGTCCAAAGGCGGCCGTCATGATACTACTTTGCGTATGTTCTGTGGTAGCGTCGTTCGTCGTTTCTTCTTCTTTAGTTTGCTTTGGACAACGTGTCGGTCTTCTTTATCGACTCTTCTATTTCCTTGAGTAGCTAAGAACTTGGTAAGATGGTGAGTATGGTCAATCCGTTCTTTACAACGCTTTGTTGCCTTCTTGTCCCTTATTGTCGTCGTCGTCGTCGTCGTCGCCGTCGCTCCTGCCTCGATTGTATGTGGCGTTTGGCCATCGTCTTCCGAGAAATCTGTTGGACGAGATGAGCTATGAGCTGAGTGAAGAAACGGAATGACGAGCAGACGATTGATATTTTCCCCGAATCTTAAACTTGGATCTTATTTTATTTTTCGTCGTCATCGTGTCACAAAAAAGATTGTGCGATGACCATGGCGACAGCGGCAATCCTCCAGAACTGGAGCTTAGAGGGACGCAACTACGTCGTCACCGGAGGCGCCAAAGGAATCGGCCTCGCCACCGTGCAAGCGCTTTTGGCCCACGGCGCCCATACGGTGTTCTTTTGCTCGCGGAGTCCCGCCGTCGAACTCGTCGCGTCGCTCCAAAAGGAGTATTGCCAGCAAACTATTAGCGCGGGTGAACCACAAACGGTCGTGCACGTGGCGTGTGATTTATCGACACCAGAAGGGCGCGTAAGTCTCGTGCACGCTGTCAAGGAGCATCTGGTCACGAACAGTTTGCACGGTCTCGTCAACAACGTCGGCGTCAACATTCGCCAGAGCATGGTGGAACAAACAGCCGACGAATACCACACGATCTTTCGCACCAATGTCGATTCGGCTTACTTTTTGTCAAAGCTCTTTCTAGAGCTTTTTGATACAAGTGGGGGTGCAGGAGCGACCATTGTCAATGTATCCTCGGCCGCGGGAGTCCAAAGTTCCGGAACGGGCATTGCCTACGGCATGAGCAAGGCGGCCGTGAATCAATTGACCCGTTCCTTGGCCTGTGAATGGGCCTCTCGGAATATTCGCGTCAATGCTGTCACTCCGTGGATGACCATGACTCCCATGCTGCAAGCCGCCGTGGAAAAGAATCCTGCTCAACTCGACAAGGTGCAAGCGTGGACGCCCCTCCATCGTTTGGCCAATGCTTCCGAAATTGCCGGACCAATTGTGTTTTTGTGCATGCCCGCCAGTAGTTATATTACTGGTCAAGTGTTGGGGATTGATGGTGGACTCACGGCGCAAGGCTTTGACGGGCCGTGTGTCACGCCCGAATCTTAAAGAGTAGTTTACTGTAAGCGAAAAAGAAAAAAATGGAAACTCCTGGCGGCTGCTATGGAATACAGAATACAGCGAGCAGGTATGTAGTATTGTAGCAGCAGTCTCTACTTCTCAGTAGTAGTAGCTATGTACGTAGATCCGTCTTAAAAGCAGCAAGCATACAAGTAGTAATACAGTTTTATTACAGTATTATGAATTATCTCAAGTAAGAGAAAGAGTCCTCGTCCATCGTTAGTGCTTGTTAATCTCGGCTTGAATCGTATTCTGTTCTGCCACAAGGTACTCTCGCAACTGCCCAAAGGCTCGGCTTCGGTGCGAAATGGCATCTTTCTCCTCCTTACTCATCTCTGCATATGTCTTATCGCCACCTTCAATCGGTTGAAAGATGGGATCCCACCCAAAATCCAACTTGCCCCGTGGCAGGACAATCGCACCAGCCGTTCGCCCGTCAAAAATCGCCGGCTCCTTCCCCGGACCCGTCGAAAAGGCAACAATGGTCTGCGCGTAGCCAGTCTTGTCGGTATATCCTTCAAGCATCTTGTTGAGGCCTTCGTGACCACACTTTTCGAGAAAGAACTTGATGTAAGGCCCTGGCAGCCCATTCAAGGCGTTGAAGCAAAGAGATGTATCTTCGGTGATTACAGCGCCTTGCACCTTTTCAGCCGCCAGCTTGCATTTTTCCTTGGCAATCATGACTGGATCGCCTTGCAGTTCGGGCAGATCAACCTTACTATTGGTCAAATGATACGGCATCTCGGTGGAAATCTCCAAGTTGGTGCCAAGGATTCGTTGGACTTCTTCCAATTTATTCGCGTTCCCAGTAACAAAAGTAACAATCGCAAGGCCCTCCTTGTTTTGTTTTTGCTTCTTTTTGGGAGGTTCGATTCGATCAATCGATGCTATTCGCACCGAGTGCAGTAGATCCGCTACTCCAGGGTCTGGAAGGACCAAATCAGAGCAAGTCACAATCGCTGCTCGCGCATCATTGTATAAACACGCCTGGTCGAAGAGACGGTTGGTCGCAAGGGCCATTCGCGCTCGCTCGTCGGGATCGTAGCACCAAAGCAACTCCAAAGCCTTCCACGCAGGTTCTGCGTGCAGCAATAGATAGGTGTTAGCTGAATTCTGCTGAAACGAATAAGCGCCAAGTGTGGTCGAACATGCCAATCGACAAGAAATCAGCAGAACCAAATGCTTGCGCTCTAGCTCGGTCAGTTGGTAAACTGCATTGTAGCCACGAAGGACGGCTGCGGCAGCCGACAATGATCGGTTCGACTTTCCGTACGTGCTGAGCATGGAATAAGCCATGGCAATTGAAACGTCCAAGACTCGCCAACTAGTACAGTGAAAAAGAACAGAAACAGTCGCAGTCGCAGTGTGTGTGAGTATATAGTAGAATGTATGAATGCCTTCGTCATGAAACATCTCCACTCGTCAAGAGAGTCATGATAGCGTTGACAATCCGGTGCTTTAATTCCGTGGTTCAGTATAGCTCTTCGAAATTGGAGTCCCCGACATGGCATATCCGACAGAAACCTCCGACGATAGTTTTATCGATCGGGCGATTCCATGTCAGAAGGCCAGAGACTCTAGTTGGATGAGCAGTATGGTCCAAGAGAGAACGATATTGACCAACAACGTACCTTTCGACTGAATCTCCAAAGTCGATCACCCCCGTCACTTGAAAGTCGCCATCCAGCAATACATTGGCATCATTGAAATCCCCATGGTTGATTCCCTTGCGAAATTCCTTTGCGACCCCCGTCTCGAGCAGTGTACTGGAGAATGCGTCAATCACCGATTCCACTAGCCGGCGTCGCTTGTCATCGGTAACGCAGTGGGTAAAGGATCGTAGCTCGGCTGTATTTTTGCCGTCCCACTGGTGAAAGCGCCGAGCTGCCGTCAGTAGACTCTCGTCGAGATTCAGCTCATCGTGCTGTTGCTGTTGATCCTGCCTGAGTTTGTGAGGAGTCAAGAGATCCAGACTCTTGTCAATCTTTCCCAAAAGGCGACCCGCATCGGCCAAGCACTCCAAAGGTAACAGCTTCATGTCTGCCATGGGTCTTCCCGGTACCCTGTGAACGAGCCAAGCAAGCAAGCACGTAAGCAAACGAGTTGTTTGTGAGTTGAGGTGCGAACGAGAGAGTCATGCGGCAAAGTTCAGCGATACAGAATATATGTGAATACATGTACGTACCAAAAGAAGAGTCGGACCACCAAGTCTGTTGGACTGTGTTCCGCCGAAGAAACTGAAAGATTGTGAACTGTGAGAGGTATCTTGGAATCGATGGGGAGAATCGGTGCCGAGGTTTGAATGCCTTGGCTCGTCAAGACTTGCATGACGGCCGTTTGCAAGTGGATGACGGAGCCTTGGTGGCCTGCTTTATGGTAGTCCCCGTCGGCTGCTTGTACGGTCTGTAGATAGTCTCGTGATTCCACGCCATTGTGGATCTTTAACAGATAACTTGTGCCAGCAATCTCGACCAAAAAGTTGCAATCGTCGTACGAGTCCAACTGGCGAACGATCTTGATGGAAGAATGGTCGTCCGCCTTGGCGTAACTCGTTTGGAGAACCTTTACCACGTCTTGCTCCGTTGCTGTTGGCTTGAGGACTTTGCGCATCTCCTCGTCACTGGGAGTGCTGCCAATCTCGGCAGTCTCCATGGCGGGTGGTGGTGGTGGTTGAACACCTGTCTACTACCGGTACTTAAGATTGTAGATTGTGCGGCTTGGAGGCAAGTCTGAAATTGGCAAGTCCATTTTCCTCGAAAGAGCCAATCAGAATCACGCCCAAAGCGTATCTTGCTAAAGATAAGATACAGGCGATCTTTCGAACGAACGGCTAGCTACGAATGGCCAATAAGCCATGGCCCATGGCAACAATGCAACACAAACACTAGACTACCTCCTGGTAATACGTGCACGCACAGTAGTCTCGCCCCAAACCAACATTCACCATGACGGATCAAGTCCGCACCGCTCATCTCCTCATCAAGCACACGGGAAGCCGTAATCCCGTGTCTCGTCGCACTGGAGAACAAGTCACGCTGGCTCCAGCCGATGCCATGAAGGAGCTCCAGCACTACGAGCAACTCATTCAAAAGGAAGGTGTCGCGGCATCATTTCCCAAGTACGCCTTGGAGCGCTCTGATTGTTCGTCCTGCAAGCAAAAGGGAGACTTGGGATTCTTTGGACCCGGTCAAATGCAACGACCTTTTGAAGAAGCCTCCTTTGCGCTGCAGGTGGGTCAAATGAGCTCGATTGTGTCCACGGATAGCGGGTATCACCTCATTTACCGCATTGCCTAAAGCGTTCACTTTTGGTAGGAAAAGGTACAATAGATATTATTGCAGTAGAATCCTCTGTTATACTGTGTCACTTCCGAGCTTTTTATATCTCTGGTTATCGATCTGTTCAAGGCTGTGCTATAGATAATATACGATACTTGTCTCTTGAGCTCTAGTCTACTACAAAAAGTCATTCGCAGATGGGGTAATTTAGTTTGGTTTTAAAACTAGAGGAAGGAAATACGCCATATATAGTTTAAACGCCATAGTTGTCGTTGCTCAACAGACTTCGAACAATGGCCTCGGTCTCGTCCAGTGCTCGGTCCAGTTCCGAATCCATATCGCCACTGCTTGTTGTTGCAGAAGTCGCAGTCGCGACTGTACAGGTCGAAGGCGCTCTTGCTGGTAGACTTGGCTCTGACATGGACCATGGGCTCACGGTACCATATGAATCATTTTCCTTTTCAAAGGCAAAATCCGTAAAGACAGTCCTTGGACTGTTGCTCTTGGAGACTCGGACGGCCTTGCCGTTGCGATCGAACACTGAGTTGCATTCCTTTTGGATATGTTGCAGCAGCTGACCCGTCTCTTGTTGCCACTCGATTCTTGCAGAGACCTCCTTGACGGACTGGCTTTGTTGTTCTGCCTCAATGCGTCGTTCGAGGTGACGAATCCGATGTTCCAAGCGCTCTCGTTCAGCAACCTTTTCTTGGACTTGTTGCCTTGCTTCCGAGGTGGAGCGCTGGCTCTCCTCGGATTCTTGCGATAACTGCAAAGCGAAAAGCGAGAATGTGAGAGACACGAAAGGTGGAATCGAGAGAACTACCCACCACCACCACAATGGCAACGTACCCTCTGGAGTTCGTCCGCATGTTTGCGTTCCAACTCGACAATCTTGGCATCGTACTCGGATTGGAGTCGGCGCTTGTAATCCTTGCTACGCGAACTCAGCTCAGCCTTGGCAGTTTTGATGACGTCCTCCAACGAATTATTGTGTTTCGTGGACAAGGCACCCTTCTCGGCCTCGTGTTGCGCTTTGAGGCGGTCCATTTCGTATCGATAGTCTCTCACCAGCTTGGCACGTTCGGCAGCGTCGCGAATGCGAACGACGCGTTCGGTGATTACCTTGTTGCTACCGCCGCCGCCATTTGATCCCAGTGCGTAATCGTTGGATGCATGGGACTCGCATTCCCGTAAGGCTGAAAAGGTATCGACTTGGGGGAAATCGGTTTGGCAATCCACATCGCGGCGTGAGCGATGACGCTGGACGAGTTCTTTTCGGAGTGCCACCTTTTCGGCCCGCAGCGTGCTGTTCTTGCCATTGGCATCGCTCAACAGAGCCTGCAGGTGATCGACCTCTTCTTCCAAGGCTGCAGTGCTGGCGGATGCATCTGCATTCTCCTTGTTGCGCTGGTTGCTGTTCTTGCTAGTAGTGGCTTCCTTCAAGAGCGCCCGCAAACGATCCACCTCGTCCTGCAACTTGTCCCCTCTGGACAAAGACTCGGCAGCTTTCTTGTCACGAAGATTACTACTCTTGTTCGCGCCTTCCTTCAAGAGACCACGGAGCCGATCCACCTCGGCTTGCAACTTGGCCACCTTGGCGGCCGCTTCGGCAGATTCCTTGGTTCCGCTGCGGCTCTTTTCCATCACGACAGCCTTGAGACGATCATTCTCAAATCCAAGGGACGAGACATCTTTCCGCGCGGTGGCTAGTTCGGCTTGAGATTCACTCTTGGTCGTCTTGAGTTTGTTGGCCGTCTCCTTTTTTAGTTCACGCATCTTGCTCTGTGCGTCTTGTAGCTTGGTCCGTGCGGCCTCGACTTCTTGAACTGATTCGTTCCTGCCAGCCGTGTCGCGATCGAAACGATTCTTGGTGTCTTGCAGTTCCTTTTGAAGACGCTCGTTTTCTCGCTGCACGCTGTTGCGTTCGGCTATCGACTGATCCTTATCTATTGCTACCGACTTGATCTGCGATTGTAGGCTTTGCTCGAGACGTCCAATCTCTTTCTTGGCGTCGGCAAGTCCGGTGGCCGCCTGCTCCTTCTCCAGCGCAATGGCTTGCACTCTTCTTTCTAGTTCTTGAACGAGGCGCGCATTCTCTAACGTAGTCGTTTCTTGTCCTTGCTGCAGTTCTTTGACGAGGCGTCCACTTTCTTTCTCCAGACGTCCAATCTCTTTCTTGGCGTCGGCAAGTCCGGTAACCGCGTGCTCCTTTTCCAGTGCAATGGCTTGCACTCTTCGTTCCCATTGCTGCGCGAGAAGCGCACTGTCTAGCGCAGCCGCTTCTTTTCCTTGCTGCAGTTCCTCAACGAAGCGTCCACGCTCTTGTTGGACAGTGACAAGCTGGGCCACCGCCGCATCCCGCTCCACCACGACAGCCTGAAGTTTCACATCCGCTTGCTCTTGCTCGAGTTGTGCCCGTTGCTGGACCGCACTAAGTTGCGACGTTACAGTATCTCGTTTGGTCTCCATGGCTTGCAGCTTGACTTGCATGCGAGACTGGCCTTCTTCCGTCTGCACCAGCCACTCTTGCGTGCCGTCCAAGTACTCTTGGACGCGGTCTTCCAAGGCCTCATTGTGCGTCTCCAGTTGCTGCTGGTGTTGTTGCAAGTCGTGAATTTGTTGTTGTAGATCTTGTTCGCGTTTTGTCGCTGCAGTGGCGTGCTCGGTAGCCTGTTGCTCATGCTGCTGCCGCTGGTCTTGAAACGTGTGGCACTCGGCTTCCAAGGCCTTGTTTTCTTCCTCCAAGAGATAGAGGGTTTGGTTGGATTCTTGCAGCTTCTGCTGGAGACTTTGGACCACGGGTAGCAGAGATTCTTGCTGCGGATGCGTTGTAGCTACTGGCGTTGTAGCTACTGACGTTGTAGTATTCGTTGGCACGGGCGTCCACTCGGCCAAAGACGACAAGGAAAGTCTCACTGCTGGAGGGGCTGGAGTTTGTTGTAGGGTACGGCGCATGCGACGCTCCAAGGACCGATCCGAATAAAAGGTATCGATGCTGCGATCGTTGCCAGTGGAATTAGTACCACGAGAAGTGGTCATTCGCACCTCGGAAAGCGGCGGTGGCTGTGCAGAGTCTCCTTTGCTAGTGCGGTCGTCGTCATCATCATCAACGTCGTTATTGCGTTTGCTGCGAAAGGTTCTCTTTTGTCCCATGTTTTCTCCACTAAATAGAGACGACGGAGGCGGAGAATACGGCGACGGAGCGTCTGGGAGAGACGGAAGACTATCGTCGTCCTCGTAGCCATCGTCTGGCTCCACAAAGAGCGCATTCTTCCCCACTAGCAGAGGCGTCTGTTGGTGCCGACGACCGGGAGTATTCACATTCATCATGGGAAAGCCAATGGGAGCTGGAGGAGCCATCTGAGCCGGTTCTGGCGACTGATCCGTATCTGCCTGGCTCTCATCGTCCATACTGACGACACCGTGTAGGCGCAAGGCCTCTCCTTTCGTCCTGGCGACGCTCGTCATGGTCGATCAAAGCTTTGGAAAATAATGCCGATGAGAGACAGACACGAGAATGGAAAATGTGATCTGAACGGAAACATTTACTTAGGGCATTTTGGCCGGCGCGATTCTCCGTTTTGAATGATGCGATGAAACGTGAGTTGTGACTCCCAGTCACGAGACCTAAGCAACCGATCTGGATTGTAGTCTAGTGGCATCCATAGATTCATTCCATCTGTCTAGACTAGTAGGTCGCAAACGCCTAGCTATATCTAGATGGGTGCTAAGCTTATACGCGTGACAAGCCCAAGTATGTGGCTGCGCGCAGCTAGTGTACACAAAATGCTGGAAGAAGATGCATGGGCCGCAGAGTCTCTGTCTATCGATTCGGACAGCTATTCGCAAAGTGACCAGGCTGTCCACAATGATAGCAAACGTTGCCTCCACCACCACCACCATTGTTGTTGTTACCTCGAACGGGTTCGTTTCCCCTTCCTCGTCCAGTTGCGGCACCGGATCCCCTACCGCCACCACGTCCCCTGGCACCACCACCCCCACCGCGTCCTCCACCAGTCCCTCGTTGCTGTCGCGGCTGAGCCATTACTTGATTCGGTTGCGGAAGCGAAATATGCATATCCCGTCGAAATTCAACGTCGCAAAGAACGCAGACAGTGCATTCTCTTCCGAGATGCGACGGAACGCTTCCTGGTTTCCAAACAAAATGAACCTTGCGGACGACACGGGCTCCAGTGGAACACGCTGGACACACGGTATCTTGATTCTCGTCGCCAGAGGGAATCGACACTACCTGGCACTCTTTGGGAAGCCATATAGTGTAGGGACAGTTGGCTTGGCCTGGCGTGTACTTGTTGCAAGACAGAACGTACCCTCGAGACGTTTTGCGCAAGTTGACCTTGCCGGTACTGTCGGCACCAGCCCTTCCACCGGGAGGATGGCAAAACGGGCACGTTAATACTTCAACGTCACCCCCAGGAGTGCCACTAGCCAACGCGCAAGTGGCGTGCCGACACGAAAAGCAACGAAACTCTCCACCACCCTGAGCACCGCCGTGTTCCCTTGGTGGGTCCGAAAAGCATTTCGGACAGACGTGGTATCCGTTCCCCTCGTACCCCTCGCCCCGCATCACTTTGATCACTTGATAGTTGCAGATTGGGCACTTGATAGGTGGACCTCCATTGTCGTTTTCCGTCTTGGGTTGTACTTCTCCCCGAGGGAGGTTCCAACCGGCACGACACGTGTCGCAATAAACTAGCTTGCGTCGTGAGGCGTTTCTGCCGGTGCCACGAGCATTTCGCTCCTGCTTGAGCGCCATTTGATTGTGGCAGATTCCACATCCACTAAAGTTCGCTTGCACGACTTGCGTCGTGTCATTGCTGGAGCCAAGTCGCGAGAAATGACGCCCGACGGCTTCGTCCAGCTTGTGGGCTTCTTGGGTGGCAGTGTCGTAGCACTGACGCATCTTGGCCAAGATGGGGACCATGATTTGCTCCTTGGTCTTTCGACCAGCCGCCACATGGTTGCATTCAGCTTCCATTTCGCGTCTTAGATCAGGTTTGTTCAGCTGATACCCCATGCTGTTGTAGCCTTCCACCAACGCAATCCCCAATTTGGTTGGGTGGAACTTTTGGTTGCCGTCCTTTCGGGCGTACTCGCGATCTTGAATCGTGGTGATATGTTGCGCAATCGTTGCATCGGTACCGATTCCATTGCGGTCCATCAGCGTAATGAGCTCAACTTCCGAAATGGACTGTGGCGGTGCCGTTCTTCCGTCCTTCATGAGGAGAGACGTCGGTGTAATGCGGCTACCAATTTGAACCGGCGGCAGCTCCCCTTGTCCGGTAGACCAACGCTCCCACGGATGATAGATCTCCAACCAGTTCTTTTCCAAAATCATGAGACCCTTCGCAGTAAAGTCTTCCGACGCCATTCGAACCGTCAGTTGCGTCTCTCTTCCGACAGCGTCCCTGGAACAACAAGCTAGATAGTGCTTGACAATCAATGTGTAGACGCTGCGTTGGCGTTGGTCACCAATACTGTTGGGGTCAACAGCTTTACAAGGCGTAATGGGAGGATGCGCTTGATCATCGTGTTGACCAGCTCGAGGCAATTGAAAGTTGTTGTTTGTCAAGAGCTTGGATGCGTAGGCTCCCAGCTCACCGTCGACACTGGAAAACTGCTGGATCAAGGGTTGGTGTTCAAACTCGGGACGAAACTTTTCCGTCTCCGTTCTTGGATAGCTAATGTATCCTTGCTGGTAGAGCTCTTCGGCAATCTGCATGAGTTGTTCACTACCAATGCGGAGATACCGTGATGCCTTCTTTTGGAGTTCGACCGTGGCCAGCGGAACCGGCCGCCACTTGTTCTTTGGGCGACCCGACAGATGCGTCACTACGCCTTGACCAGCCTCGAGACACGATTCGTACAAGATCAAGGTCAAGGTGGGATCATACAAGCGTCCACGTTTCCACGCCAGCGTAATGGGGCGACTGGCACCTCCCGGCGGACCAGTAGCACTATCTCGGCTGGATCGGTCCGGATCGGGCACGCGCAAACTGAGTTCCAAGTACCAAAAGTCCTCTGGCACAAATGTTTCAATCCGAGCCCACCGTTCCACGACGAATCCCAAGGTTGGAAACTGGCAGGGTCCGTAACTGACCACTCCTTGTTCCGCAAAACCGTCAAACTTCTTTTGCAATCGCAGTGTTTGAAAGCGCGTCAAGGCGGCTCCCACGCGCAAATCCAATTCACTCCGGGCCTGCACGGCCGCGACAAAGGATTCGTTGAGGCGATCCAAACTTTGCAAGGCTCGTTGGATTTCGCCCGCTAGTACGGTTGAAAAGCGCGCGCGATAGACTTGCGGGTGCAAGCGCGGATTCGCTCCCACACACACGGCGCGCACCTCTTCCCCAATGGCTTCGCCTTCGCGATCGCAATCCAGCCACAATACCAATACGTCACACCTTGCCGACAATCCACAAAGCATGCGTTCGAGTGGCTGCATGTCGTCTCGGTAGCTTGTTTCAATGGGAGCGTCAAATAGAGCGACTGGGTCACATTTGGACCATCCGTAGGCGAGTGGAAAGTCTTGCGAGGCCAAGTGGCCTCGAACAGACGTTGTAATCATTGTGTGCGGTTCATCTGGACGATAAAAGTGGGGCCATGGTTGCAATGTGTATGTTGTGAGAGATTCGAGTATATTAATACGCTCACACGCAGCGACCCCGTAGCTGGGTATATACTGTACAACAGGATACTTACTGGGCCCTTGCACCATGCGACCGTGTCCTTGGGCGTAAACGGAGGGGAAAATCACGTTTTCGTGGGTAAATATCTGCGCGGCTTCTCGTCGCATGCCTCGGTCCTGGGCGCCTTGCATGCGTGCAATCACGGCCGCCAAAGCGCGAGCGACCGACGGCTTTTCGGCCACGTTGAGAACGACCGGGGGACGATTGTTGTGCGGGCCCGCCATTGTATATTATTGTCGTACTGTATTGTCGTTGTGACTACTGTTCGATATGCACTTTGCAAGAACCAATAGACACCGTAAGGCGTTCTTTAAGGCCTTGAAAGGACAGGGAGAGGATGCGATTCGCTCCGAGTGCAGCAGGTTCGTGTCAGTACCACCCAAGTCTCCAGCAGACGCTTGGACTTTGCCGGCATCGTCCAAATATGGTATAATGGTCAATGGTCAATAATGGTCGTCGTCGAAAGGTGCTCGAAATCTGAAATTAAATTCGCTTTTCAATTTCTCAACGGAAGAAACGGAAAAAGAAGGTACTGCAAGATCTATACAAATTAAATGCTATAGTGCTGTAGTACACAGGGGTTGTGTACTATACGTAGTATTCTCCGTTTGCTGCTACATGTATCAATAGTCTACCAATAGTATCCGGACTGTTGACCATGACGGACGATCTCAAGCCTGGTACGATACGTTCAAATGTTGTTCCCGTGCAGTACCACACAGACAGTAGGCGTCTCCTCTAACCTACAGTACTAGTTAGTCAAGTCTAGTTAGATTGCTCACTTCCCCTCTTTCTCTATTCCCAACAGGCCAAAAGTTCCCCACGCCAACGCCTGGCTTTGGCGACCGCGTGTTTTACGAGACGCTCTTGCGGCAGCGTCCCGACTCGGCCATGGCGCAGGAATGGTACGGATTTACAGTGTGTCTTGTACAACCCGAGTCATCGTTTGGAATACTCGCTCACTCATACTCAATCATACTTACCCATCACCTTGCTACAACGCAATTTTACCCTTGTCCAATAACTACAGGTGCGTCAATTACGGGGTCTTGCCGCACGAACAAGCCGAGAAGTTGTGCAAACTCGTTATGGATCGCAAGCGCAAGATTCGTCTCGCGGGGGGAGCCGTGGCGTCGCCAGTGGGCAAGGATCCGGCCCGAAAAAAGAAAAAGAAGGCGAGAATTTTAAAGGAAGAAGCTGTGGATCCAGACATGGCGGCGTCGGGTGGCGATGGTATTGGAAGAGCCATGCTGTAACAAGGGAGACTACTGAACGTCGTCGTTGTTGAGGATTTTAAAAGCTTTACTTACTTGATAACCATTATCATCATCATCATCATCATCATGACAATCATTAGATCCTTGTAGCGCTCGTGTCGTACCAGGTTCGTAGCATTACTGTAGATATTTTTGTTGTTATTAGTTTATTGCAAGGGTATGGTGTATACTGTAATGTCGTTGCTCGTGTCGGCCACAAAGAGACTCGACGGAAAGACGGGATCTCGACCGCGGCTGCTTACCATCCAGTTGGGCTTGTTGGTGCCGTGCGAGATACTGCACAGGACTCGAGGCTGGTCAGTGTTGTCCGTGTCGAGCGACAAGTGTCTCATTTGCTTGGCGACGCTGCCCGTGCCCGTCGTATCCATATCCATATGCATATGTGTATCCTCGTCATGCCCTCTAGGTGCTACATTTAGTAGTCGAGAGGGATCTACCGCTCCTTCCCCGGCCAACAAGCTACCCAAATCCCACAGGTGAATGGCGCCATCGTTCCCAGCCGTAACCAGTAATCGATCCTGCGCCGCCACGTGCGACGACGATGACGGCGCTTCCAAACCACTGTCACCACTAATAGCAGCAGCCGACCATTCCGGAAAGATGACACTCGCGAGAGCACCCCCGTGCTCTTCCAATCGCGCTGCCAAGACCAAGGACCGATTCTCCGCTTGCAGCAAACAACAGCTACCGTCTCCACAGGCGGCAGCCAACAAACGACCACTCGGACTCCACTGCAAGGCGTGCACCATGGGTGGGTTGCACACTTGATTGGCTGCCGCGTCTGTATTGGGAATGGTCAAGACCGATAGTGCTCTCTTGGGCTTGTTCACGTCCCACAGTTGGACGGTGCAGTCCGTGCCGCCGCTGGCCAGTTCCAGATTCTTGCAACGAGGTCGAAAGGCTACTGAAGTGACCATGGCATCGGCCGAGGCCTGACCGTGCGGCAGTACTCTCCTTCGCTTTATTTCGTTTGATATATTGACAGGTCGTCCATCTTTGGTGGGTTGCAAGCAATCCGTCACGCGAACGCTTCCGAAATCGTCGGCGGCGGCCAAATGCAAGGGTCGGCCTCGACGAACGGGGGAAAAGGCAATCTGATTGACTTCGTCGGTTGATTCCAGAACGGTTGAAAGATCCCAAGCTGGTGCATCCAATACGACAGGCGAATTCGCTTTTCGCAAGTCGTACGCTGCGACAGTACTATCAGTCGACAGGTAAACGGTCAAGTCACGAGCTAATAATAATGACGGCACATCATTCTGTCGCTCCCACGTGGGCCCAAACGCCACCGAAAGAACTTCTCCGGAAGCCTGGATACACAGCGAGGCTCTGCAACTGCTACTGCTGTTACTGGAGTGATTCATTCTCAAGTCCCAGAGTCGCGCCGTGGCGTCCTCTGCGCCCGACAAGAGACAGGCCGCTGTCACAAATGGCGAGTGATGGTTATTGTTGGCATGATCATCGGATGGAGCGCTGCTGCTGTGATCCAAGCAGAGAACAGCTCCCTGGTGCCCCTTGAGCTTGGTGGACTGAGACTGAATCACCGACATGGTCTTGAATGCGGCGGCGTCTTGTTCATGCCTTATATCCTATACTACTGTTATCTACGAGTAGATACGTCGAAGGTAGTCTAGTCTAGACTAGCGGTAATATGTAATGTGAATGGATGATGATGAATGGATGAATGAAGCGAAGGTCGATGGTCGATGGTCGATGGTCCGTGACTGACTACGATGGACTGACTGACTCGACTCAACGCCTATTTTTTCCGTTCCGTTTCTTATTTCTTGCGATCGACCATGGCAATTATATCAATGGCGAAGTAAGCACTGTGAAGCAATAAGTAAGGATCCCAACCAACCCAAAATATAGACTGTAGCATGCCTGCATCACAAACAACGACAAACGAAGACGTTTTCGTTGTGAACGAATCGTCACGAGAAAATTGCGGCTTTGTCTCGCACGTGCTCCTTTGCCTTTTGTCGCTCGTATACCTGCTTTGGGTGTGGGTGCCCGACGAAACGTTGCAAGCTGCCGACATTACCTACTACCCAGAAAAGTCTTGGGCCATTACAGTACCCATGACACTTATTGGCCTCTTTGTTGCGACGCCCGTTGCGTATGCTTTCGTCAATACACTTTCGGTCCCCTCGGTGGATTCAATGGACACGATTGTCGACAAGTATACGCGGATACAAAAGCCGCAAGCAGTCGCACCGACACGGTAAGCACTACCGGTATGGATGTAAAAGCTCGTTGCCGCCCACAATTATGAGTGTCGCTTTCACGCTTGCTAACCAATACTTATATACCTTCAACGTCCACATTTTATAGCAACAAATCCAGTGTACCAGAGATTTACGATTTGGACATTTCCACAGTGAACGATCTAATGACCCAAAGATAGACACAGACGAGAGATTACAGTAGCTAGGGGTAGGTGGTTAAGGTAAACATATTTACTCCTAATAATATCTGAACTTGTGTCGTCAATTAGTCAAACGGAGAAAAGCAATCGGTGCAACTATTCATTCATTCATTATTCTCGTGTACATGCATGTGCAGGCAGGGCGTAACTTGACTTTAAACGCGCGACACTCAGTCGCAAAGTTCCGCCAAGTCTTGCAAGTTGGGGTCAAAGCCGCCCAAGGCGTCCCACAAGAACTCTCCCAAGACAATGTCATCGTCCTCGGAAGCGGAGCCGCTGCTTTCATTGTATCCCGATGACGCCGTGTCCGTCACTGACATGGGCGTTGCCGACGGGGCGGTCCGACAAGGAGGAGAAGAGGCAGCCGTCTCGTCCCAAGAAACATTTTCCAAAATAGTATCAGCACCAGTCATGATCTTCGCTGCGGGAAGAGTTGGTTAAGGTGGAGGATGATATTGGCTGAACTTGCTGTTAGCGTAACAACAAAGCAGACTTTCATCCATTAGAGGGTGATCGCGGACCAAGCGGCTGTTGGTCGAGGAATCATATTCATAATGTGCTGATGCTTTTGGGAAACATATTCTTGGTGAGAAGACGACTGGACGTCGCCGTCTAAGTAGAAGGACTCGCCGATGGGAGGAAGAGGCATTCCTCCTTCAGACGAAAGTTCAGGAGACGGTGTGGCCGAGACGACGGAACGTGAGTTCATCAAGTCTTGACGCATGTGATCGGGTGTGAAGGAGTCATGATGATCCGAGCCAGACGACGCCGCGGTGGTTTCCAGCTCCATAATCCTGTTGACAGCTACCGCATACTTGGACTGGAGGCCTTGGACTTGTGATTCGAGTTCATCGATGCGATCACGTGTCTTGCGGCGAGACTCGGCGGCACTCTCGCGGTTCCGAACGCGACGAGCTTCCTTTCGCCAAGTCGCAAGCTCTTCTTTATTCATGGGAACACCTGGAATGTAACGAGCTTGCTTCTTGATTCCACGAACGGAGGGCTTTCGCTCACCAAACGTGGATCCTTCTTCTTCGTAGGAGTCTTCATCGTCGTCATCCAAGCGTTGACGCTTGGAGGAAGAAGCTTCGTCGCTCTCTTCCCCTAGCTGCATGGCGCGGAGCTCCATGCGGTGCTTTCGCGCGAGTGCTGGGTCTTCAATGCGTGCCAAGTCGATGTTCATGGTCGATGCAGAAGTAGTGGAGAAGATCAGAACAACCGAAGTCGATATTATTGTGAGCTTATGTGGTTGACTTCCGAGAAATGGGTGCACGACTCGAGTGCTCTGCGTCACTCACAGCCTTTACCAAACAGAAAAACGGCAGCTTGGATGTCAGAACTCCAAAACGCCACGCGGCGATTTTGGACTGGATAATAATACAGTACTGTATGAATGGATGTCGTACGGCACTCTACTACTGTAGCGTACTTACGTAGCTACCGTATCACGACTTTGGATAGTCTCGTCTCTCTAGGTCTTAAACTATAGCTGCCGTACAGGAGCCGACCACCTCTAGCAGTAGCCCAGACTAGTCATTAAGCCGCACAAACGACTTGCCAGCGGGATACTGAAGCCAGTTACTTGGCGACCAGGTTACGCCTCCACCAGGTCCTTCCACCAAATGCAACTGAAAGGTATGCCTTGGTCGATCGCTGTAGTTTGGGAGTGACAAGTGGTCCAGCTCTCCTGCAAACACCACCAAGTCCCCAGCCTTGCACTCTACTGGAATAAAGCCAATTTTCAGCAGTCCTTTCCAATCCCCCAGAGGCAACTTTCCTTCCCAATCTACCGCGTGTTCATACAAGTCCTCCATGAGAAGCTTGGGTTGCGAAGTATCGCCCACGGCATTATTACTCCGGGCTTGGATAGCGTCGGCACCAAAGTGAGCGGGATTCTTTTTGAATTGGCGTCGAACCGGCTCTCGGTGTGACTTGGGGCGGACCCAGAGACAGCCATTGTCGACCGTGGAGTCGTCGAGAGCGAGCCACAAGCCGAGACATGATTGTTTGGCAGTGGTATAGAGAAAGGTGCTGTCTTGATGGGAGTTTACGACTCCACCGGTTCGTGCTTGTTTGAATATATACATGCCTTGTGGCGCTACAGCGTCCTTCCAGCCGAGATCTGTTACAAGCTCCCGTACCTTTGCGGAACGGCAATATTCGTTAAAGACTCCTGGCTGCAGATGCAAACCATGACCGACCTTGTTGAGAGCTGTGAGCTTGTCTTGTTGGTATTGTGGTAAGAGAGAGGAGCCATCGGTATCTAATGCAGCAGGCTCGGCAAAAAAGTGAGTCTTATTGGCTGATTCGAGGAAGTAATCGCCTCGGGCCGCGAATTGATCCTCGTCGGTGCCGTTGCAGTCCAATAAGCCTTGGTCTGGATTCCATTCGTCCACCAACTCCTTCATTTTATGTTTCATGGCGGCACACTCTGCAGCTGTGGCAAAGCTAGAAACATGACGAAAGCCTGCCGTGTCGAAAAAGAGGCAAGAAGCCGTTCGAGAAGCGCTTCTGCTGTTGTCATTATTTTGAATCCAAGAATCGGGCGTCTTCAAAGCGGACTCTTCAAGCAAGGTTGCCAATACTTCCTTGGTCGTTCGACGAATACAGTCCTTTCCCACGGCATCGATACGCTCGCCCTTGATTTTGGGTGAATCTTTCATTGTTCTGAGTGTAACGACCATGGTCGATCCTACATGTATGATATGGTCGATCTTTACGACTGACTCTATCTTTACCGTACCGGTACGCTGAACGGAAAATGAGAACCCTTTAACCGAAGAGACGGAAAAAGGTATTCAGAATTCAGAATCCAAATGATTAGCTAGAGTATATGGAAACCCGGAAAAGAGAAACGGATGGATCGAGCTTCAACGTGGAGGACCGACCGCCTTCCCCGTGAAAGGCAGCGAAACGCTTCGTCGTCACAGCGTTCGACATCGACACGCAATACGCCATCGCACCCTGTCTGTGCCACCTTGGCTTTAATTCATCCATTCTTTGTGAACGCAGTATACTCTGTAACCATGGCGGAGGAAGCAGCAGACCCGGCGGAAGCTCGCAAGCGCCGCAAGGCTATTATTACTTCGCAACGGCAAGACAACGAAACCGAAGCGCAACCAGCCGCGGCATGCGACGCTTCGCAGTCGGCGTCTCTCCCAGAAGAAGAAACGAATGCGAGCAATGATACCAAAGCCGTCGCAGGAAAACTTTCCAACAAGCGCCATGCTCCAGATGACGAATCCGTATCTAGTAGTAACAATGGTAAGGACAAGAAAACGCAGATTCGATACGATCCAGAAGTTCCAATGTCCAAGGAGCAACTCGCGGTTTGGAGACGAGAAGCTCGCCGTGTTCGGAACAGAGAGAGTGCCGCGGCTAGTCGTCAGCGCATTCGAAGTCGCATTACCGAACTCGAGGACGAAATTGAAGACTGGAAGAGCAAGTATGAGCAAGCGCAACAACGTTTGGCGGCTCTGGAGCAGGTGGCAGCTTCGCAAGAAGCTGCGGGCGGTCCGTCCGCCAAGGTCTAATCTGACGGCGGACCATGTCAGGTCATGCCAACCAAGAACAAAAACAGGGACAATGAGTCGAGTCAAACTGTTGGGGATGGGACCCAACAACCAAGAGAGCAGTCAATGTGTATGTCAGTCTTATGCGTCTGAAAAACGTAGTGTAATCTAGTCGTTCTATTTCATATTGGAATACTGTATTTATTGTACCAGGTATGCGCGCGCGTGTGTATAAAAAGGTATCTAATTTACATCTGGATTGGTCCATCATCGTAGGAGCCGGCGAGCTAGTAGCTAGGTATCGTATCAAGAGCGCTACTTGACGAGAGATCGAGTATCGAGCTCGGATAAAGCAACTTAACCTCATCTTGTCGACCGTTGGCACTTTCACTCGGCTCCTCGCCAGCTTTTTTCGCCTTATGACTTTTTGTGCGCCGGTGGCAGCACTTCCTTGGACATACCTCCAGCCCATTCGGACGTTCCTTGTGAATACTTTTCTTCTTTGAGCTCTTTGCATCGCTTCTTGTAATAACGACTCTTCTTGTGGTTGGCCAGCGCCGTGTCGTCGGTAAAGTGCTTGCCCGTTTCGACACAGTAAAATTGACCACCACCGGGCAGTTCATCGTCGTACTGAAAATCAATGGGCTTTCCAGTCTCGACCGACTTTTCAATCTGTTCCTGAATCTCGTCGGTATCCATAGCTCGGTGCTTGAGCCAGCACTTCTTCTTATACTTTTTCTCCTTGCGGCGAATGCCCTTTTTCTTGGCCGTGTGTCCGCCCATGTTTGCTTACTTTTTGGTGTGCGTTTCTTCTTTCGACTGTGTAACAGTTAACAGAGCTAACAATGCGTTCTGTACTGGATCGAATCGGACGGATCTCTTTGCTTCGTTCTGTATCTCAACAGCACAAGTAATAACGTCGTCTTGTTGTGTGCTTTTCTACTTGGTTGTTTTTGTTCTTTTCAAAAAAGGGTTGGTTGGCTTGGCGGAGTTCGCGCCATTCGTCCGTTTCACTCTTTCGCGGCATGGACACGTCATCGTTTGGGACCATGACCATCATATGATTCATGATGAATGATGATCAGATTAGTCTGGTAGACTAAAAGACGGCACAATTTCCAGACGACGGCAAAAGCACCACGTAGTCAGTCTCAGTATCAGTCTAATAGCCACCTTTGATACGTTACGGCAGCGCCATGACTATACGCCAAAGTTCCTTGCTACGCCTCTGCGTGATATTGACGTTGGTTGCAGACGTTCACTCGTTTTCGTTGGCGTCTCCCAACAAGCCGACGTCGTTGTTGCCGCATAGAACGCTCCTCGTCTCGGCTCTTCAACAGAATGCCGACGCATCCAACGATGGCGAATCCAATCCCGAGCCAGAATTAGAAAATATCAACATCAATAACAACGACGGCGATGACGATACAGAGATTATGGCGACATCCACGGTACGCATCGACGATGGAGGCTCGAACCTCACAGAGCGATTCAAG